>Ga0164294_10003349_pt1 | contig 14276 bp, 12 predicted proteins | sample GEODES005metaG_FD_111479 | JGI IMG/M metagenome (GOLD analysis project Ga0164294, IMG submission 111479) | Oligotrophic lake water microbial communities from Sparkling Lake, Wisconsin, USA - GEODES005 metaG | ecosystem: Environmental > Aquatic > Freshwater > Lake | place: USA: Sparkling Lake...
AATAGCAGCTAAAATTCCCCCCACAATAGGCCCAAATACGGGAATGGCAGCATAAGCCCAATCACTTGGCCCTTTCCCCTTCATTGGAAGCACAAAATGCATGATTCTAGGCCCTAAATCTCTAGCTGGATTGATTGCCCAGCCGGTTGGTCCACCTATTCCAAAGCCAATTCCTGCCACTAAAAGGGCAACTGGCAAGGCCGAAAAACTGCCTAGTTCCACTCCAGCAGACTTAATATGGAAAATTCCTATTACGAAAACAAAGCTTGCAACCGTTTCAACTATGAAATTTTGTGGCAATCTACGGATGGATGGGCCGGTTGAAAAACAAGCCAATTGATCCCCTGCATGTTCACATGCATTAAAATGATCTTTATAGACCATCCATACCACAAATGCACCCAACATACTACCTAATAATTGCGCCAATAAATACGAAGGCACTAAGGCCCAACTAAATTTTCCAGCGCTTGCAAAAGCAATTGTAACAGCTGGATTTAAGTGTGCCCCACTCGCACTATTAGAAATGTACACGCCTACAAAAACAGCGATGGTCCATCCCAGCACAATGGAAATCAATCCACCATTATTGCCTTTGGTTTTTGGCAATACAATATTTGCCACCACACCGTTTCCAATGATCATCATAATAGAAGTGCCTAAGAATTCGGCTAAAAATGGAGTCATAAAATTATTTTTTAGAGCTTTAAATATTGGTCATTTGAATTGCTTTTTTCCAACCTTCGATGCCTTTTTCTACATCTGCTTGCGCTAAGTTCGGATTAAAAACTTGATCTACCTTCCATTTTGCTGCAAGTTCAGATTCACCTTTCCAAAAACCAACTGCTAAACCAGCTAGATAAGCTGCACCCAATGCAGTGGTTTCAATGATCGTAGGTCGAATCACTTTTGTATTTAAAATATTAGATTGAAACTGCATCAATAAATTATTTTTTGTAGCACCTCCATCCACTCTTAATTCTGCAATTGGAATTTGCGCATCCGATTCCATTGCCTTTAATAAATCGTATGATTGATAAGCGATACTTTCTAATGCTGCTCGGGCAATATGCGCAGCATTGGTACCTCTTGTGATCCCAGTAATTGTGCCTTTTGCATGCTGATTCCAATAGGGTGCACCTAAGCCAGCAAATGCAGGGACCATATATACGCCATCGGTGTGAGCGACTTGTGCAGCCAAGCTTTCTACTTCTTCAGAATCACGAATAAGATGGAGTCCATCTCTTAGCCACTGCACCACTGCACCTCCAATAAACACACTGCCCTCCAATGCATAAAAAGTTTTACCGTTACGTTGTAATGCAATGGTCGTTAATAAATTATTTTTTGATGCCACTGCTTTTTCTCCAGTATGCATTAACATAAAGCATCCAGTGCCGTAGGTATTTTTAACCATGCCAGGTTGAATACAAATTTGTCCAAATAATGCCGCTTGTTGGTCTCCCGCAATACCTGCAATTGGAATTTGTTGATTGGTTACCAATAAATCTGTGTAGCCATATACTTCACTACTACTTTTTACTTGAGGCAAAATGGAGATTGGAATATTAAATAATTCCAATAAGGAAGTATCCCATTTTAAATCATGAATATTAAAGAGCATCGTCCTTGATGCATTGGTCGCATCTGTGATATGTTTTGCGCCTTTGGTTAATTTCCAAACCAACCAGCTATCAATGGTGCCAAAACAAAGTTCTCCTCTTTCGGCCTGAGCTCTCGCGCCATCCACATGATCTAAAATCCATTTTATCTTAGAGGCAGAAAAATAGGCATCAATAACTAACCCTGTTTTTGCTTGGATCAATCCTTGCTTGCCTTCTAGTTTTAATTGATCACAAAAATCTGCAGTCCTTCTGTCTTGCCAAACAATCGCATTGTAAATTGGCATACCTGTTAACTTATTCCATATGACAGTTGTTTCACGTTGATTGGTGATGCCAATGGCTGCAATGTCAAATTGATCGATGCCATGTTTTGATATCACTTCCGAAGCAACACCAATTTGCGTACTCCAAATTTCCATTGGATCATGCTCCACCCAACCAGGTGTAGGAAAAATTTGTGTAAACTCTTTTTGTGCAGTGGATAGGATTAGACCTTCTTGATCAAATAAAATAGCACGACTACTAGTTGTTCCTTGGTCTAGGGCTAAAATGCATTTTGGCATGTTGACAATTTTAAATGCTGAAACGGGCTATTACCTCTTGGCTTTTAGCCAATTTTCAGGATCAAAATATACCGCTTTTTCATTACAAATAGAGAATAAAACGGCCCCTTCTCCGTCTAAATTAAATCCCGAACGGCCTATCACAGTTCCAGCCTTGACTTCTTGTCCATTGCTTACAGATGCGCTACTCAGGCAAGAAAATGCTGTAAAATATTTACCATGTTTGATTAAAACAGTTTTATCTCCATTGACATCCCCCACATATACAACAGTTCCATTGGCCACACTTTTGACAGCCGTGCCTTTAGGTACTGCTACTTCGATACCATCACTTTTACGATCTAATTTTGTACCTGGAATGCTTTCAACACCAAAATGAATATTAACAATCCCAGTGGCTACTGGCCAAGGTAGCCCTCCTTTATTATTTTCAAAAGAGATAGAAGTCTCTCTGCCCTCTTCTGTTGTTTCAAGTGCAGAGTAAGGACGATTACTTGTTGTACTTTTTAAACCACCTTCTACTTTACCTACATTAGCACTTGTTTTTGCCTTTTCATCAGTTGCAGCTGTGGTTTTATTACTAGCCGGATTGGCTGCTTTTAATTTAGCCAGACGCTCATTCTCTCTTTTTACAGCTTCCTGCATTTCTCTTTTAATCACAGCCGCTATAGCTGCTTGCATCTTTCTTCTTTGTGCTTCTTTTTGTCTCACCTGTGTGGTGATTTCTTGCTCTTTATTCTTTAATTGACTCACCACTTTATCTTGTTCTTTTCGATCATCCTGCAATACTTTTAACTGAACAGTTTGGGCTGACATTGTTTTTAAGCGATCTTGTTTATTCTCACTTAAAATATTAATCTTGGTTTTTAAATTGTTTTCGGAAAGACCAATTGCCATGGCTTGTGCTTCTCTATTCTGACGATAACTTTTCAAATAAGTAATCCGCTTCACTGCATCATTAAAACTACCAGCCGAAAATAAAAAATTAAGGTACTCGTATCCACTTCTGCTTTGGTAAGCAAATACAATACTTTTAGCGTATCTATATTTTAAGGTGTCTAATTCGTTATTCAATCTTCTTACATCCTGTTGATTGCTCTGAATAGCATTGTCTAATAATTTAACCTGCTTTGCAATGCCATTGATTAAGGCTGCTCTTTTTGAAATTTTATTTCTAATTACTGCCAACTGAGCCAATGAGCTTTTTTTATTCTTCTTAGTTTGTTCTAATAGATTATTGAGTGCATCTAATTCTTTTTGTAATGTCTGAGCTTGTTTTTGCAAATCATCTCTTGAACCACCATTTTGTGCAATCGCATGATTCAAGCAACATGCTATACATATAGATATAAGGATTGTCCATTTTTTAAGCATAGGATTCATTTTTCAATTGATTATTTTCGTCTGCCTGTTTTAGGAACTATAAAAGTGTATTTCAAAGGTTCATCAAAATTAAATTCTTTAATTTCCATACCAATATCCAATTTAGTCTGTGCATTGATGGAAATGGTCCTATAAAGTGGGAACTGTGTATTTTTCACCAAAGTATGTTGACTATAATTGATGTCACATGTTCTATGTTTTGCCGCATCCACATCGTCCAGCTTTAATTGAACCAATTTGGTATTGTCCTCACTAAGGACGATTAAATTTTTAAATAATTTTCCCATTAAGCTTACTTGTAATTTTTCATTGATGACTTTATAGGAAATGATATCAATGCTATCCATGAAAATTGGATTGCCTACCACTAAATCCTCAATCGTTTGGTAATTTAAGGGGATTTTTATCACCTCTTGTAAATAGGATAATGGATGTCGTTCTGTTTTTTTAGATAATGGGAAAATCAAAATAACACTGTCTTTTTTGATGAACGCCTTTAAACCAATCACACCCATTGCACCTCTAATGGTAATGTACATGCCGCTATCTTTCTGAATACTTAAATTAGCGATATAACTATCTTTATCCTTAGTTGTTTCATAATCTATTTTAAGCTTCGCATTCATGGTTTTGAAACCAATCTTAGTATGTGCAATATTGCGCACAATGCCTTCTACCATTAATGTAGAGTCTAATCTTGCTTTTTCTGCCAATGCAGCCGAATCCGGTAAAACTTTCAAAGTCAGTGCATCTTGAATCACTTGTACTTTCTTCACATTCGAACATGCCACACTCAAAAGTACCAAAATCAAATAAAGGCTATTTTTTAAAATTCGCATAGGTCCATTTTATATTTTACCTGTATGCCCAAATCCGCCATCGCCTCTTTGGGTTGTCTCCAAATTTTCTACTAATTGCCATTCCATTTTTTCAACTTGTTGAAATACGATTTGCGCAATACGGTCCCCATCTTGAATCACTTGAATTTCATTAGACAAGTTGATCAAAATAACTTTAATCTCTCCTCTATAATCTGCATCTATGGTGCCAGGTGTGTTTAAACAAGTTAACCCTTGTTTAATAGCTAGTCCACTTCTTGGTCGAATTTGTGCTTCCCAATTATTTGGCAAAGCAATATGTAATCCTGTTGGAATCAAAACACGCTCTAAAGGAGCTAACTGAACAGGTGCAGTGACAAAAGCACGTAGGTCTAAACCAGAGGACCCTTGCGTTGCATAAGCTGGCAAGGGATGATGACTATGGTTCACAATGGGAATGATTGTAGACATGTGCTACGAAAGTAGTTAAAAAAGCAGGTAATTTGAAGCTAGCCGGCTTTAGTTAACAAATTATTTAGAAGTAAAATATAGAGCCAAAACGCAAGGTATTTGACAATGGATTTCTTGTGAGACCGCCCCCTGTAGGCACCAAATAGGAAATATTGAATTTAGACTGTTGGTATTGGAAACTTGAACCGACTGTAAAATATTGCATGCTGCCCAAGTTCTTATTATTGTCTACAAAATAGCCGGCCCTCAAATGAAATCGATCTGCATAATTGTATTCAGCTCCTAGTGATATTTTTAAAGATTCAGATAAAGGCATGCCATATTTATTTGAGAACGAACTAAACCAACTAGATACTACTGATTGAGAAAAATACTGATCATCTTCATCACTAGTTCCTGGACTTGCAGGCACCATCAATCGATTCACATCAATACCCATTTCTAAAGAATTCTCTGTATTAAATCTAGTCATATATGCCACTCCTAAGCCTATATTCGCTGGAATGAAATATTTATTTTTAGCCTCGTTAGAATAGCTCACTTTACCACCTAAATTGGATAAAACCAGTCCTGCATGAAACCCTTCCAAGTCTTCGTTTTGTTTGTAGAATAAACTAACGTCTGCCGCAAAAGTGTTACCAGCTTTGTAGTTGGTACCATTGGTGCCATATGAACCCTGCACCAATCTTGAATGGATATACCTCATTGTCGCACCCATACTCAATGCATCTGTTAATAAAAGATTGTAACCAAAGTCAAAACTAAATTCTGAAGGCCTTTGTGATGGTAAAGTCGAAGAGCCGGACTCATCTGTGAAATCAATATTGCCTAGACTAAAAAAACGCAAAGAACTATTAATACCACTAAAACTATTTAATTTCTTATAAAATCCAGCACTTGCTAAATACACATCGTTTAATCCTAAATCTTTTAACCAAGGGGTATAATTGATTAAAAAACCACGATTGTTATTTAGAAAAGGAATCTTGGCGGTATTGCCAAAAAGATCATTGGCTTCTGGCGACATGGCAATAGACAAATTACCCATACCACCTGATCTTGCATCGGGAGAGATTAACATAAATGGCACAGCAGTGCTTTGTAATTTAAGCTTGGTTTGTGCTGTTAATGGACTAGCTAGAAAAAATAAGACTGCAAATAAGACTGTCTTGATTGATATAATTTTTATCATACTCAAATGCTTTAATACTCAATATAAGTAAAGATAACCTTTGAATTCAATATTTAAAATTTTAATAGACTATTTATCATTTGCTCTACCAACCCATTTTGGGTGACGATGATTCTATAGTAATACTTTCCAGGTAAGACTAGCCCTCCATTTGAGGCCCGTCCATTCCAATCAATGACTATTTTATTGCCCCTAAGTTGTATTTTTTGGCTCGTAGAAAAATGTATCCTCCCATTGACATCAAATACTTCCAATTGCACTAAAATTGGGTCTACGGTATTATTGACCTCAAAACTAAACCTTGCATTGGCTTGAACAGGATTTGGACTTACGCTTAAATTTCGAATGTTCTTACTTTTCTTACTTGGCACTTCTATCCAAATAGTGTCTTTGGAAATATTCCCTAAAAGATCCCAAGCCTTAATGATTAATCTATGCTTACCCTCCTCCAAAACTGGAAGCGGATATTGAATCACCCCAGACTGATACTGATTCAAATTATAAGTAAAAAATGAATTAAGATTGTAATTTTTAACCAGTGTATCATCAATGATTAATTTTAAATCATGCCCCAATTCATTCCCTGAAGATTGAATCCCTGAACTATCCTTTAATTTTACAAATAAAGTAGCAGGGGCACTTACCCAATCTCCTGACTTGAAAGAAGTATCGTTAATATAGCTTTGCATGACTGGTCCCGTTGTATCTTGTCTATTTTGTGCAGTAGCGCCTTGTATAAAAATAGTTTGAAATTGCATACTAGCATCTGCCGTGTCATTGTAGGCGTATAGTTGTAGTTTAAGTGCTGCTGTATTCGATGATGGCAGATTCCCTGGTAGAATAAAACTAATTTCAAATTGCCCATTTTGTACCGTGGCCCTTCCTTTAAATAGCGCTTTTTCTTGTGTTTGAACGTTTACAGCCTGACTTGTGCTTTGATTTGCTAGTGTTTTTATTGTGCTTGGAGCATCCCATAATATCATTTCAATAAATCCATTGAAGTTTTGAAGGTTTTGATTTTTGACCAATAAATTTCCTTTAATGATATACTTTGATCCTGATTTTAAAAAGATGGTGTCCGACCAAGGTGATTGATTCAATTCAGTACAATTAATTTGGTATTTTGGCTGCGCGATACGCATAGCAGGATCACCTAATAATCCAAACTTAAAAGCATTTAAGCGATCTCCATTTCTGTTAAAATTATAATTTTTTGCTTTTTGCAATGCTTGTCCAATTGTCATAAAATGACCATTTATATTTGGCACCAATAATGCCTGCATAAATGCATCATTTATTTGCTTATTACTATATGCAAATACAAGCCTGTTGGCAGCCACCAATGCGATAATCCCTTTTTCATTTTGCATCAATGCATCAAAGCCTATTGGGCTACTTGCAGGTTGATCATATGGCGCAAAATCACAGGAGGCAGTGACCATGATGGGCAATTTACCAGCATTATTCCAAGACTGCATTTCTGATTTAGAGATCACTGCTTCCTCAGCTAAACGCAGATAATTTCCGTGACCAGTATAATTTAATACCAAAGTGCCCGCCTGAATCGATTCTTGTATTGCCTTATTAACGTCTGGATAGGTATTCCCAGTCAATGTTTGACTTGCCTTAAATAAATCTAAATATAATTTTCGATGATTCCAATTAGCTGTTTTTGTTTTTAAATTATCTATTATCCCCTCAGCATCCTGAAGATGTAAATTAAAGTCCGCATCATCCACAACCCAAGTCACTTGATTTTGCCAAAGCCCCATTTTTTTATTGGATTGGTATTGAATTAATTTCTCCACCATTTTATCTGCTTCAGCGATTGTTCTTGCAGGTATCCTGCCAATTGCCAAACCAATAGAATCAATGGTTTGAGCATACTGAATTTGATTTCCAGGTTGTTGTATTGCATAAAAATCATCCGAACTGTAGGAAGTTAAAATAGTATTGGACACCTCACTTGTATAGACTGGTAATTCTTTATTCAATTGAATTTTTTGGGTATTGAAATTGCCCATACCCATTAATAAAACATAAGCAGGACTCGATTGATTTTTTAATTTTGATTGCTCTATGAAGTATTTTAAAAAATTCCTAATAGCAACAGGAGTAGCTTGCCCACTTGCCATTTCATTATATACTTGTGAAGCATTAAAAAGCCCAACCTTATACCCATTTTGCTTTTCATGAAACAATTTAAGTTTCTTAGCTGCCGGAAAATAATCAGGTGCTGAAATAATGATGTAATCTAATGGACTAGCAGAGAAACTACTATCATTAAGTATGATACTCGAAAACTGTGCTGTATTGATTTTATTTGCTTCAAAGACATAAAAATATTTACACGCGCTATCAGCAGCTTTAAATGTAGCAATTGCATTTTGACCCAATTGAGGATTTAGTAAAATGGGTTGGTAATAATGACTTAAATCCCAAACCCTAGTTTGTGCTGTAGCATTTTGAATTTCAAATTCAATCAATTGGCTTATCGGATTAGTAGTTTGATAGTCAAACCCAAATCCTGTACTACCCCAAAATCCAATTGTTCTTTGTCCGTGCAAAACCATATAATCAATCCAGCCTGTCGAACCCGTTACTGCATTAAAATCTACTTGCAGATTCATGGAAGCTAAGTTTTGTCCAGCTTTTATTACTTTAGACTTGTCTAACCAAATTGTACTACTATCAAAACGTATTTTGTAAGCATCTTCAAAAATATTTCCTGAAACAGCATTCAATAATTTCGTACTTAATAGTTGATCATTCAACTTAATTGCAAATATGGCATCCGTTTGGTAGGCTGATGCAGCCAATTGACTTTGAAAAATAATTGGGGCATTGAATTGTAAACCCTCCATATTGAGCGGGAATGACATCGTCGTTTTTTTACCTGCACCAATACCCATTGGATCCCCTAGCCATATTTTACCACTACTTAAAATATTAATAGTATCTTTTTCCACCCTCCAATTGGCAGGATACGTTTGTACTAATTTTATTGCAGCCCCCATCTTATTAAAACTGGTTATTCTTTTTCCCATAGTTCCAATACGAATAAAAAAATACAAGGAATCATTGCTTGTGATTTTTTGGCGAATTGGTGCTTCATTCAAATTGGACTTGACCCATTTATAATGGCCTTGAGCATAAAACAAGAATTGATCTTGGTCATCTAAAATCCCATCTCCCCCATCCTGCATTTCAATGGCCATTTCTGTTAAACTATCCGGCAATGCATTAGGTACTTTTTCGCTCAGATTCGTTAAATCCATCCCATACAATTGGACTTGATTGGCATTTACTTTTCCAGTAAAACCCATCGCTTTAAATTGTGCACCAGTGAGTTGATACACTCCTTCGTTTGGCACTGCTATTTTAACCCAATTTCCTTTTGAGAGCATGCCCACCTGTCCCCATACCGAAAGGGAAATGCAACATTCAATTAAAAAAAATGTTAAAACGACAAGTTTCATGACCTAAAATTAGGGTTTTACTAACATAAGAATCTACTTACTTTTGTATAAATGAGTGAAAAAGCAAGTATATTCGCAGTAGATTTTTAACAGCACTGAATAAATAAAACAAATGAATTTTATCAATAGCATATTATTATTTTTTGCGGTACTTTTTTTAGGCCCAAAAATGATCGCTCAATTCGAAAGTAATCAAAGCAATAATGTTGCATTTGCATCTAAAGATGACCCGTATGATAGCACAATTTTAATTAGAGGTGGTACATTCGCTATGGGCATGAACCAGGAAAACATTATGGGCGATTGGAATAATAATTTGCGTAGAGTTACTGTGAGTTCTTTTAGGATTGACCAATACGAGGTGAGCAATAGACAGTATAGAACTTATATCAAATGGCTTGAACGTGTTTTTATTCCATTAGGGAAAGATTCAATTGTGAAAGCAGCACTTCCGGATACATTAGTATGGAGGACTGATCTTTCTTACAATGAACCAATGGTAGAAGGTTATTTCAGAAATAAGGCTTTCAATGATTATCCTGTAGTTGGGGTAAGTTGGGAGCAAGCCAATGCTTATTGCAGATGGAGAACAGACAGAGCTAATGAGAAGACATTAATCAAATATGGCTTAATTGATCCAAAAAAGCCTTACATAGGGAAGATGGAGACCAATAATAGTCTTGTTGATAGCAATAAAAAAACAACTGCATTCACCTCTAAGACAAAAGTAAAAAACAAAAACTTAGGGGATTATGTTTTAATTCCTGACTTTAGACTACCTACGGAAGCAGAATGGGAATATGCTGCAAAAGTATCTAGTGGCAAGAACTATATCTCCAATTTTAATAATCCAAAAGCGGGTTCTAATTCAGGTACGCCAAATGCGAGTATTGTTGCATCTAACTCTCCTTATCCTTGGAGCTCCAATGGAAATGATGGATTAAGAAGCAATCCAACAGGAAGAATCAGCAAAAAGGAAAAGGAAAACCGTGGTATGTTCATGGCCAATTTTAAAAATGGCAGTGGCGATTATATGGGTATGGTAGGATATGCAAATGATGGTGCAGGTTTCCCTAGTAAAATAAATAGTTTTTTACAAAACCCATTAGGCTTATATAATTTAAGTGGCAACGTCAACGAATGGGTGGCAGATATCTATCGACCAATGAATAGCATTGATATGGATGATTTTAATCCTTATCGTGGCAATAGTGTATTGGATGGCGATGATGCAAATACATCTAGTTATGAAACTGGAACGAATACAATGATCTCTGATAAATCAAGAGTCTACAAAGGAGGAAGCTGGAAAGATCGTCCTTATTGGTTAAGTCCAGGAACTAGAAGATATTTAGAGCAAAATAAATCTAGCAGCACTATTGGTTTTAGATGTGCTATTTCTGCTTTTGGAATGGATACACCAGATACCAAAGAAGATAAGCCTAAGAGCAATTTATGGCAGAAAATTAAAAATATCTTTTAATGAAACTACGCATAGGTTCAGGCATAGATTTTCATCAATTGGTTGCAGGCAGAGATTTATGGATTGGAGGAATCCTTATTCCACATCATAAGGGTGCATTAGGACATAGTGACGCAGATGTTTTATTACACGCCATTTGCGACGCACTTTTAGGAGCATTAAGTCTAGGTGATATTGGCACCCACTTTCCAGATACTGATAATGCATTTAAGAATATTGATAGTAAAATTTTATTACAAAGAACTTACGATTTAATCACTGCAGAAGGCTATCAAATTGTCAATATAGATGCGACACTTTGTTTAGAAGCGCCAAAAATAAAACCTTATGTGATTGCCATGCAAGAATGCATTGCTTCAATTTTACATATTGGCAATAAAGATATTTCTATCAAAGCAACTACAACAGAAACAATGGGTTTTACAGGTAGAGAAGAAGGACTGGTTGCAACAGCAACTTGTTTATTGATGGCAAAAAGCTAAATTAATTGCTATGAAGCTTGGATCAATCGAAGCGTTATATTCCATTTACACTGCACATACTTCTGTTGTAACAGACACAAGAAAACTTAAATCAGGAGATGTATATTTTGCATTAAAAGGCCCCAGTTTCAATGGTAATCTTTTTGCGATTGCTGCATTAGAAGCTGGCGCAGCTTATGCAATAGTGGATGAGGTGATTGCTGACAGTGATTCCTATCAAGACCGCATCATTTTAGTACAAGATGTATTAACGACCCTTCAACAATTAGCAAAATACCATCGTCAACAATTTGACATCCCTTTTATCGCAATTACTGGAAGCAATGGAAAGACTACTACAAAAGAATTAGTGTACACTGTTTTAGCAAGTCATTTTAACACTTATACCACTCAAGGAAATTTAAACAACCATATAGGTGTGCCATTGACTTTATTAAGTATTCCAAAAAATGCTGACATGGCTGTCATCGAAATGGGTGCCAATCACCAGAAAGAAATTGAAAGTTATTGCGCTTATACTTTACCAACGCATGGCATGATTACCAATTGTGGTAAAGCGCATTTAGAAGGATTTGGTTCTGAAGAAGGCGTCAAAAAAGGCAAAGGTGAATTGTATGATTTTTTACGCGCCCACAATGGAACTGCATTTGTCATGGAAGACTATGACTATTTACAAACGATGTCTCAAGGCATTACTCATTTGATTGGATATGGACAAGACAGTGGACAAATTCAAGGCGAAGCAATGGATGCAGATGGCATGTTGACAGTCAAAATAAACAAGGGTATAGCCTTGGATAATATAGCTACACATTTAGTAGGTAATTATAATTTGCCCAATGTATTGGCTGCAGTAACAATTGGGCAATTCTTTAAAGTGCCTAATGAAAAAATTAAAGCTGCGATTGAAAATTATATCCCAACCAATAGTCGTTCTCAATTGGTGCGATGGAATAACAACGAAGTGATTTTAGATGCCTACAATGCAAATCCTTCTAGCATGAAATTAGCGGTAGAGAATTTTGCAAAATTAAATAAAGCCAATAAAGTAGTTTGCTTAGGTGGTATGAGAGAACTGGGTGCTGACACTTTAATAGAACATCAAATGCTGATTGATCAATTAAAGCAAAATATTTGGAGCGAAGTTATACTTGTTGGCGCTGAGTTTAAAAATTGCAATCATAATTATCAATATTTTGATACGGTACAAGCAGCTAAAACCTGGTTTGAATCAAAACAATTTAGTGGCCATACTATACTCATAAAGGGTTCTAGGGGTATTCAGATGGAGCAATTGATAGCTCCTTAATTTTCGGTACCTTTGTGGCATGAAAAAAAGCCACCTATACAGCACTTTGACCAATAAATGTCCTAGATGTAGAGAAGGAGCGCTATTCACAACTACGAATCCATACGATCTATCCAATATCTTAAAAATGCATGACCATTGTCCCGTTTGTGGACAGCAAACTGAAATTGAAGTAGGATTTTATTATGGCACAGGTTATGTAAGTTATGCATTGACAGTCGCCTATTTTGTTTCCATGTTTGTTGCATGGAAAGTGTTAATTGGGATGACCTGGGAATTAGAAGACAATAGAATGTTTTATTGGTTAGGTACCACTATTTTTTTATTGATATTGTTACAACCTATTTTAATGCGCCTATCTCGTTCTATTTGGTTAGGCTGGTTTGTTTCTTATAACAAGAACTGGGAAAATGAGCCATTGGAATACAATGAAAGGATGGATGAAAATATGAAAGAGATTTAATATTTGATCTGCTCCTCTGTAATCTTTTATTTACAAATACTTTAAGCATAGAAACTTTTCTATGCTTTTTTTATTAAACTAGTTTAAGAAATTTTAGTGATTGATTTTATTTCAATAATTGTATCTAATATTAATTATGAAATAAAATTTAGCATTATGAAAAAGGCAGGAATAGGTATTGGTATTATTCAATTTATTTTATTAATTGTTCTGTTATTTATTATTGTATCTCTTAGTGCTTGCAATTTATCTGGAAATGTATCAATGAAAGGAAAAGGTCTTATGGTTAAGCAATTGAAAGAATTGAAAGCGCCTATTGAAGTAAGTGATATATCTGATACTAGCCATAAAGAACAACTAACAGGTGATTTTAGATATGATTACCTGCTTAAATAAAGATTTGGTACCAAAGGGTTTTTTAATTTCAAATTTTGTTATGCCTTTTTATCTTATTGTCATTTTTTCAATACTTATTTTTTTTAGATTTAATAACTTAATAAAAGCTATTAAATCTAAAAAAGATCTAAGAAGTGAGATTTTTACAACTTTACTGTCAATACTCATAGCAGTATGTTTATATCTATATATTTTACGAAGGAACTAAAAACTCTTGATTAATCTTTATCAAAAAATGAATAAAAAAATAGCACGACTTGGACTTTGCTTTTATATCATAAATATGATTCTAGTATTAATATTCCCAAAACTATTTGGTAATATTAATTATCTATTTTCTTTTCTTATTATTAGTGTGGTATTAGTTTTCTTTATTTATCGTAAACAAAATGGTTTAACGGAGTAATATAAATTAATTATGGAAAATTATTACATCCCTTTTTTTATAGCCGTTATAATTTATAGAATCCTACAATTAAGAAAATCGATTATAATAAAAAAAATGGTGCTATGGGAAATCGTTCATCTTATATTAACCTTAATTTTTTCAGTATCACTATATCTATTCATCTTACGAAGGGACTAAACTCTTGATTAATCTTTATCAAAAAA
>Ga0164294_10003350_pt1 | contig 14271 bp, 7 predicted proteins | sample GEODES005metaG_FD_111479 | JGI IMG/M metagenome (GOLD analysis project Ga0164294, IMG submission 111479) | Oligotrophic lake water microbial communities from Sparkling Lake, Wisconsin, USA - GEODES005 metaG | ecosystem: Environmental > Aquatic > Freshwater > Lake | place: USA: Sparkling Lake...
TCCTCCTCCTCCTCCTCCTCCTCCTCCTCCTCCTGCTCCTCCTGAAAGCGCTCGAGCGCCTCGAGCTCGGCTATGGTCAGCAGGTGGCCGTCAGCCATCTTCCGCAGCAGCTCGTCGAGGTCGGGCGTCGCCGTCGCATTCGGATCGGAAAGGTCCTCAGCCAATCCGGCCAGCTGATTGAGCCGGCCATTCCAACTGCCACTGGCCACCGGCACGCTGTAGTATTCGTCCTCCGCCGGTGCCAGACGAGGTCTGGCCACCGGCACGCTAGCCACCGGCACTGTTCCCGCTCGCGGTTTCGTAGCGCGTACAGCCTCCATGGGCCCAACACCGTAACTGGCGGCCGAGCGGGTTGCGTTTGAAGAGCACATTGAGTATGGTAGAATGGTCGGATCTCTCGCATGGTCCATGCCATAGGCCTTCTCAAGGTCCGCCTCGGCAGCCTCAAAGGCCTCGACTGCGAGAACGGCGGCTACTCTCCGACGTTCCCGCTCGAGAAAGTTGTCGGCGTCGACTGGCCCAAATAGCCTCAGCTCCTCGAGTCGCACACGGAGCGCGTTCCTCTCCGCCTGCAGTTCTAGCGCGGTGGCGTAGTCTTCTCGATCACCCGCGGCGCGCATGCTCCGCGTGAGCTCATCAACGCGCCGCGTCAGCTCCACCACCGAAGGCCCAGACTCGGTGGTCGTTGGCAGCGGAGCAGAAGGTGGCAAGGCCGGGGCTGTCGCATTGGCAAGGTAAACTGTTTCGTCCTTCTCCTTCCTGCTGCTGTTCCTGCTGCTGCTCTTCCTGCTCGGTGAATCCTTCTTCTTGGGGGATTTGGCGTCGCCGCTCGCCGCGGTGCCGCCCTTAGCCTTCTTCTTCATCCAAAGCCCGACCCTCCACGATTTTGGGCGCTGCCGCCGTCGCGAGCACTTTTTTGGTCGTTTAGAAGTACAGCCTTTTGTACGCGCGTGATGCGAACCACTGGGGCCTGTGCTGTGTGGTTTTGAGAGGGTCTCGCCGCTCCGGTCGAAATACCAAGCACGCGTAAGCGCGAACAGAAGCGCGAGTGGTGCGTCGATTTTAGAAGCGCACGATTGGCGGCGGCGACGCGGCGCCGCGCAGTTACAGGAAGGCTGGTGCCCAGTGAATCGCAACATGACGACGAGCCACTACCGCTTCACTCTAACTGCACACCAACGAGCCGCTGGCCTCGCGCACGTCGGCACTGACGCAGCACATGGCCGGCTCTTTGAAAAGCTCGACCGCGGTGAAGGAATTAGCGTCGCCGTGCTCGGCGCCTCGGTCGCCCAGAATGGCGGATGCTTCACACAGCCAGGCCAGCGGTGCATGCTTCGGAATGGTCGCGTAAATGACACGCTATCTTGGGGAGAACCGCGCGTCCGCCAATTCAAGGGCTTCCTTGTGCGCTGGTTCGAGTGGTTGGAAACGACCTGGCCGCAGCCGCATACCCTGTACAACGCGGGGAGGGATGCCTCGTCTTTGAGCTCGCTGACGCCGTGCCTGGCAAGCCATCTTCCAAGCAATGGTGCAGATCTGTTGATCGTCGAGGCGGGCAGTATGTTCCTCTCGCACAGACCCGCCATGATTGAGCAGCTCGTGCGAGCGGTCGCCTCGATGCGAGTGCCTCCAGCTGTCGTGTTCGTCACAGTGCACGTGTGGTGCACTTTCGGCGGCAGCATTCGAAAGAAAACGGACGGCTTCAACATGCGCTCCCTGCCGTCGCGGCATTACGACTTTTTCCAAGGAGCATACGGTGCCCTTGCCAACGCCAGCGAAGCCGAGCTGACGCAGCCCGAGTTCATCCGTCAGTGGCAACGTCGAACACTCGGCGCGAATAGCACTACCAATATGTACTGGAGACTCGTGGATGACCTCGAGGATGGCATCAATGATCTGTGCCGGCAGTACCGCATGAGCTGCGTCTCGATGCGTGACGCGCTGTCGAGCGGCTTCTACGGAGGCTGGCCTGGCTTTGAGATCGGCGACATTGCAGGTGACTGTCTGCACCCGTCGCATGGCCGCCTCGGCACAGACTACATGACCGACATGCTCGTGCACTGGACCTCCGAGGCCAGCGTGCGTGCGCGAGCCGAACGCGTGCCCGCGCTGACGAACGCCGCGGCCAAGGATGACACCGTGATTGCGCCAACCTTAGAGCGGCAAGCTCTGAAGCTCTCTTCCCCAATCGATTCCTCACCGGCGCTACCTTCACCACTTTTTCAGCGTGGTTGGGAGCGCCCTGAAGGGGAGGTGGCTGCGTGTTACGCACTCAAGGATGCGGCCGCAACGTATGTGGATCATAGCCTTGGGGAAGCGCTGCTACCGTGGCGCACGGCTATTTGCTCTGAGGATGCGATTCTTGCCGCTGCCAAGTCCACCCCCGGGAGATCGATGGACAGGCTGCTGTCGCTGTGCAACGCGCCGAACGCGACCTTCCCTACCCAGTGTACTACGCCAGGCTCGCGCGCTGCCCTCCCCGCTGCCACCACTTCGCCCTTGCCCACGTTGCCCACGTGGTCGTACTGCCCATATGACGAGCAGAGCCACAAGTTGTCGCCGGGCGTCTCCGCCTTCCGCGCTGGTGCTACGCTCCTCGTCGACTTGCCCACCTCATGGCTCCCGCGCTCGAATGTATCGCAGTGGATTCCGTTCAACTTGACATTGCAATACCTTGTCTCGTGGCAGCCGGACATGGGCACCGCATGGATCAGCTGCCTTGCCCAGTGCGCGTGTGGCGAGCACAGTTCATTGGGGGCGCTTAGGCCCGAACGCCTCTCGAATGTCGGTGTCCTCTTCTCCGCTCGGCGCTTGTCCTCGGTGCGCAACGCCACCATCTTTGTGGAGAGGACCATCCCGATCCGCTTCCAAGCGCCGAGCGCAGGGCAAAGAGCCGAGTGCTTGCTTGCCATCCGGATGCAAGAGGGAGCTCATCAGGATGCTCGCGAGAAGGGGGCATCTGTCGGACAGACCGCAGAGCCTGAGGGCGAGGCACGGCCAGCCCGTTTCAAGCTTCGTGACGTGGTGCTGTCCACTCTGAGGAGCCCTTGTCAACACAAGGGCATGGCTAAGTTCCTGGCGATTCGCAACGGCCTGAAATGTGCGGACGAATCGTCGATATTGTAGGCGGAGCAATGCATGAGGGTAAGACGTAAGTGCGAGCGATGCGTGCTTTGCGGGGGTTTATGAGTCGTTTCACGAATAGCGCGGATTGTTTACAATTGATTGTTTAATTCGATTCTTCTGTTTGGTGTTTTTCAAACTAACTGTGCGGACGCGTATCCGTAACCGTATGCCGCGCAGACGACGTAGGAACGCTGCTCGCCGAGCATGCCTCGCGAGCCGCGAATTATCGTATGATGCCTTTGTATCGCCACGCACGATCCATCGGGCTTCGAGGTACTTTGGCCATTCCAAAATTGGCATGGTCCGCGTCTGACTCTGAGTACTGAGAAGTGAGAGTTGGTCCGGTCCTTGAGGTTCGCGACCGGGTCTCGGTGTCGTGTGTATGTTCAGGGTGGAGGGTGGGAAACTTCCTGTGGGGAAACTTGTGGGTGTCCGCGCCCGGGATCCGTCGGCGTCTGTCCCGTGTGTGTCCCGGCTCCCCCCGGTGTTTTCTAACCGGGAGGGAAGTGCCGTAGCCGGGACGGGCGGCGGTTTCGAGGATCTCCAAATCCAAATCTCCCAAGAGGTGGGTCGCCGTTGCAATTGAAATTATTGAAACACCGTGCGCGCGCCGCGCGTATCTCGTCCCGTTGAAACGCCGCACACACGTCCGAGCCAGGTCCGGAGCGGTTTCAATGCCGCCCATCAAACGACAGCCGAGCCAGGGGAAGGCGACATCGCCCACCCGGAAGCCGGGCGCCGCAGATCACATCAAGCGTAATTCGATGGTTACCAATGGTGCGTCCGACGGCAAGCTCAACGAGCTCTCCAAGCTCAATGCCACTAAGGTTGACGTGCAGACGACCAAAGAGATCCGCGAGGAGTTGGCAAGCGCGGGCGTCGATGTCCTTGCGGGCGCAGAGCTTCTGGATATGTCGCACAAGTTCGCCGAGTGGGTCAGTGACTACCGGTACAAGATGGGCAAGGATTCGCACGGATGGGGAAACCTCTTTAGAGAGTTGGACGTCGATGGATCCGGAGACGTGACCTACGACGAGTTGCAGCGGGTGGTGCGCAAGAGGCTCGAGATCACGCCGCAACAGTTGTCGGAGCACCAGCTCAAGGCATTGTGGTGCGCGCTGGATCCCAACGATAGCAACGACTGTAGTACGGACGAGATGGCCGCATTCTTCAAGCTCGCCGAGCGTGACACTGAGCGGTCCGGCCAGATCTACAAGCGCCAGGCCAAAAGTTTCACCGCGGCTGGCGCTGGCGACACGAAGCTGAAAGAGCTGGCCGAGCTCAACCAGCAGATAGAGTGCCAGCCAACCACTGAGATGCGCGCAGAACTTGAGCAGGCTGGCGTGGCCTTTCCCGACGACGCTGAACTGCTGTCGCTCTCGCACAAGTTCACCGAGTGGGTCGGCGAGTACCGCTACCGCGAGAGCAAGGATAACCACGGCTGGGCTAGTCTCTTCCGCGAATTTGATGAGGATGGCTCAGGATTCATCACCTGTACGATGCACTCTCACGCCGGCCGCGCTCGCGTTCCGACGCCTGCACCTGCACTCGCGCTTGTGGTGCTGACAGTTCCTGCTCCTCTCGACTCACGCCCATCCCTGTCAGATGACGAGCTCCTGGACACCGTGTATGGAAAGCTCCTCATCAAGAAAAAGGATATGCCCGAGGCAAACTTGAAAGCGCTGTGGTGTGTGCTCGATGCGGACGATTCGAATCAGGTGTTGGCGGACGAAATGGCTCGGTTCTTCAAGCTTGCAGAGAGGGACAAGGACTACACGGGCCCTGGCGCGAGGCGCCAGGACGCGAATTTCACCATGGCCGCACGTGGCTTTGAGATCGATAAGGCATTTAAGGAGTTATCGAAAAATCGTGCGCTCGAGCCACCGCCAACAAAGGAGCTCAAGCAGGAAGTTGAGGCCGCTGGCGTCGCTATCCCGGCGGGTGACGAGCTGAAGGCGTGGGCTGAGAAGCTTATCAACTGGATCGAGGACTACAGGACCGATCAGCAGCTCGGTGTGTCGCACTCGTGGAACAATCTTTTCCGCACCGTCGACGAGGACGGCTCTGGCTTTGTGACCTTCGACGAGCTGCTGAGATGCGTCCGTGGTCGGTTGCGCGTCCGGCCCAAGATGATGTCGGACTTGAAGGTGAAGGCAGTATTTTGCGCTCTGGACTTGGACGAGTCCAACCAGGTTCTCGCGGATGAGTTCGCAAAGTTCTTGAAGCTTGGCGAGCATGTGCTTGAGGAGCGCCAGAAGGCCGGGCTGACAGCGCGAAAATGGAGCACGAGTGGCGCCGGCGACGAGAAGTTGAAGGAGCTCGCCCAGATGAACATGGAGCTCGACTGCACGCCAACGAAGACTCTGCGCCAGGAGCTCGAGGCAAAGGGTATTGAGTTACCCGACGAAGATACGCTGAATGTGCTGTCAGTAAAGATCACCACCTGGCTCGAGGACTATCGATTGAAACAACGACTTGGCGAGGCGACGGGCTACGGTGTTCTCTTCAGAACGATCGACGAGGATGGCTCAGGATTTGTTACATACGACGAGCTGTACAACGTGCTACGTATCAAGCTGGGCATTCGGCAGAAGACCATGGCAGAGGACCTCATCAAGGCGCTGTGGTGTTCGCTCGATCTCGACGACTCGAACCAGGTGATGGCAGATGAGATGGCGAAATTCCTCCGCCGCGCTGAGAAGCATGGAGTCAAGGCCCCGGGCCTCAAGCAGTGGAAGTCCGGACACAAGAAGAGCGCAGCGGACGATTATAAGGAGTTGGCTGAGGCCGGCATCAAGGTTACACCAACGCTTGAGATTCGGCAGGAGCTCGACGCCCTAGGCATTGAGTTGCCAGGGGATAAGCAGCTGACCGAGTTGGCCAAGAACCTCACACAGTGGCTCAAGGACTATCGTCAAAAGGAGCGGCTGGGCGACGGCGGTGGCGGCTGGCACGTCTTGTTCAGGACGATCGACAGAGATGGATCTGGTTACGTCACCTACGACGAGCTGGTGGACGCGATCCGTTCGAAGCTCAACATTAAGAAATCGGTCATGTCGGAAAATAGCATCAAGGCATTGTGGTGCACGCTGGACTTAGACAACAACAACCAGGTCGTGGCAGAAGAGATGGCCAGATTCCTCCGCCGCGCCGAGGTGAAACAAGTTCGGAAGAACGTGAGCACGATCGTTCGGCCGAGCTCACGCGAGGGCCAGCGGGCGGGCGCCCCCGCCGCCGCTCCTGCCCCAGCACCGACTCCTGCTCAGGAAACTCCAACGACCACATCGCCAGCAAAGGCAAAGGCCATCTACCCGCCCCTGGAGCGTCCGCTCGTGCCGCCGGTTGGCAAGGGCATGCCCGAGAAGCCGAGCATTGTGCGCCGCAGGCTCATGGCAGCCGTTTTCAGCACAGACGGCCGCTCCAAGTCACCTCAGCGACAGGTTGAGGCGCAGTTCTTGATGTCCGATTACAACGCTAAGTACAAGCGCCGCATGCTCAACGAGATGCGGCAGACGCTGCTCTCCACGCCGATCCCCGAGGATAATGGCAGCCGGATTGGTGGCGGCCGGGTGCTGCCACTGTACGAGTCGGAGCGTCTCATTAGGAAGATGGAGCTCCGGGATAACACGACGCTGGCGCAGTGGCAGTGGCCGAACCCGTCGGTCTTCAATAAGCGCGGCATGACGGCTTCAGCGAGTGCCGTGAGCCTCAGCCGACCTTCCTCTACCTACTTTACTGAGTTCATGGGCCGAGGAGACGTGGTGCCCACTCCGTCTCGACCCAAAACGGCGCTGGAGGCAGCGTTCACCCTTCAGACAAGCGCCTCGGCTGCCGCATTTTGACGATAATGAACGACGTGCTGCACATGATTGGCTCTTAGATGAGGCACGAGCATTGACGGTGCCGATCATGCGCTGAGCGCTGAGTTGTGTGTGGTATGCACTACCATGAGCACGTGATGCGCGGGATGGCTTGTGTTGAGTGTATGATGCATGTGGCGAGCGCGATGATGAATGCTGTGTGACGTGGTGAGGCTGCGCGATGATCTTATGGGTGGGTGGCAGGTGCGAGTGCGCAGGCCGTCCTGTGCGGCAGGTGACCTCTCGACGTCACAGTGACCGGACCTGAGCGGAGCCGGAGCTGAAGGGCAAGGGGTGCGAAACGAATGAAGCGTGCACAGCGCGGTCCGTAGCGCACAGGCCCGACACGCCGCCACACGGATGCGACATCATGTCACAATGTCACAGTGTCTCGCGTCGTTGATGATCCGATTGGATGCGATGCCGATCGGATGCGCGATGGCTCGGTCTGGCGCTCGGCTCGGACGGTGACGCTCCGGGTCCGGCCGGGCCATGACGTGCGAGCTGCGACGTGGATCGTGGTTCGGCCCCTGGCGCGGGTGCGAGCCTCGTGCGTCGAGGAGATACCATCTAAGGTTCTTAAATAAGGAGGGGACGGGAACACATAGGATTTCGCCGGCCATGTCGCATGTGCATGTCCCACCGGTGCTTTGACTGCTGTACGCGGTACTTCCGTACTTGCGTACTACCTGACCGACGGTCGCAGGGCCTCACGCGTCACGGGGCGCAACGCGCCACGCCTCGCGTCGTGACGAGATGCGGGGCGCGCAGGGTGAACGCGCTATCTCCGGTCTCCACTACACGGCACGCAGACACGCGCACCGGCGCATCGTCCAGGCACTCGACTACAGAACAGATCGCTGTACGCTTTGACTCGCGAACACGTTACCATCCGTATTTTGCGGCCGTCTCTTTCTTCGACTTCATGCTCTTCGAGCTCCGGAGCGCCACGTCGCTCGCCTGTGCTGCCGCCTGCGCCGCGAGCGAGTTGATCTGGTGCTTGCGCTTCTGCAGTGAAGAGGGCTGGTACTGCTGCACCACGTCGCCGGAGGTGCGGCTCCAAAAATTGGCCGCGATTTTGGTCTCTTGCGGCGGCGGCGGCGCAACGAAGTCGTACTGGCGCGACTGGCCGATGATCTTCCGGAGCGCTGCCGGATCAACGTCGACAACCCGGCCATTGCTCAGGTCGTAGCCGCCGTAGCCCGCGACCGCCTCGTCGTACCCCTCCACGGCACTGTCAACGCTGTCGACGGGCGGGCCGCGCGCTGGGCCTGCTGGCACGTCGTACGAGAGTTCGACGTCCGGCGCGGCCGTGAGCGCAGCCGAGGACAGTCCAGTGCATGCGGGCGGCGCGCTCTCGTAGAGGCTCGTGTGCACCGTCGGACGCAGCAGCTGCGGCGCGGCCGTGGGCGCCGCTAGCTTACTGCCACTTGCGTGGGCATATGGCTCGTCAGCCGCGGTCGTCAGTCCCGGTTCCTCCACAGCCCAGGTGGCGCCACTAGGACCGGCGCCGCCGATTTCGGCCGGAGATACCGATGGCGCAGCCGCCGCTGCCGACGCCTTGCGCACGAGCGGTTTCGCATTTGCAAAGAGCGAGCTCGCACTCTTCACCCCGACCTTGCCAGCATTCTTGGGTGCGGGAAGGAGCGAAGACAGCGCCGACCAGCCGCCGCCGCCCTTCGGAGCGCTTTTGCCGGCATCGGACTCGATTGCCGCGGGTCCTCTGTCGAAAAAGTCCGCAGGCAGCTTCGCCGCCTCCTCAAAGGGCAGGGCCACATCGTGCTTTTGCAGCAGCGCTTGCAAGTCGACCTCCTTGCGGGGCCTCTTTGCTGGGGGGGCCGCGGTTAGAAGAGAGGTAGATGCAGCTGGTGGTGCCACAGGCACGGCCGGCGGCGCGCTGTCGGCGCCCGGCTCGTCGTCCTCACTGTCGGAGTAGGCGACCAAAGACCCGCTTTTCATGACTCGGTCTTTTCACAAAAAGGTCAATACAGTAATTGTGAAGTTAACGGTAAGCCACAGAAACGCTGCCAAGAGCGATGAGGAGTCTCACTCGCTCTCAGATCACCCTGACGAAGAGGTCAGACGCGAGTTCACATGAAGCGCCACAAGCACTCCCGATATTGTTGGTCGGGCGTGGAGTGAAGGTGGGTCGAGTCGTCGCTCACCCAAATCTCGCGCCCGCGTCCATAGAGAGGGCGCAGCACATACTCCTCTGGGATGGGCTCCGGTGGGGGATCGAAGCGCTCGTACTCGACCACCGCGCCGTGCGTCTCGCCCTGCGTCGGGCGCAGCGGGTGGGAGAGCTTCACGTGCGACGAGAAGACGCCGCCGCCCTCGTACCCATTCCGGCGTGGGAAGCCAAGCAGCACCGTGAGGCTCGAGATGCCTGCGTCCTGGTGCCAGCTGTGCTGCACGCGTCGCTGAAGTGGCACGATGTCGATGAGCGATCCGTGCGGCCGCGAGCCGCACAGCGCGCCCAAGCCAAGGACAAAGTCTCGTCCGTTGAGGTCTAGGCCGTGTGCCTGAAAGGCTGCCGTGAACGCCGCGCACGCATCTCCGGCAGTGGCCGCACGTCGCCAGCTGACCATGCACGCCGCATCCAGCCCTGTAGCCGCGGCGTATTGCTTCTCGCTCCATGCCGCTGGCACCGTCGGCAAGAACAAGTCTTGCCTCAACGCATATCGCAGTGCTGTGCGGAGCTCAGAGTTGCCTTCCCACGCCTCGCCGAGGCCGACGCCAGGGAACACGTCGTCTAGCGAAGCATGATAGCCGTGTGAGGTGCACGCCGGCGCACCAGGTAATCGCAGACGCGGAGGCACGTCCCAGACTGGCACGTCCTCCACCTCTGTGCCAGGCAGCACAATTGGTGCTGCGGCCGCAAGAACAGGCGCGGGCTGAGCACTACGTGCGGGTCGTCTCGTGCGACCCTTGCGCATGGCGTTAAGCTTGGCGGCAACTGCATCATCAGTAAGTGGTACGTTCGCGCAGGCGCCTGCGACGGCTGTGGCAGCGGAGAACACAATAACTCGCATCGATTTCGTCACCTCGTCAGCTCAAAACGACGCTTTTTCGACCGCTGACTCACGAAACACTGCCATCTCGTAAACACGTTTTTTTGACCGCGGCCGCGGCCGCGGTAGTGCACTGCATCGCCTATGTTCCACCCGCCTTGATGGGCGCTGCCGCCTTGACGGGCGCTGCTGCAACCTGAGCCTTCTCGAGCTGTTTCCTGAGCTCCGCTATGCTCTTCGCTATGTTCTCTGGCGTGTCATCTAGAGCATCGCCCAAGTCCGCCGCCGCCTTCATGGGCACCGTCGCAGCCTTCTCCACCCGTCGCTTGAGCTCTGCTAGGTCCTTTCCCACCCTCTCTGCCTCAGCTCGGTCCGCCGCCGCCCTCATCGGCGCCCCAGCTGCCTTCTCAGCCTGTGCCTTCTCTAAGACAACAAGGTCGGCGGCTGCTTTGGCCGCCTTCGCCTTCTTTAAGGTCTTCTCCGCAGCCGCCTGCTTCTCGGCGGCCACGCGCTCGGCCACAGCCTTTTGGGCTAAGGCCTTCTCCGCGACTGCGCTCTCGGCCGCCGCCGCCTCTGCTGCGGCCTCGGCTACGGCGGCCGCCTTCGCAGCTTGCTCGGCCATCTCCGACTTGAGAACGGCGGCCTTCTCTGCTTCAGCCTTCTCCACCTCCGCCCGAGCAGCCGCAGCCTCGGCCGCGCTGATCTTCTCCATCTCCATCTTCTCTGCCGCGGCCGCTCTCGTGACGGCTTGCGTCGAGGCTGTCTGCTCGGCCGCCGCAGCCTCGGCCGCCGTCTCCGCGTCTTTCGCCTTCCGCACGAGCTGCTCGGCCGACAATCGCTCCTTGAGGGCAATCTGGGCTAACGTGTTCTTGGCGTCCACATTCTCGGGCTTCACCGCATTCTCCATGGCGGTCTTCTCGGCGGCCGTCGTCAGTGCCACCGTTGCCGCGCGCGCCGCCACCTGCTGGTCGACGGCGGCCTTGTCGGCCGTAACGGCCTTCTGCGCCGCCACCCTCTCCGCCACCTGCTTCTCCGCGGCTGCCGCGGCTGCCGCTGCCTTGTCTGCAGAGAGTGTTGCGGCCGCCGACTGCGCTGCCGCTGCATTCTTGGCCACCGTGTCAAGCGCCGCCACCTTCTCTGCCGCCAACTTCTCCGCCCGTGACCTCTCTGACTGAGCCTTGATCGTTGCTTGGGCGGCGGCCGCCTTCTTGTCCGCCGCCACCTTGTCCGCCGCCGCCTTCTCCAGCGCTGCCTGCTCCGCCACTGCCATGGCCTCTACCAGCCGCACCTCTGCCAGGCTCTCGGCCGCCGCCTTCTCGGCCGCCGCCTTCTGCGCGTCCGATGCCGCCGCCGCCGCCGTCTGCATCTTCGTCACCACCCGTTGGAACGCCACATCAGCCGTGACGAAGTCGTTCGCGTCGACCTTCGTGAGGGCGGCCAAGCTTGTGAAGAGGATCCCGATGGCCGCCGTGGTAAGCGTGGCAGGGCCCACCATCGTCCACAGATCCAGCGCATCCGTCTCGAGCTGGCGGAAGACGCGATTGTTGCGCACGTAGAAGGCTCCGATCGTCGCGGACGAGAGCACGATGACGGCGGTGACTGGCAACGAAATCGAGCTGTCGAAGACCGCCCACGTCTTCAAAACGGTCGCGAGCAGAATGGCGGCAATGCCCAGGTCGAACGCGGCGCGTGCGGTGCGCCACTCGGCGCCGTACTGGGTCGTCAGCCGCCCCAACGCGGTGTCTCGGATGTTGGGCTTCTCGTCCGTTCCGAAGCGGACTGTGCCATAGCTGCCATCGGCCAGCCGGTAGAGGAGCTGTTGCGAGACCACGACGCAGATGAGCATGAACCCAAACGTGGCGACGTCGAGCACCACGAACGCCTGCAGTAGGTCGGAGTCCGGGACCGGGCGAGACGTCGACACCGACGAGGCGGCGCTCGTGACGCGAGACTCGGAGATGATCAGGGTGCCGGGCAGGTTGAGAGCGCCGAAGGCGAAAGCAGCGAACAGAGCAGCACTGGACTTGAGCTCTCCGACGATGTTCATCGCGCGCTCTGGGGTTTTGGGGAACTCCTCGACAGGCAACAGCGGCCGCGCCCCCGGTAAGATTGGCTCTCGGATGCGGTCTGCCAGTTGGTCCATCTGAGCACCCAGCGTGCGCAGCCCGCTGGCCAAGGGGCCACCGAACGAGTCGAACCACTCCTGAGAGCGTCCCGTGTCGATGGGCAGCTGGGACGTCAGCTGACCGCGCAGGCGGTCCAAGCGGTCCAGGATGGCCTTTTTGGCATCGTCGACGGAGACCCTGTCGAATGAATCCAAGCGATCCTGGAAGCCTTTTCTGGCCTCGTCCATGGAGACCTTGTCAAGCACGTCCCGATCCAGGATGACTTGCTTGGCCTCCTCCACGGCCCTGTCGAACTCGTCCAAGCGATCTCGGATGGCGTTTTTGGCATCGTCCAAGGAGACCCCGTTGCGCCCGTTGATTGCTTTTATGTACTCTGTGTATTCGTTTGACAGGGGAGGCGTGGGCGAAGCGTCTGCTGTGGGCGCAGCGTTCGGTCCAGCCTCGTCAACGACCACGGGCGGCTCAGGACCATTGTCTGCCGGACGCACTTTACTCTCCTCACGCGACTTGAGGTACTCTGCGTATGTCATCGGCTGATTGCATTTCAGAGCAGTCGTGCGGGGGAAAGAGGAGCTCCTCTTGAGAAGGTAGCGTGTCGGCGAGGCTTCCCGTCTCAGCGTCGGAAGGTTATGGACGTAATGAGGGAGGCATGACGACTGGTGTGCGCCGTAAAAGCTGATGCTGCCAAGTGCAAGGAGGAGCGCCATCGAGAAGCGTGTGCAATCTTCTCAGATCACAATCTTCCCAAAGTTGGCATTCAACTGGAGTCGTTTGCATACAATTGTACGTGACTCAAAACACGTAAATTGGCCAAACCGGGGTCTGCTTCGACGTTGACGAAACTGTGTTCCGCGGCATCTCCGATCACAATGCCGGCGGACAAAAACCCCACGAGAACCGTCCTCACCGTGATCGCGGCGCTTGTGGTTCCAATCCTAGCCTTGGACAATGGCCTCGCGCGTAAGCCTCCGCTCGGCTGGAGCACATGGCTCACATGCGAGGACGACAAGGATTGCGGTCACGACGTGTGCAATGAGGCGGAGGTCAAGGCGTCGGCCCTGGCACTTCAGTCAAATGGCATGCAAGCTCTCGGATGGCACTACATTGTGCTCGACGACTGCTGGGCGTATGCGCGCAACACGACGACGGGCCGATTGACCTGGGATGCGTCGCGCTTTCCCTCCGGTATGCCTGCGCTCGTCGAGTGGATGCACGAGCGAAACTTCCTGCTCGGCTTGTACACGTCGGCGGGCAATGAGACATGCTCGAGCGGCGGGCGCCCGATCACGGTGCCGGGCTCGCGTGGCCACTACGATGTGGACGCCCAGACGTTTGCAGACTGGCGTGTAGATTACGTCAAGCTCGACTGGTGCGGCGACGTGAAGCATGAGCCCTGGGTCGGCCCAACTGCCCATCACGAGTTTGCCACAGCCATGAACGCGACCGGCCGACCCATGATACTTGAGGTGGTGGCGGGGTACTTCTTCACGGGTCCTGCACAGGTGGCCAGCGTGGCCAATGTGTGGCGCTTCTGCGAGGACCACCACGACAGCTGGAAGTCGACCGCAGAGAACGTCCTGTGCCGAGAAGACCAAGGTGCACGAAGCAGCTTGCCAGGCGGCTGGGGATACATGGACGTGCTCACCACGGGCGGCGCGGGATGCTCGCTCGCGGCGCACTGCCCCGGCCAGACCGAGGATGAGTATCGCACCGAGTTCGCCATCTGGACCATCACGCAGTCGCCTCTCATGATCGCAACCGACGTGCGCAACATGAGCAGCTTGGCACAAGCCACGCTTCTCAATGCGGAGATTTTGAGCGTGCACCAGAGCACCGCCACGCTTCCAGGCCGGCGGCTGGCCACAGCAGCCGACGCGTGCGCACTGCCGGCACTCTGTGCCGTTTGGGGGCGCGCACTCAACGCAGCAGGTACCACCTGGATCCTTGCTCTCGTCAATCTCGACAATATCTCGGTGCAGGAGGTGAGCGTCAGTTTCGCCGACCTCGGCTGGAATGCATCGGCGATGGCGGGTGCGCTTGTTCGCGACCTGTGGGCACGGCACGATTTGCCCGATGCAACGGGGGGCAAGGTGACCGCAAGGGTGCCCACGCACGGCACTGCGCTGCTGCGAGTCGAGCGTATTGGCA
>Ga0164294_10003352_pt1 | contig 14265 bp, 6 predicted proteins | sample GEODES005metaG_FD_111479 | JGI IMG/M metagenome (GOLD analysis project Ga0164294, IMG submission 111479) | Oligotrophic lake water microbial communities from Sparkling Lake, Wisconsin, USA - GEODES005 metaG | ecosystem: Environmental > Aquatic > Freshwater > Lake | place: USA: Sparkling Lake...
CCGGTGTCGCCAGCCGGTGTCGCCAGGCACGAGATAGGAGATCAGGATGGTGGGCGATAGACCGCGATGCGGGAGCATGCCGTGCTGGGCGTGGTGCGTGACGCTCGTCACCGCGCTGACGGGCTGGTGCTACGGCCCGCTTGCTGCCGAGCCGCCGGTGACACGGGCGAGCGCACCGCGGAATGTCGTCTGCATCATTGCCGACGACCAGCACTGGCGCGACTATGCGTTCATGGGCCACGAGCACCTGCGGACGCCGCATCTCGACCGGCTCGCGCGGGAGAGCCTGGTCTACACGCGGGGCTACGTGACCAGCAGCGTCTGTTGTCCGAGCCTGGCATCGATCATCACCGGCCGCTATCCGCACGAGCACCGGATCGTGGGCAACGATCCGCCTGAGGATCCACGGGTGCCACGCGACAGCCCGGAGGGTAAGGCCACCTTCGCGGCCGGCCGCGAACGGATGAACCGGCATCTGGAGGAGTGGCCGACGCTCCCTCGTCTGTTGGGCGAGCACGGCTACCAGTCGCTGCAGACCGGGAAGTGGTGGCAGGGGGATTTTTCCCGGGGTGGATTCACCGCGGGCATGACGAAGGGTGCGCGGCACGGCGATGACGGGCTGACGATCGGTCGCAACACGATGCAGCCGGTCCGTGACTTCATCACGCGGTGCCGGGAGGAAGGAAAACCGTTCATGGTCTGGTATGCCCCGATGCTGCCGCATGATCCACACGATCCGGCACGGGAACTCGTCGATCACTACGCGACACAGACCGACAGCCTCCACGTGGCGCGGTACTGGGGCAACGTGGAACGATTCGACCGCACCGTCGGCGACCTGTTCGACCACCTCGATCGCGAACACCTCGCTGGCGACACGCTGGTGGTCTACGTCACCGACAACGGCTGGATCCAGAGCCCCGACCGCCCCGGATTCGCCCCGCGGTCGAAACTCTCGCCGTATGAAGGAGGCCTGCGGACGCCGATCATGTTCCGTCAGCCGGGGGCGATCGCGCCACGGATGTGCGATAGCCTGGCCAGTGCGATCGACATCATGCCGACGGTGCTTGCCGCCGCCGGCATCGAGTCGCCGGCCGGTCTCCCGGGCGTGAACCTGCTCGATGCCAAGGCGGTGGCCGCCCGGAATCAGGTCTTCGGTGAGTGCTTCACGCACACGCTCGTCGACCTGGACGATCCGGCCAAGAGCCTGCTCTGGCGGTGGACGGTGCGGGACCAGTGGAAGCTGATCGTGCCGGCCACGGCAGACGCCGCCGGCCGTGGTCCCAGGCACGAAGCTCGCCTGGCAGACCCGGACTCTCAGGCCCGCCATGACCGCGGCGAGGTCGAACTCTTCGACGTGCTCCACGATCCCGACGAAACGAAGAACGTCGCGGCCGCGCATCCGGAACTCGTGCACGCTCTGCGACAGAGCCTCGATGGCTGGTGGACGCCGTCGCCTGCAGAGGATGCCAACGCCCGGCCCGCCGCGGCCCCGCCGTCGTCCGGTGCGCCGCGGAAACATCCGCCGAATCTCCTGGTCTTTCTGGCCGACGATCTCGGGGCCCATGACCTCGGCTGCACCGGCAGCAGCTTCTATCGCACGCCGGCGATCGACCAGTTGGCCGCTGCGGGCATGCTGTTCACCCGGGCCTATGCCGCCGGCCCAGTCTGCTCGCCGACCCGCGCAGGCTTCGTGACAGGCCGGCATCCTGCCCGCGTGAAGATCACGAACTTCATTGGCGGCAACCGCCGCGGAACGCTCCTGCCAGCGGACTATCTCCACGCCCTTCCAGAGGACGAGGTGACCGTTCCAGAACTGCTCGGCGCTGCGGGCTATGCGACTGGCATCTTTGGCAAATGGCATCTGGGGCCGCCGCCGGCCATCCCCTCCCATGGCTTCGACGTCCAGGGATCAACCACAGTCCGCCCCGGCGGTGGTCCACCGGACGATCCCCATCACGCGCGGGCGATTGCGGCCGAGGCGGCCGCCTTCATCGCCGCCAGCGGCGACCGTCCCTTCTTCTGCTATGTGCCGATGCACTCGGTGCATGTGCCGCTCGAGACCCGCCCCGAACTGCTGTCCGAGGAACAGGCGCGGGCGTCCGCCCTGCCGCCGCCGGTCGGCCCCCGCGCGATCGCCGAGGGAGATCATCAGGCCCGGGCGGTTCAGGATCACCCTGTGTATGCGGGCATGATCAGTGAAATGGACGAGACGGTAGCCACCGTGCTGGCAGCGGTTGAAGCGGCCGGTCAGACGGACAACACGGTTGTCATCTTCACCAGTGACAATGGCGGCCTCGCGACCGCCGAGGGTTCGCCCACCTCGAACCTTCCCCTCCGCGCTGGCAAGGGTTTTCTTTATGAGGGAGGCATTCGCGTGCCGCTCGTGGTGCGGTGGCCGGGGATCGTCACGGCCGGCGCGACGAGCAGCGTGCCGGTCACCACCCTGGACATCGCTGCCACGCTGCTCGATGTCGCTCGCGCAGTGCCACCGGAGCCGATCGTGCTCGACGGTGCGAGCCTGCGGCCGGTACTCACCGGCGGCGTGCTCCACCGCCGTGATCTCGCCTGGCACTATCCCCACTACGCCAATCAAGGGGGGCGGCCCGCGGCCGCCATCCTCGCCGGCGACGGCCAGGTCTCGGGCAGCGAAAAATTGATTGAGCACTTTGAGGATGGCCGGCTGGAACTCTTCGATCTGGCCAGTGATCCCGGCGAGCGGCATAATCTGGCCGCCGTCCACCCGCACCGCGCCGCCGCTTTGCAGCAGCGGCTGGCGGTGTGGCGGAAGGGAATCGGGGCCGCGCTGCCCACGGCGAATCCAGAGCCCGTCGAGCCGTTTGGGCCGGAAGGTGAGCCTGGCCGCCGGTGAGCAGCGACTCCGCCGCCCAGAGAGGCCGGCACCAGCGTTTCAAGTCCTGGTTGGATCGGACTATCATAAAGTTATGTGGCGCTGGCATGGGCCAGGATTGCCGCTCCCACCGTCATCGCTCTCCTTGAGGTTGTGCATGCGTCGCTTTGCTCTTTCGCGGTTGTCTCTGCTGGCGTTCGGTGGGCTGGGTCTGGGCGGCCTGGCCTCAGGCGCCGAGCCGGCCGCCACCTGGCAGCAGGCGGCGGAGAAGATGCCCCTCGGTGGCGTCGACGCAGCTGCCACCACGGCAGACACCCCCACGCACACCAAGCTGGCACCATGGATCTGGGGGCCGAACGAGGACGTCAGCTACCGGCTCAGCACCGAATTTCAGGGTGGGGCCACCTCGGCGATCCTCGTCGCCACGGCCGACAATTCCATGACCATCACGGTCAATGGCACGCAGGTCGCCGAGAGCACTTCCTGGCAGAATCCGGTCTCGGTCGACATCACGAAATTGCTCCGCGACGGCGACAACGAACTGGCCGCCGTGGTGGCCAACGAAGGCAGTGCGGCCGGATTCTCCTGCCGTCTCGTGCTCGTGGCCGCCGATGGCACGAAGCGGACGGTGGCCAGCGGCAAGGACTGGACCGCCGTGGAAGCCGCCAACCCGGCCAAGCCGGTGGCGACGAAGGTCGTGGCGAAGGCTGGTGAAGGTCCCTGGGGTGATGCTCTGGACGGTGGCCGGTCGGACTCCCGGCAATCAGCCCCCTTTGCCGTTCCGCCGGGGTTCGAGGTGGAGCGGCTCTTCGTCGTGCCCAAGGAGGAACTCGGCTCCTGGGTCTGCCTGACCACCGATCCCAAGGGTCGGCTGATCGCCAGCGATCAGGAGAACAAGGGACTGGTGCGGATCACCCCTGCACCGCTCGACGGTTCACAGCCAACGGTCGTTGAAAAAATTCCCGTGCCGCTCTCGTCAGCCCAGGGGCTGCTGTGGGCGTTTGACTCGCTCTATGTGGTCTGCAACGGCGGGCCGGGCAGCGGTCTCTACCGTGTTCGCGACACCAATGGCGACGACACGCTCGACAGCGTCGAGAAGCTCCGCGAGTTCAAGGGTGGCGGTGAACATGGACCGCACAACATCCAACTCTCCCCCGACGGCAAGAAGCTGTTCATCATCTGCGGAAACCACACGCAGGTGCCCTTCGAGATGAAAAACATCACCGAGCCGCAGACGCTCGGCGGCATGCGGGTGAACCAGCGCCGCGTCGAACTGCCCCCCGAGGCGACCAGCCGGCTGCCCGCCAACTGGGATGAAGACCTGCTCATCACACGGCTCTGGGACGCCAACGGCCATGCCGTCGGCATTCTTGCGCCGGGCGGCTATGTCGTGAGCACCGATCCCGACGGAAAATCGTGGGAGATCTGGACCGGCGGCTATCGCAATCCCTACGACTTCGCCTTTAACTCTGACGGCGAGATGTTCGTCTACGACGCCGACATGGAATGGGACTTCGGCACCCCTTGGTACCGGCCCACCCGCGTCAATCATGCTACCAGTGGCAGTGAACTCGGCTGGCGCAGCGGCGCTGGGAAGTGGCCCGCCAGCTTCCCCGACAGCCTGCCGGCGCTGGCCGACATCGGCCCCGGTTCGCCGGTCGGCGTGGCCTTTGGCTACGGCACGAAGTTCCCCGCGAAATACCAGCGGGCACTCTACATCTGCGACTGGACGTTCGGCACGATGTGCGCCATCCATCTGGAGCCGGATGGATCGAGTTACAAGGCGGTGAAGGAAGAATTTGTCTCCCGCACTCCGCTGCCGCTGACCGACGTCACGGTCGGGAAGGACGGGGCGCTCTACTTCGCCGTGGGAGGCCGTGGTGGCCAGGGCGAACTCTACCGCGTCACCTATGCCGGTTCGGAGCCGACCACTCCCGCGACGGCCCGCGACACCGCCGGTGCCGAGGCCCGTAAGGCCCGCCATGCCCTCGAGCAATTCCACCGGCCGGCTGCCGATCCGCAGGCGGCCATCGCAGTGGCCCTGCCGGCGCTGTCCAGCCCCGACCGCTTCCTGCGGTATGCCGCCCGCGTGGCTCTGGAACACCAGCCGATCGATCGCTGGCAGCAGCAGGCGCTGGCCGTAGCCAGCCCGCGCGGCCGAATCGAGGCGGCCATCGGCGTCGCCCACCAGGCCGAGCCAACGGCGCAGCCCGCCGTGCTTGCGGCGCTTGATGGCATCGATCTGAAATCCCTCGACACGGCTACGAAGATCGATCTGGTGCGGGCTTATCAGCTCGCCCTGATCCGGCTGGGGGCACCGGAGCCGGCCGTGGCGGAGCGGATCGCAAAGCGTTTTGCGCCGCTGTTTCCCTCAGGGGCATTCGATCTCGACCGCGAACTCTCAAGCCTTCTGGTAGCCGTGCGGGCACCGGGGATCGTGACCACACTCGTCGGCATGCTCTCGGCCGAGAGTGCCTCGGGACAGGCGATCAACATCGCCTCCAACGAGGAGGAACTGAGGAAGCTGATTGCCCGCAATTCCGGGTATGGCAGCGCCGTGCGAGAGTCGCTTGAGAAGCGGGCCGACCTACTGCAGGTGCACTATGCCTACGTGCTTCGCACTGTGAACGAGAAGGATGCCTGGACGATCGCCGACCGCAAGGGCTTCTATCAATGGTGTGGCCGGGCCCGCTCGTGGGCTGGCGGTGCGAGCTTCCAGAAGTTCCTCACCAACATCGAGAACGACAGCCTGGTCGGTCTCTCGGAGAACGACAAACTGGCACTGGAAACGCTCGGCGCCCGCAAGGCCTACACGCCGCCCCCGCTGCCCAAGCCTGAGGGGCCCGGCAAGGAGTGGACGGCTGATGAGGTGCTGGCCACGGCTGAGGCCCACATGGGCAAGGAAGAACGCGACTTTGAACGGGGCAAGCGGACCTTTGCCGCCGCCCGCTGCATCGTCTGCCACCGCTACGGCGATGACGGTGGCGCCACCGGCCCCGATCTGACGCAGGCGGCGGGGCGCTTTCAGCTCAAGGATCTGATCGAGGCGATCGTGCTGCCGAGCAAGGTGGTCTCCGATCAATACAAGGGGAGCGTCGTGCAGACTGCCGACGGCAAGGCCTTCGTCGGCCGGATCGTCAGCGAGAATGCCGAACGCATCGTGCTGGTGACCGATCCGGAGGATGCGACGAAGTTTCTCGAGATCAAGCGGTCTGACATCGACGAGATCGTGCCGGCGAGCGAGTCGCTGATGCCCAAGGGATTGCTCAATCCCTTGAGCGAATCGGAGGTGCTCGACCTTTTGGCCTACACGCTCTCCCGCGGCAATCGCAACGACAGCCGCTTCAAGAAGTAGCGCGGGGCTAGCCGGCGAGGCTGTCCCGCTGGGGATATCGCCGCTGACCGGCTGATCGCGTAGGCTTTTAAGAATCCTTACGGGACGCTTCAATCTTCACGCGGGAGCGGATGCATGACCGTTCATCGTCGATTCATCGTAGTTGTTATCTGCGCGTGGGCGGCCGTCGCCGCGTTCGCCCCGCTGCCCGCAGGAGCAGATAACTGGCCCAACTGGCGGGGCCCGGCCGTCGACGGCGTGGCCGCGGGCACTGGCTATGTCTCCTCCTGGAGCCCGACCGAACACGTGCTCTGGAAGGTGAAACTCCCCGGACTCGGCGCGAGCACACCGGCGGTCTGGGGAGACCGTGTCGTCGTGACGTGTGCGGTGGACGGCAAAGACGCCGTGCTCTGCCTCGATCGCAACGGCAAGGAGGTCTGGCGGCGAGAGGTCGGCACGGAGAAGCCCGGCAAGCACAAGAAGGCGACCGGCTGCAACCCCTCGCCGGTCACCGACGGCACGCATGTCTGGGTCTACTACAAGAGCGGCGACCTGGCGGCGCTCAATCTGGCCGACGGCATGGTCGCGTGGCAGACGAACCTGCAGGAGAAGTTTGGCGCCGACACGCTCTGGTGGGATCTGGGCACATCGCCCGTGCTGTCGAAGCAGGCGGTGATCGTCGCCGTGATGCAGACCGGCCCGAGCTATCTCGTGGCCTTCGATCGCACGAGCGGCGAGTTGCTCTGGAAGCAGGACCGGATGCTCGACGCTCCCGAGGAGGCGGCGCAGAGTTATTCGACGCCGGTGGTGGTCGCCGGCGATGCCGCCAAGGCGGAGCCTGATGAACTGCTCGTCGTGCTCGGGGCCGATCACGTGACGGCGCACGATGCGGCGACGGGCCGGGAGCTCTGGCGGGTGGGGGGCCTCAATCCCACCGGCAACACCTATTTTCGATCGATCGCTTCGCCCGTAGTGGCCGGTGACCTTGTCATCGCTCCCTACGCGCGGGGTGAGTCACTCACCGCCATCCGCCGCGGCGGCACTGGAAACGTAACCGGTTCGCACGTGGCCTGGGCCCGCACGGATCTCGGCGCCGACGTGCCGACGCCGGCCGTCAAGGATGGGCGGATCGTCGTCTGTACCGACAAGGGGAAGGTGGTCAGTCTCGATGCCGCCACCGGCACGACCCAGTCCACGACCGAACTGCCCAAGAATCGCCACGCATACAGTGCCTCACCGGTGATCGTCGACGGCCGGATCATCGTGACCCGCGAGGACGGCGAATCGACCGTGCTCGCCTGGCCGGCTCCGGCTGCGGAGACGATCCCGCTGCTCGGGCAGGGTGTCGTCGACGAGATGACCGTGGCCACGCCGGTCTGCGTCGACGGTCGGATCCTGCTGCGAACCCATGACTCACTCTGGTGCCTTGGAGAAAAAGAATGAAGACGGGAATGAAGGCGGCAATGACTCGGACGATACGGGCTATGCGGCTCGCGGCGGTACTTCTCGGCGTGGTGGCAGCCACCAGCCACATTGAGGCGCAGGCCGCCGAGGCCGGCAAGCCGGCGCGGCTCTTGGTGGTGACGGTGACCACCGGCTTTCGGCATAGTTCGATCAACACGGCCGAACCGGTGCTCGAGCAACTCGGTCGCGAGCGGGGTCTCTACCATCTCGACTACCTGCGGATGCCGGAGGGACGGCCGTCGCAGCCGAAGGCACCCAAGCGGGCCGAGGGTGTCAGCGACGCCGACTGGCAGCAAAAGGAGGCTGCCTTCAAGGCCGCAGAGGAACAGTTCCGCGCCGCCGACGCGGTCTGGCAGCAGGGCCTCAAGGAGCAGTTTGCAAAGGCGTTTTCGCCGGCGTCGCTGGCCCAGTTCGACGGCGTCATCTTCGCGAGCACGACCGGCGAGCTGCCGATCCCGGATCTCGGCGCGTTCCTCGACTGGATCAAGTCGGGCAAGGCGTTCATCGGGTTTCATGCTGCCAGCGACACGCTCAAGAGTTCCGACTCCTACTGCGACATGATCGGCGGCCACTTCGCCGGACATCCCTGGAACGGGAGCGGCCAGCACGCGTTCGTCGTCCATGAGCCGGGCCACCGGATAGCGGCGATGTTTCCCGCACGGTTTCGCTGGCAGGACGAGATCTATCAATACGACCAGCGGTATAAGCCCGAGAACCTTCGGGTGCTCGTCAGCCTCGAGATGCAGGCCAGTTCGCCCAAGGAGCCGTGGCACGTGCCGGTGTCGTGGGTCCGCGACTATGGTGCCGGTCGTGTCTTCTACACGAACTTCGGCCACAACGACTTCACCTGGAAGGAGCCGATGTTCCAAGAGCACATCGCCGAGGGCATTGCCTGGTCGCTCAAGCGGTTTGACGCCGACGCGACGCCGAATCCCGACGTGCAGGCGGCGGAATATCTCCGCGGCGTGATCGCCGCCGCGGCCGCAGCCACCGGCAGAAATTCCGACGATCTGCTGGCGAAGGTCGAGGCCAGAATCAGCCGCGATCCATCGTGGGCGACAGGCCTGCGTCCCTTGCTCCTGGAACTCCGTGAACTCAAGGCTGACGACCGCGCCGAGGCATATGCCAAGGTGCTGGCGGCCATTGACCAATAAGGAATCGAGTCGTGCCCATGATGCGGCGGGCGATACTGGCGGCAGTGGCGTGCGTTGCGATCGCCGCGGGGGCATCGTCCGCCAGGAGTGGCGAACCGTCGCCGCGGCCGAACGTCCTGTTTGTGATCTGCGACGACCTCTGCTGCGGTCTCTCCTGTTACGACGATCCCGGGGCGGTGTCGCCCAACATCGACCGGCTCGCCGCCCGGGGCGTGCGGTTCGAGCGGGCCTACTGCCAGTTTCCGCTCTGCAATCCCAGCCGTTCGAGCCTGCTCACGGGCCGCAGGCCAGCCCGCACGACGATCCGCGACAACAAGACGCACTTTCGTGATATCGACCCCACGATCGTCACGCTCCCGCAGGCGTTCAAACAGGCGGGCTGGCGGAGTGAGCGGATCGGCAAGCTCTACCACTTTGGAGTGCCGGGGCAGATCGGCACGAGTGGCCTCGATGATCCGCCGAGCTGGGACGCGGTCTTCAATCCCAAGGGCCGCGACGTCGCCGATGAGCCGAAAATCTTTTCACTCGAGCCAGGCAACTTTGGCGGCACGGTGAGCTGGCTGGCGGCGGATGGCACCGATGCGGAGCAGACCGACGGCATCGCCGCAGCCCGGGCGGTCGCCCTGCTCGAGGGCTATGCACGGGAGAAGACTCCATTCTTTCTCGCCGTCGGCTTCTATCGGCCGCACACGCCCTACGTGGCGCCGAAGCCCTGGTATGAGAAGCACCCGCTCACCGGCGTGCAGCTTCCAGAGGTGCCGCTGGAGCACGATGCCGGTGTGCCGGCGCCGGCGATCGCCAGTCGCAAGCCGGAGGAGCGCAGGCTCACGGGTGATCTCGGCCGCGAGGCAGTGCAGGCCTATCGGGCCGGTGTTTCGTTCGTCGATGCGCAGCTGGGCATCGTGATCGACGCACTGGACCGGGTCGGGCTGCGTGACAACACGATCGTGGTGTTCACGAGTGACCACGGCTACCACCGCGGCGAGCACGGACTCTGGCAGAAGCGCAGCCTCTTCGAGGAGAGCAGCCGCGTGCCGCTGGTTGTCGCGCTGCCTGGGGGCCGGGCGGGTGTCACGGCTCCGGAGACCGTGGAACTCGTCGATGTCCTGCCGACGCTCTGCGATCTGGCGGGCGTGCCGCTGCCTGCCGGGGTCGATGGCCGCAGCCTCGCGCCGCTCGTACGGGCCGGTGGCGCTGATGCAGCCGCCTGGACCGCGCGGCCGGCCTTCACGGAGGTGCAGCATCGCGATGTTCGCGGCGTGAGCATGCGGAGCGGCCGCTGGCGGTACACCGTCTGGAATGGCGGCGAAGCCGGCCGCCAACTGTATGACCACAACACCGACCCGCACGAACTGACAAACCTCGCGGACCTACCCGATCATGCGGCCACGGTACAGGCCCTCGATGCCGAGCTGCGGTGGTTCAAGCCCCAAGTGAGTGCCGTACCGTGACTCCATTCGTACGCTCTCATCGTGTGTTCTTGTGGGTCCTCGCGATCGCACTGGCCGTGGCCAGTGGTGTGGCCGCCGTGGCGGCGCCGCCCAATGTCGTCGTGATCCTGGCCGACGATCTCGGCTATTCCGATCTCGGCTGTTACGGCAGCGAGATCGACACGCCCCATCTCGACAGCCTCGCGGCCGGCGGCCTGCGGTTCACGCAAGGCTATAACACCGCCCGCTGCTGGCCGACCCGCAGCGCGATCCTCACCGGCTCCTATCCGCAGGCGATCCGCCGCGATGCGCTGCCGGGAGAGACTGGCGGCGGCCAGCAGAAGCGTCCTGACTGGGCGCGGCTCCTGCCGGAACTGCTCAAGCCTGCCGGCTACCGGAGCTATCATTCCGGGAAGTGGCATGTCGACGGCGACCCGCGGTCGCAGGGCTTCGATCGGTCGCTCGACGTGACGGGAGGTGACAACAATTATTTTTCTGCCACGGGCACTGTTGAGGATGGGCACCAGGTGCCGGTCACGGCCGATTTCTATGCGACAACGGCCATCGGCGACCACGCGGTCGCCTGCCTGGCCGACCATGCGCGGGACCACGCTGGTACACCGTTCTTCCATGACGTGTCGTTCACGGCGCCGCACTTTCCCCTCCACGCGCCGCCGGGGCTGATCGCCAAATATCGCGACCGCTACCGGGCCGGCTGGGATGCCGTGCGGCAGGCGAGGGTCGAGCGGCTCAAGTCGCTCGGCATCGTGACGACACCACCGGCGGAGATGGAGCGGGAGGTTGGCCCGCCCTATCCCTTCCCCGACGCGGTGAAGATTCTCGGAGATGGGGAGATCAACCGGCCCGTGCCGTGGACGGAGCTCACGCCCGCGCAGCAGTCGTTTCAGTCTGAAAAAATGGCGATCCATGCGGCGATGATCGAGAGCATGGACCAGCAGGTTGGCAGGATTCTCGCGCAGCTCAAAGTCATGGGTGCGTTCGACGACACGCTCGTACTCTTTGCCAGCGACAACGGCGCGTCGGCCGAGATCATGGTCCGCGGCGAGGGGCACGATCCGCTGGCTCCGCCCGGATCGAGAAAGACGTTTCTCTGTCTCGGCCCGGGCTGGTCGAGCTGCGCCAACACCCCCTTTCGCCGCCACAAGACCTGGGTGCACGAGGGGGGCATCGCGACGCCCTGGATCGTGCACTGGCCGCGCGGATGTTCGGCACGCGGCGAACTCCGGACGCAGCCGGTGCATGTGATCGATGTCCCGCCGACGGTGCTCGCGCTGGCGGGCGTCGCGCCGCCTACTGAGTATGACGGCAAGCCCGTGCCGCCGATGCGGGGTCGGAGTTTCGCCAAGGCGATCGTCGATCCCTCGGCGGCGCCGGCCCACGATAGCCTCTGGTGGTGCCATGAGGGGAACCGTGCGGTCCGCGTTGGCGATTGGAAGCTCGTCGCGGCCAAGGGCACGCCCTGGGAGCTCTACGATCTGGCCAAGGACCGCTGCGAGACGACGAACCTCGCCGCCCGTGAGCCGACCCGCGTGGCGGAACTGGAGTCGGCCTGGGAGCGGATCGCCGCCGAGTGTCGGACGCTTGCCGCCAGCGACGCTGCGACGGTACCGGAACAGCCTGCGGCGGCGGTCGTCCCCGCCAAGCGGCCCAACATCATCTACGTAATGACCGACGACCAGGGCTACGGTGATATCGCGGCCCACGGCAACGCCATCATCCGCACGCCGAACCTCGACCGGCTGCATGCGCAGAGCGTACGGCTGACCGAGTTCCATGCGAGCCCCACCTGCTCCCCCACCAGAGCCGCCCTCATGACTGGCCGGCACGAGTTCCGCTCCGGTGTCACCCACACGCTTCACGAACGCGAGAGGCTGGCCCTCTCGGCCACCACGCTGCCAGAGCTCCTTAAAGTCACTGGCTATGCGACCGGTATCTTCGGCAAGTGGCACCTGGGCGACGAGGATGCCTATCAGCCGGGCAAGCGCGGCTTCGACCGCGTCTTCATTCATGGCGGCGGCGGTATTGGGCAGTCGTTTCCCGGCAGCTGTGGCGACGCACCGGGCAACTCGTACTTCAATCCAACGATCCGCAGCGACGGCACGTTCGTGAAGACCAATGGCTACTGTACCGACGTCTTCTTCGATGCCGCACTCGAATGGATCGACACCTGCCGGAAGGAGGGCACGCCGTTCTTCTGCTATGTCACGCCCAACGCTCCCCACGGCCCCCTCGACTGTCCGCCAGGCTCCGACACGCCGTATCTTTCGAAGCTTGAGGCTGCCGGTATCAAGCCAGACCAGCGGGCCGACATCGCCCGGTTCTACGGCATGATCGAGAACATTGACACGAACATGGGCCGGCTCCTCGGCAAGCTCGACGAGTGGGGCATGGCTGACGACACGGTCGTGGTCTTCACGACCGACAACGGTTCCGCCACGGGGGCACCTGTGTTCAACGCCGGCATGCGGGGCATGAAGGGCACGCCGTATCGCGGCGGTACCCGGACCCCGAGTTACTGGCGGTGGCCGGGCACGCTGCCTGCGGGCGTCGACGTGCCGGCCGTCACGGCGCACATCGATGTGCTGCCGACGCTCTGTGAACTTGCCGGGGCTGCGATCCCGGCCAAGGTCGCCACCACGGTCGAAGGCAGAAGCCTCGTGCCGCTGCTGCGCGATCCAACAGCCGCGTGGCCCGACCGGCCGCTGTTCACGCACCTGGGCCGCTGGGACAAGGGTCAGGTGGCCGGAAACGCCTATCGCCAGTGCCGCGTTCGAGAGGGGAAGTGGAGCCTCGTGAACGTGAAGAACACTCCCAACACATGGGAACTCTACGACGTCGCTGCCGATCCTGGTGAGACAAACGATCTCGCGAAAACGCATCCTGACCACGTGGCCCGGCTCGCGGCCGAATACGACCGCTGGTGGAAGAGTGTGCAGCCCGATCTGGTCAATGAAAACATCGACGGGCCTGCCGAGAATCCGTTCAAGGTGGCCTATGAGAGGCAGTTCAACCCTCCGCCGACGGTCTCCGACGTCTCCTACGGCCCGCATCCCAAGCAGGTGCTTCATTTCTGGAAGTCTCCACGGGCGACGGCCGCGGCGCCGGCGCCCCTGCTCTTCTTCATCCACGGCGGCGGCTGGCAGGGCGGCGACCGGCTCAGTGGCCTCAAGGACATGCTGCCGACACTCCTCGAATCGGGGATATCGGTGGTCTCGACTGAATACAGATTTATCAGCGAGGCCATGGAGCAGCAGATCGACCCGCCGGTGAAGGCGCCGCTTACGGATGCCGCGCGGGCCCTGCAGACCGTCCGCAGCAAGGCCGCCGAGTGGCAGGTTGACAAGACCCGCATCGTCGCCAGCGGCGGTTCGGCCGGCGCCTGTTCGAGCCTGTGGCTGGCATTCCACGACGACATGGCCGATCCCGCCAGCAACGATCCAGTGGCACGGGAGTCGACCCGGCTCATGGCCGCCGCGGTGACCGGTGCCCAGACCACGCTCGACCCAGCGCAGATGCACGAGTGGACTCCCAACAGTCGCTACGGCGGGCATGCCTTCGGTTTCATGAAGAGCCCCAAGCAGCGGGACACGCAGTTCGCCGAGTTCCTTGCGGCTCGCGACCGGCTGCTGCCGGTGATCAACCAGTATTCCCCGTATGCACTCGTGTCGGCGGATGATCCGCCGGTCTACCTCTTCTATAAAGCTCCGCCTGCCCTCGGGCAGAATCAGAAGGATCCGACCCACTCGGCCAACTTCGGTGTGAAACTGAAGGAGCGGCTTGATGAAGCGGGCGTGCCCTGCGAATTCGTCTATCCCGGTGCGGCCTATGTCGAGCATGCGACGGCGCTGGACTACCTGCTCGACGTGCTTGTGCCGGCCAAGTGAGGGAGTCAGTCGCATGTGTGCCAATTCGTCGTCGCTTCTGGGGCCACTCGTGGTCCTGTGGTTGACCGCCGCCGTGGTGGCTGCCGAACCCGGACAACCGGCCACGAACCGGCCGGGAAAGCGGCCG
>Ga0164294_10003354_pt1 | contig 14250 bp, 10 predicted proteins | sample GEODES005metaG_FD_111479 | JGI IMG/M metagenome (GOLD analysis project Ga0164294, IMG submission 111479) | Oligotrophic lake water microbial communities from Sparkling Lake, Wisconsin, USA - GEODES005 metaG | ecosystem: Environmental > Aquatic > Freshwater > Lake | place: USA: Sparkling Lake...
GGAAGATCTGCAGCAGCGGATAGCCGCCGGCCTGGAAGTTGGAGAGCATGCGCAGCTCCTCCAGGCTCTCGATCGGCAGCGACTGCGCCTCGTCGACCACGACGAGCGTGCGCCGGCCGGTGCGCGCCACCGTGTGCAGCCCGCGCTCGATCGCGCCGAGCATCTCGGCCTTGTTCAGCGCCGAGCTGTCGATCTGCAGGCCCTGGCAGACCAGCCGCAACAGGTCCTCGGGGCGCAGCTGGGTCGAGACGATCTTGATGACGTTCAGCCGCTCGCGGTCGATCTCGCCGAGCAGGTGGCCCATCAGCGTGGTCTTGCCCACGCCGGGGTCGCCGGTGATCACCACGAAGCCCTCGCCCTGGCTCAGCCCATAGCCGAGATAGGCCATCGCCTTGCGGTGCGTGGCGGTATCGAACCAGAATTTCGGATCGGGGGTCAGCTGGAAGGGCCGGCCGGTCAATCCGTATTGGTCGTCATACATAATCTCGTCCCGACGCCTTTAACTCAGAAGCCGTAGCGCAGGCCCAGCAGCGCCTGGGCGCTTGCCGAGCTTTCGCCATCCCGTTCGAACCCGAACACGCCCGCGGAGAGGGTCGCGCCCAGTCGCCCGAAGCGGTGGGTATAGGCCGTATTCGCTCCCCAACCGTAAATGCCGTCATTTCCGGGCAGGTCGCTGTTGTAATAGCTGCCGATCACGCTGCCCTGGAGCGAGCCGTTGGGACCGACATCGGTGGAGGCGAACAGCTGGCCATAGATGGTGGTGTCGCTGGTGCCGTTGGTGGTGAAGCCGTTGCCGCCGGTCGGGGCGATGAAATCGCGCCGTGCCCAGCCGCCGCCGATGCCGATGCGCGTGCCGCCACGGCCCATCACCGCCACGCCGGTCACGCCGCGGCCGCGATAGGCCGAGGTGGTGGCGGAAGCGAGGATGCCGGTCATGCAGCCGCCGGTCGCAGCACCGGTCGTGCCGTAGATGCAGCCCGAGAACTGGTTGCCGAACGGATCGGTGGTGCTGGCAAGTGCGGTCGGGAGTGCCGAGATGCCGCCGTTCAGCTGCTGGCCGAAGGTCTGCACCGTGTCGTACACGCCGATCTGGATGCCGCTGCCGGGGCCCGCCTGGTAGCTGAGCGAGCCGGTATAGCTCATCGAGCCATAGCGGCGGCCGACACGCGCCTCGAAGAAGGTGCGGCGGCTGGGCTTCCAGATCACGCCGGCATCCCAGAACACGCCGCTCAGGTCATAGGCGATGCGGCGCGGCGAGTTCGGATCGGTCTTGAACCGCCCCGCCCCGTCGACCACCGGCACGCCGCCGACGAGCAGTGCGTCGCGCTGGCTGATGCGGATCTGCTCGTAACCGACGCCGCCCGCGAGCGCGAGGCCGCGCATGATCGGCAGCACCACGTCGCCGCGGCCCCACTTGCCTTCGAAGCGCTGGTCGAGCTGGCCGGCATTCTCGCGGGTGTAGGAGCCGCTGGCGGTGATGCCGACCGGCAGCACCGTGCCCGACTTCACGCCCACGCTGGCAGTCGCCACGTGCACGGTCGAGCTGTCATAATAGTCGAGGCGCGGCTGGTTCGCCGCGACGCCGGTCTGCCCGGGCGCCTCCACCTTGGTATAGCCGAAGCGATAGGCGCCGTTGACGAACATCGGGCCGAGATGCGTCGCCAGGTTCGGGCCGACATAGGCCGAGAAGACCTGCGCCGAGTTGCTGAAATTGCCCAGGTTGCTGGTCTGCACGTCGCCGCGGATGTCCGAACGGGTGCGCGTCGCGATGCCGCCCGCCTCGATCGACAGGCCCGGCGCCACGGTCGCGCGCACGGTGGCGAGGCCGCTATGCGTCTGATCGTTGTTGAGCTTGTTCTGATAATCGAAGCGCCGCTCGTAGCGGTAGCTCACCTGCACCTCGACGCGGCGGGTATGCGCCGAGACGTCGATGCCGGCACCGACCGTCGAATAGGTCAGCACATCGCCGCCGTTCAGATCGGCCGCGACCACCTGGCTCGCTTCGATATAAGGCGACACGCGGACGCGCTGTGCGTTCGCGGGCGTGATGGCCGTCGCGGCCAGAAGCACCGCACTGGTAACGATAAGCCGCTTCACCGGCTTTCCTCCCCATATTCGTAATAGCTGCCGAAGCGCCGTCCACCGGGCTGGAACGACACGGAATTGAGCACGAGCTGGATATGCTCGCAGCCGTCGAGCGTGTTGACCGCCTGGCGCAGGTCGCCCTCGCTGGTCTTGTCGGCGCGCACGACGAGCATCACCTGCCCGACATGCAGCGCCAGCACCGAAGCGGGCGACGCGGCGAGCGCCGGCGGCGAATCGAAGATCACGATGCGGCGCGGATTGGCCGCGGCCAGCCCGTCGATCACCGCACGGGCGCGGTCGCTCGCCAGCAGCTCGGTGTCGCTGTTCGAGCGCGCGCCGGCCGGCAGCACCGAAAGCTGCGGCACGTCGGTATCGATGATGCAGTCCTCGACGTTCGCCACCGATCCGGCCAGCACGTCGAGCAGCCCCGGGCCGTTCGGCAGGCCGATGCGCGGCAGCACGTCGGGCTTGGGGAAATCGGCGTCTACCAGCAGCACCTCGACGTCCTTCTCGGTCGCCATCGAGAGCGCGAGGTTGATCGCGCAGAAGGTCTTGCCCTCGCTCGGCTGGGCCGAGCAGACCAGGATCATCCGGGCGCGGTCGGCGGCCCGGGCGGTGTCCTTGGCGGCGACGGCACGCGCGGTCAGCAGCAGCTGGCGCTTCACCATCCGGAACTCTTCCGCCAGCGGCCCGATCGGCGCGCCCGGCATCAGCATCCCGCCCTTTTCGAGCACGGCGCGGTCGATCGGCGCCATCCGGCGACCGGTCGGGCGCGCAGTGGCGATCTGCGGCTCGGGCTCGGCCGGAACCCCGCGGGCGAGCACCGGCTGGACCGGCTCGGCCACGGGCTCAGGCGCAGGCGCGACGACGACCGGCTCGGGTGCAGACTGCACCGGAGCGGGAGCCGGCTGCGGCGCGGGCATCTCGACACGCGGCGGCACCGCCGGCTTCGGCGCCGGAGCAACCGGTGCCTGGTCGAGCGGCGCGGGCGCATAGTGGAAGCCCGAGGCAGCGCGCTCGAGCAGCGATCCCTTGAAGCGGCGCGGAGTCTGGTCGTTCATCTCAGGCTCCCATGCCGCGCTGGAGGAACTCGACCCCGAGCAGCCCGACATAGGCCGCGCACAGGGCCGCCAGCCCGCCGGCGAACAGCGTCAGCTTCTTGCGGCGCATCGCGGTCTGCGCCGCGGTCACCACTTCGCCGATCGAGCCGATCACCGGCATGCCGCTCGCCTTTTCCAGCTTGCCTGCCGTCGGGAAGGTCGTGGTCAGCTTGCCAAGCGCGAACGCCGCGGCGAGGCCGGCGCCGAGGCCGGCGATCAGCACGCCGGTCAGCAGCAGCGGACGATTGGGCGAGGTCGGCGCGCGCGGCTGCGTCGGCGGATCGACCACGTTGAACTTGTCGGCATCGGCGACATTCTGCGCCTGGCTCGAGATCTTCATCTGCTCGCGCTGGGCGAGCAGCGTGTCATACTGGCCCTTGAGCACCTGATACTGGCGCTCGATCTCGCCCTGCTCGGCGGCCACGCCCGGCGCTTCCGCCATCTTGGCGTTGAGCGCGTTCAGGTCGCCCTCGATCTGCGCCTTGCGCTGGACGAGCGCGGCGACGGTCGCCTGCTTGTCCGCCCGCATCGACTGCAGCCCGATATAGACCGGGTTCGACGCGCCTGCTGAAGCACCGCTCACCACCGGCTCGCGCGAAGCGGCCGCCTGGGCCGCGCTCAGCTGCGCCTTGAGCGCGATCACGTCGGGATGGCTGTCGGTATAGCCCTTGGCCCGCGCATCGGCGAGCTGGCCCTGGATCGCCGCGAAGCGCGCCCGTGCCGGACCGGTCACCGCGCCGCCGCCACCGCTGCCCGCGATGTTCGCCGGGGTGCCCGCCATCTGCGCCGTGACGACGTTGAGGCTCGACTGCGCCGCGGCCAGGTCGCCCTGGATCTGCGCAAGCTGCGTGCGTGCCGCCGAAACGCGGTCGTCGATCGATCCGGTGCCCGGCAGCGAGCCGAGGAATCGGTTCTGGAAGTCCGCGCGCTTCGCCTCGGCATCGGCAAGCTGCTTCTGCCGCGCATCGAGCTGCTGGTCCATGAAGTCGAGCGACTGGCTCGACTGGTCGCGATTGTCGGAAAGGTTGGTCTCGACGAAGATGTCGATCAGCTTCTGCGCGATCTGGCGGGCAAGCTTGCCGCTCGGCGCCGTCACCGCGATCTCGAAGAGGTTATCCTGCTGCGCGGTCAGCTTGATCGCCGCCTGCAGGCCGGCAACGCGGTCTGCCACGTCGCGATCGGTCGAGACCGTCCGCGCCAGGTCGGTGCCGCGCACCACCTTCTCCAGGTTGACCGCCGAGGTCAGCGTCTGGCGGATCCGGTCGAGGTCCTTCTGCTGGTTGAGCGCCGTCGTCCCGTCGGTCGGGATGATCTGGCGCAGCTGCACGAAGATGCGCGCCCGCGACTCATATTTGTTCGGCATCTGCGACACGACCAGCCAGCCGGCCACGCAGATGCACCAGGCCACGGCCAGCGCCACCCAGCGGCGCTGCCAGATCGCGTGCAGTGCGCCGCGAAGTTCGTCGTACAGGCTCCCCACCGGCGCTACCTCAGAACATGCTTGTAGGAATGATGATGACGTCGCCCGGCTCGAGCTTCACGTTCGCGCGTATGTCGCCATTCTTCAGCAGGTCGCCGAGGCGGACCTTGTATTCGGTCTGCTTGCCGGTCGTACGGTCGTAGCGCACCAGCCGCGCGCGGTTGCCCGCGGCGAACTCGCTGAGGCCGCCGACGGCGATCATCGCGTCGAGCACGGTCATGTTGGCGCGATACGGGATCGATGCCGGCTTCTCGGTCGCGCCGACGACGCGGACCTGCTGGCTGTAGGTGCCGTTGAAATTCTCGACGATCACCGAGACGATCGGGTCCTTGATATACTCGCTGAGCGCGTATTTCAGGTCGTCAGCCAGCATCGCGGGCGTTTTGCCCACTGCCGGCATGTCGCTGATCAGCGGCACGGTGATCCGGCCGTCGGGGCGCACCTGCACCTTCGCCGACAGCTCGGGATTGCGCCACACAAAGACCTGGAGCTGGTCCATCGGACCGATGACATATTCCTCGCTCGGCACTTCGCGCTGCGCGACCGCAGCGGCGGGCGGGAGCTCCGGACGGCCACCGCCGCCACCGCATGCGGCGAGCATCGCCGCCATGCCGAGAGCCAGAACAGTCTTGCCGAAACCGATGAAACGCATGCCGAGCTCCTTTTCCCGGCGGGCCGGAAGCCGCCGACGTCTCGACAGCAACCCGCACAGGATCAGGGTCAGCTATGGGCTTGAGAGGTAAACATCGGGTTAGGGGTCGCGCTCGCCCTGCCGATTATCCCGATCGGATACGCGTGCCGGCGCGGGACGGCCCGAAAGACAGGGGATCCGCCTTGGCGCGCGGCCCTGCCGTCCAATGTGCGTTCAGATCATCGCCTCGACACTCCTGCGCATGTTGTCGAGCATCGGCGGCAGATCGTCCGGACGAAACCACTGCAACGCGAGCGTTTCGGATCCGTCAGCTGCGATGCAGCCCTCATAATCGGTCGCGTAGAACATCATCACGAAAAACTGACAGACATCGCCATTCGGAAATCGGATGGTTTCGAACGCGGGATCGCTGCCAAAGCCGAACGGTTTCGGGTTTCTCACGAGAAGGCCGGTCTCCTCATAGGTTTCGCGGATTGCGACCTTCGTCAGGTCTTCCCCTTGCTCCGCATTTCCCCCCGGCAAGCCCCAGATCGAAAAATCGCTGCGGTGCTGGAGGAGGATCGCCCCGTCCTCCCCGACAATGACGATACGGGCACCGGGAACCAGGAGGGGGCGCGGCCCGACCAACGCGCGAAGTTTTCCAACATAGCTTTCCGCGAAAGTCATGCATCCCCCCAATGCCTATGAAACGGGCAAGATCGACGACATTGCCACGACGAAACAACCCACGGCAAAAGATGAAATTGTATGTGGCCATGATCCAGAAGAACATTGGGCCTTTAGCTCCGCAATCGCCCAGCCTGAAGGGATAAGGCCACGACCGGCGAGGGTACAACGGCACCGACGACCCGGAACCAATCCCGCAACCATATGTTTAGCCCCAAGGTGTGTTGCGTCCTCGCCACACCTCGAAAACCCGCTTTTGCCGCCGCGAAGCTTTCCTTTCTGTCAATTCCTAGCGAATTGATGTGAATTCCGCTCGCCATAAGAAAAGGTGGGCCATCATCATGCGTTTCCGTACTTCGTCGCTTCTCGCCATCGCCACCACGCTGGCCGTCGTCGCACCTCCCGCCTTCGCGCAGGACACCGGCCCCAGCACCGCCGAGCCCCAGGCCGAAGAGCCCGTCGCCGGCAGCGAGATCGTCGTCACCGGCACGCGCGCCCAGGGCCGCTCGCGGCTCGACACCGCCTCCCCCGTCGACGTGCTGAGCGGCGCCGCGCTGCGCAACCAGGGCACCACCGAGCTCGGTGCGGCGCTCTCCACCGTCGCCCCCTCGATCGATTTCCCGCGCCCCTCGGCGGTCGACGGCACCGACGCGATCCGCCCCGCCACGCTGCGCGGCCTCTCGCCGGACCAGACGCTGGTGCTGATCAACGGCGTGCGCGCCAATGCCTCGGCGCTGCTCAACATCAACGGCTCGGTCGGCCGCGGCTCGGCCGCCGTCGATCTCAACACCATCCCTGCCACCGCACTCGAGCGGATCGAAGTGCTGCGGGACGGCGCCTCGGCCCAGTATGGCTCGGACGCGATCGCCGGTGTGATAAACGTCCGCCTGCGCGAGGCCCGTTCGGGCGGCGGCGTCACCGCCACCTACGGCATCTACGCCACCGATATCGACACCGCCCGCGGCAGCCGCTCGGTCACCGGCGAGCCGACCTTCACCGTCTCGGCCTGGCAGGGCCTTGGCTTCGGCAATGACGGCTATGTCACGCTCTCGGGCGAATATACCAAGCGCGAGCCGACCAACCGCGCCGACTATGACCCGCGCGTCACCCCCACCCGCGTCACCGGCCGCTTCGGCGATCCGGAAGTCGAGCAGTATACCGGCTATGTGAACGCCGGCACCGGCATCGGCGACAATTGGAAGCTCTATGGCTGGTTCGGCTATCAGGACCGCGACAGCCGCAGCGCCGCCTTCCCCCGCCTCGCCAGCGCCGCCACCGCGGTCTCGGGCATCTACCCCAACGGCTTCCTGCCGATCATCAACACCAAGTCGACCAATGCCAATGGCGCGATCGGCCTGAAGGGCGATCTCGCCGGCTGGAACGTCGACCTGAACGTCGCCTATGGCCGCAACAAGATCGCCTATTACACGCGCAATTCGGCCAATTACGCCTATGGCAACGCCTCGCCGACCAGCTTCTATGACGGCGCGCTGATCTATGACCAGTGGGTCGCCGGGCTCGACGTCACCCGCAGCTTCGACGTGTTCCAGTCCCTGAACGTCGCCTTCGGCGTGGAAGGGCGCCGCGAAGGCTTCAAGATCACCCCGGGCGAGCAGGCCTCCTATGGCTACCCGACCGGCGTCACCACCGGCACGCCGGGCGCGCAGGGCTTTGGCGGCTTCTCGCCGGCCAATGCGATCGAGCGCGGCCGCAAGAACGTGTCGGGCTATATCGATCTCGAAGCGCAGCTCACCGACAAGCTGCTGCTCGGCCTCGCCGGCCGCGCCGAGCATTATACCGACTTCGGCGACACCGCGACCGGCAAGGTCTCGCTACGCTACGACATCGCCCCCTGGTTCGCGCTGCGCGGCACGGCTTCGACCGGCTTCCGCGCGCCGAGCCTGCAGCAGCAATATTTCACCTCGGTCGCCTCGGTGATCCAGAACGGCAACCCGATTCTCACCGGCACCTTCCCGTCGGTCAGCCCGGTCGCCACCGCGCTCGGCGGCCTGCCGCTCGAGCCCGAGCGTTCGACCAATATCTCGTTCGGCACGGTGATCCGCTCGGGCGGGTTCGACCTGACCATCGATGCCTATCAGATCCGCCTGCGCAACCAGCTGGCGCTGTCGGAGAATATCGCGTCGAGCTTTAGCCCGCAGGTCGCGACGCTGCTCGCGCCCTACAATGTCTCGGCGGCACGCTTCTTCATCAACGGCCTGCGCTCGCGGGTCCGCGGCATCGATGCCGTCGCGCATTATCGCCTGCCGACCGAGGGTGCCGGCACCTTCGACTTCACCCTGGCCGGCAACATCAACCAGACGAAGCTCGACCGCAGCTCGATCCCGACCTCGACCGGCACGATCAACCCGGCGCCGGTGCTGTTCGCGCGCAGCCGCATCTACTCGATCGAGCAGGGCACGCCGGGCGAGAAGGCAACGGCGACGATCGACTGGTCGCTCGACAAGCTCGCGATCACCGCGCGCGCCAGCCATTATGGCAATGTCATCCAGCCGGGCACCACGCCGGCGGCCGACATCTATACCGGCAAGCACACGATCGCCGATCTCGAGCTGCGGTATCAGGCACTTAAGGGCGCACAGTTCGCACTCGGCGTGAACAACCTGTTCGACGAATATCCCGACTACACCATCGCCGCGAACAACAGCACCGGCGTGGTCGGCTTCCCCTATTACTCGCCGTTCGGCTTTGGCGGGCGCTATGTCTACGCCCGCATCGGCCTGAACTGGTAACCGCCTTTCCCTGCAACTGGGAGCGGCTTCCCCTGGCCGCTCCCGTTTTTTCTCCAACTGTTCCCCGGCGAAAACTGGAGAACAGTCTAGGCGATCCGGGCGACCGCGCCGGCGCGATCGACGGCAGCGGGCTGGTCCTGTCAGCCTATGCGAAGGCCAAGGCCTCGGTCGAATATGCCTTCTCCCCGCACGTCACGCTGCGGCTGGAGGCGGACAACCTGTTCGACGCACACTATGCGCAGAGCTCGTACAGCCCGGTCTGGATCTTCCCCGGCGCGTCGCGCACGGTGCGGGCTTCGGTGCGGCTGGGATTGTAGCCGCCCGCCCCAGCCCTTATCCTGGCAACATGCTGCACGATCTTCCCGTGGGCAGGGCCCTGCGCCGCTTCCGTCTCCTGAACGGGATCAAGCAGGGCCATGTCGCCGAGCACCTCGCGGTGACTCAGGCCAGCGTGTCGCGCTGGGAAAGCGGCGCGCACGCGCCCGAGCCGGTCATGCGCGATCGCATCCTCGCGATGATCGCCGCCCATGCCGGCAACGACGGCGATGCCGCGCTCAAGCGCCTGATCGAGAGCTCCAGCGCCGCCGTCCACCTGGTCTGCGACGCCACCCACCGGCTCCTCGCCGCCTCACCGGCCCGGACTAAAGGCTGGGGCAGCAGCGTCGACGATTTCCTCGACCGCTCGCTCTGGGCCTTCGCCAGCCCCGAGATCGTCGCCGCCGAGGAAAGCCTCGCGGATCGCGGCTGGTACGACCGGCCCTTCCAGCGGCTCGAATTCCACACCGGCCACAATGGCAGCGCAGTGATCGCAGTGCTGCCCAGCCAGATGCGCTGGGAGACGATCCCGCTCGCCGATGGCCGGATCGGGCGGATCACCACCACGATCGAATCCGACCCCGTATAATCTATTCGTGGCCATCCGGCCGACCGCTGCCTAGCAGGGCCGCATGCGTACCCCCTGGCCCCATATCCTGATCCTCTGGCTGGTCGGCATCCTCGCCGCCGCGCAACTCGCCAAGATCTCCGCGATCGCGCCGATCCTGCGCACCAGCTTCGAGTTGAGCCTGCCGCAGATCGCGCTGCTGATCTCGCTGCTCGAAGTCGGCGGCGGGGTGTTCGGCTTCGTCGCCGGCCTGGGCCTTGCCCGCTTCGGCATGCGCAGCTTCCTGCTGCTCGGCGGCGCCATCCTCGCCGGCACCAGCCTGATCGAGGCGCTCGCCCCCAATCCCGCGATCCTGTTCGCCGCACGCGCGGTCGAGGGAATCGGCTATCTGCTGATGGTCATCGTCTGCCCCACCGCGATCGCCGCCCTCGCAACCGACCAGAGCCGCGGCCGCGCGCTCGCCTTGTGGAGCACCTTCGTCCCCGTCGGCCTCGCGCTCGGCAGCGCCGTCACCGCCTCGCTGGTCACGCTCGCCGGCCCGCGCGGCGTGATGCTCGCCTGGGCGATTGCGCTCGCGATCATCACCGCCCTGCTCACCCGCCTGCCGCTTCCCGGCGCCGGCGGCCGGCGGATCACCCTGCCCGCCCCCGCCGCCTGGCTCTCCACCTTCGGCTTCGGGCTCTACACCTTGTTCGTCTGCGCGCTGCTGATGCTGCTGCCGAGCTTCCTGGTCGAGCGCAGTGGCGCGCCGATCGAGCAGGTCGGGCTGATCACCGCGCTTGCCTCGCTCGCTGCGCTGCCCGGCTCCGCCGCCGCGATGTGGCTGATGCGCAGCGGCAGCCTGAGCAGCCGGCGGATGATGCTGGTCTCCACCCTCGCCCTGCTCGCCACGCTGCCGCTGGTCTTCTGGCTCTACCAGACCGGCACCGCGAGCCTCGCCGGGATCGGCATGCTCGCCATCGGCGCCACGCTGGTCAGCGGCCTCGTCTCGCCGCTGATGTTCGCCCGCCTGCCCGCCCAGGCCGGCGCGACTACACCCGACGACCCGCGCATCGCCGCGGCCAACGGCCTGATCACCCAGTTCGGCGCCGGCGGCGCGCTGCTCGGTCCGCCGCTTGCGGGGATGATCGTCGCCGCCTGGGGCTGGCCGGCGCTCGGCGTGGCGATGATCGGCCTCGTGCTGGCGATGCTCGCCTGCCTGCTCGCCGCCGAGCGGCTCCAGGTTTGACAACCCCCGCCCCGCGGCCCATCGTCCCCGGCATGACGCTGCGCGCACCCATGCTGCGATACCGCGCCCATTCGGGACAGCTCCTGGCAGGCATCTAGCCCCGGGTTCTCCTCAGGCACGTCCCGGAGACCCGGGGCCAAGCAACGCGCCGTCGATCGGCGCCCCGGCGGCACCGCCGCCTTTGCCTGGAGATCCAAGAAGATGAGCAAGACCCGCAAGGCGGCCAGCCGGCCGCCGATCGACATGATCGATTCCGAAGCCGAACAACTCAGCGGCCTGGCGCTCAGCGTCGCCCGCCGCTTCCCCGCGGTCAGCGCGCTGCTGCTGCGCGAGACCGAGCGCGCCCGCCTGCACAGCGCCGCCGCCATCTCGCCCGACACGGTGACGATGGGCTCCACGGTCGAGTTCGTCGACGACAGCAACGGCGCCACCCGCACCCTCACCCTGGTCTATCCGGGCGACGCGGACATCGCGAAGGGCCGGATCTCGATCCTCACCCCCGTCGGCGCCGCGCTGATCGGCCTGCGCAAGGGCCAGTCGATCCTCTGGCCGGACCGCTACCTGACCGTGCTGGGGGTGCAGCGGGGCTAGGTTGTTTTCCTCGTCACCCCGGCCTTGCGCCGGGGTCCCGCTGACTCACTCCAGAAGAAGCGGGATCCCGGCCCAAGGCCGGGATGACGGCATATCTAGACCACAAACTCCGCTGCCGCCGGATGCCCGAGGAACCCGCTCGGGCTCGCGCTGGCGCCGTAGGCGCCGGACGCGAACACCGCGATCACATCGCCCACCTCGGCGCGCGGCAGCGCCACGCGGTCGGCGAGCCGGTCGAGCGGCGTGCAGAGCGGCCCGACCACCGTCACCACTTCCTCGACCGGGTCCTGCATCCGGTGCGCCACCGCCACCGGGTAATTGCGCCGCACCACCGTGCCGAAATTGCCCGTCGCGGCGAGGTGGTGGTTGAGCCCGCCCTCGACCACCAGGAAGGTCTCGCCCTGGCTCTCCTTCCGGTCGACCACGCGGGCGAGGTACACCCCCGCCTCGCCGACCAGCCAGCGGCCCAGCTCGATCGCATAGTCGGTATCGAGCCTCCCGACCGCGCCGGCCAGCGCCGCGCCGATCGCGCCGACATCCACCGGCGTGTCGCCCGGGAAATAGGGAATGCCGAACCCGCCGCCGAGATTGACCAACGGCGGCACCGCACCGATCTCGTCGGCCAGCCGCGCCGCCAGGTCGATCGTCGCGCTCTGCGTGGCGATGATCGCCTCGGTATCAAGCGACTGCGATCCGGCGAAGATATGCAGCCCGCGCCACTCGGCGCCTTCGCCGATCAGCCGGCGCACCAGCTCGGCCACATGCGCGCTCTCGATGCCGAAGGGCGAGGCCCGCCCGCCCATCTTCATCCCCGATCCGCGCAGCTCGAAGTCCGGATTGACCCGCACGGCAAGCCGGGGCGTCATGCCCAGCGCCTTGGCGATACCCAGCGCGCGCTGCCCCTCGGCAATCGATTCGAGGTTGAGCGTCACGCCGGCGCGGATCGCCGCTTCCAGCTCGGCATCGCGCTTGCCCGGCCCGGCGAAGCTGATGTGGGTCGCCGCCATGACGCCAAGCGCCCGCGCCATCTCGCCGGCCGAGGCAACGTCCATCCCGTCGACCAGCGGCGCGATCCGCTCGAGCAGCGCCGGCAGCGGGTTGGCCTTGATCGCATAATGCACGCCCACCTTCGCGGGCAGCGCCGCGCGCAGCAGCCCGATCCGCGCGGCGATCACCGCGAAGTCGTAGACATAGGCCGGCGTCTGGACATCCAGCCACGGAAGTTCGCGCAGCCCGGAAAACTCGGGCGGGATCGGGCCGAAAGGCTTTGCGGTAATCGTCATCTATCCCCCAGGCTCGCCTTGAGCACCGTGCGGTCCAGCTTGCCATTGGCGTTTCTGGGCAGTTCTGGACGCCAATCGTAGCGCACCGGCTGCATGAAGCTTGGCAGTTCGCGCCGCAACCGCTCGCGCAGGGCGTCCTCGCCGCTACCGTCGCCGCGCGCGATCACCACGATCGCCTGGCCCAGCCTTTCGTCGGCCACGCCGAACGCCGCCGCCTCACCGGTTTCGCCGCCCGAGAGCACGGCTTCCTCGATCTCGGTGGGGCTGATCCGGTTGCCGGCCGACTTGATCATCTCGTCGTCGCGGCCGACGAAGCGGAGCAGTCCGTCCTCGCCCCGCCGCACCGTGTCGCCCGACCACACAGCCATGCCGCCGCTCTCGGCGAAGGCCGGCGCGGGCCGGAAGCGCAGCGCCGTGCGCTCGGCGTCCCGCCAATAGCCTTGCGCGACCAGAGGGCCGGCATGGACCAGCTCGCCCTGCACCGCCGGCGCGCCGTCCGGACCGACCACGAGAACTTCCGCGAACGGGATGGCCGAACCGATCGAATCGGGGTTGGCGTCGACCAGTGTTGGATCGAGATAGGTCGAGCGGAACGCCTCGGTCAGCCCGTACATCGGGTAAAGGTCCGCCCGGGGGAACTTCTCCCGAAGCCCCCGCACCATCCGCGGGGTAAGCGCACCACCCGAATTGGTTAGGCGCCGAAGCTTAGATGCAGTCTCAACCGGCCATTCGGCCTCGAGCAGCTGCACCCAGAGCGGCGGCACCCCGGCCAGGCTGGTGATCCCGAACCGCTCGACTGCCTTGATCACATCGCGCGCGGTCAGGTAATCGAGCGGCACCACCCGGGCACCCGCCGCCCAGGTCGAGAAGAGCTGGTTCTGGCCATAGTCGAAGCTCAGCGGCAGCACCCCGAGCACGCGATCTTCAGAATCGATCTTAAGATAGTGCGCCACGCTGATGGCACCGAGCCATAAATTGGCATGGCTCAGCATCACGCCCTTGGGCCGCCCGGTCGACCCCGACGTGTAGAGGATCGCCGCAAGTGTATCGGTGCCAACTTCCGCGGGTGGAAGCGTCCGTTCGGCGGAGAGCGCGGCTTCGTCGACAACCCGGCAATCGGCGCCAACATCGCCAGCTTCCAGGCCCGAAAGGCGTGCCTGTTGGGAAATCAGCGCTCGCGCCCCCGAGTCCGCCAGGATATGCGCCACCTGCGCCCGCTTGAGCACCGGGTTGACGGGCACATGGACCAGTCCCGCCCGCACCGCCGCCAGCGGCATCAGGCAGGCCGTCCGGGTCTTGGGCAGCCAGGTCGCCACCCGGTCGCCCGGGGCCAGGCCCAGGTCCTGCAGCGCCGCCGCCATCTGTCCGACGGCAGTTTCCAGCCCGGCATAGGTCAGCGTGCCGGCCTTGTCCTCCAGCGCCACCGCATCGGGTTCTCCCCGTGACGGAAGGCTGTCCAGCGGCCGGGGAACGGGGTCGAGTTCGATCACCTGCACACCCTTATACTTGGCAGCGCGCGCGCCAACCCTTAC
>Ga0164294_10003356_pt1 | contig 14248 bp, 10 predicted proteins | sample GEODES005metaG_FD_111479 | JGI IMG/M metagenome (GOLD analysis project Ga0164294, IMG submission 111479) | Oligotrophic lake water microbial communities from Sparkling Lake, Wisconsin, USA - GEODES005 metaG | ecosystem: Environmental > Aquatic > Freshwater > Lake | place: USA: Sparkling Lake...
CGGCGCGCATATTCCGCTTTCACAAGCCCTCCGGGCTGATCACCGCCGAGCGCGACCCGACAGGCCGCCCGACCATCTATACCGCGCTGCGCAATGCGCTGCCGCCGGGCACACCGCGCATGATCCCGGTGGGGCGGCTCGATCTCAATACCGAGGGGCTGCTGCTGCTGACCAACGACGGCGAGCTGAAGCGCGCGCTCGAACTGCCCTCCACCGGCATTCCGCGCACTTACCGCGCGCGCACATTCGGGCCGGTGACGCAGGATCAGCTCGAAGAGCTGATGCAAGGGGTGGAGATCGAGGGTGTGCGTTACGGCCCGATCAACGCCAATATGGAGCGCAGCACCGGGCGGAACCAGTGGATCGAACTGACGCTGACCGAGGGCAAGAACCGCGAAGTGCGCCGGGTGCTCGAGCATCTGGGGCTGCAGGTCTCGCGGCTGCTGCGCCTGGTTTACGGTCCGTTCGAACTGGCCGATCTTCCACGCGGCGCAGCCGAAGAAGTGCCGCAAGTGATGGTCGAACGCTTTCGCAAGTCGCTGCTTGGCGTTGACGAGGCTGCTGCACCGCTCGATGCCGCAGCGCAGGCGGCGCGGCGCATCGAGCGCGCACGCGCCGCTCCCAAACGCCCAGAGGGCCGCGACTGATGCTGCGGATTATCGCGGGTGAATGGCGCGGCCGCAAATTGCAGACCCCTGCCGGAGACGCCACCCGGCCCACGGCGGACCGTACGCGCGAGACGCTGTTCTCGATGCTGACCAGCCGTCTGGGCAGCTTTGAGGGGCTGACCGTGGCCGACCTGTTTGCCGGATCGGGCGCGCTGGGGCTGGAGGCCTTGTCGCGCGGGGCGGCCAGCGCGGTGTTTGTCGAGCAGGACGCCGCCGCAATCCGCGCGATCCGCGCCAACGTGGCCGCATTTCAGGCCACGCAGCGCTGCGATGTGCGCGCGGCATCGGTGCTCGGTGTCGGGATGGCAAAGGCCCCGCTCGATCTGGTCATGCTCGATCCGCCTTATGGCACGGGCGCAGGCGAAGTGGCGATCGAGAAGCTGACGCGGCTCGGCTGGATTGGCGAAGGCACGTGGATCAGCCTGGAGACCGCCTTCAACGAGGAACCCAAAGTGCGCGGCTGCGAAATGGATGCGGACCGCAAGGTGGGCAAGGCGCGAATTACTTTGATGCGGCTGAAGCCTGCCCCCGCGCGAGGAACACCCCTGCCAGCGTGACCAGCCCTGCGGCTGTCAGGACCAACCCGACCAGCGGCGCGCCGCCCTGCGAAGCGAGCCATGCGGCCGCGAACGGCGCAAGTGCACCGCCGATGATGCCGCCGAGATTGAACGCCAGCGAGATCCCGGTGTAGCGCACCGGGACCGCATAAAGCGTGGGCAGCCATGAGCCCAGTGGGCCATAGGCAAGCCCCATCACGAACAGCGCCGACGCCAATGTGGCGAACACCACCGGGACCGAGCCCGAGGCCAGCCCGCTGCCGAAACCCAGCCCGACCAGCGCAGCGAGCGCGGCCCCGGCGGCAAGCACGGTACGCGGCGAGGTCTTGTCCGCCCACCACCCTGACAGCAGTATGCCGAGTGCGAGGAAGGTATTCGCGCCGAGCTGGATGGCGAGAAATTCCTGCTTGGCATAGCCGAGCTTCGTGGTGGCGAACGAGAGCGCGAAGGTGGTCGACAAGTAGAAGAGCGCAAAGCACGCGACGACCCCGGCCGTGCCCGCCGCAACCGCGCCCGGATGATCGCGCAGCAGCCGCCGGATCGGCACGGCGGCGGGCGGCGCAGCCTCCATTGCGGCGCTGAACGCCGGGGTTTCGCCGATCCTCAACCGGATCCACAGGCCCAGCCCGACCAGCACCGCGCTCGCCAGAAACGGCACGCGCCAGCCCCAGCTGGCAAAATCCGCGTCCGACAGCCCGAGGCCGAGCAGCAAAAAGAGCCCGTTGGCAAAAAAGAAGCCCAGCGGCGCGCCGAGCTGCGGGGCGGAGCCGAAGCGCGCCTCCCAGCCCTTTGGCGCGTTTTCCACCGCGAGCAGCGCCGCCCCGCCCCATTCGCCGCCAAGGCCAAAGCCCTGCCCGAAACGCAGGACGCACAGCAGCGCAGGCGCAATCGGCCCCGCCATCGCATACGTCGGTAGGAACGCGATCAGGAAGGTGGACGCGCCCATCAGCAAAAGCGAGGCGACCAGCGTCGATTTGCGCCCGATGCGGTCGCCGAAATGGCCGAACGCGAGCGCGCCCACCGGCCGCGCAAAGAACGCGAGGCCAAAGGTCATGAACGAGAGCAGGGTTTGCGCAGCGGGCGACTGCGCGGGAAAAAACAGCGGCCCGATGACCAGCGCGGCGGCGGTGGCATAGATATAGAAATCATAGAACTCGACCGCCGTGCCGACCAGACTGGCAGTGAGCACGCGGGCATGCTGGCGGACCGGATGAGCGGTGCGCTCCTGTTCAAGCTCCATGCTTTTCAAACCATTCCAAATCTGCGGCGGACAATGTGCGCACTACGTAAGCGGCTCCTCAAAAGTTCTCAATCGGCAAAGAGTAAGGCCATCGGGAGATTTTCAATTGAATTCACTAAATTGCATTGAAGAGAAGGCGCGCGCGATGCTGTCATGGTTTGAAAAGGATGCCCCGATCCGCACGAAGTTTCGCGTGCTGCTGTTCGTCCACACAGGTTTGACGGCGATCATGGTCGCTGCGAGCGGCTGGGCGGCAATGGCGGGAGGATCAGCGGCACCGTTGATCGTCGCGCTGATCGTTCTGGTCGCCACCGCGATCACCGTGCTCGTCTCGGGCAAGGCGATCTGCAACCCTTATGTCGACACCGTCGTGCGCATGGAAGGATTGGCGGCGGGCGATCTTGCCGCCCCGATCATCCGCACCGAATATGGCGATTGCGTGGGCCGCATGGCGAGGGCGATGACCACGTTTCGCGCGAATGCGGTTGCGGTCAAGGAATTGATGGCAGAGCAAGACGCGATCGTGCCGCCCATGCGCGAGGCGCTGGAGCAACTCGCCATGGCCAATTTGGCGCACCGGGTAACCCAGCAATTCCCCAAAGAGCACGATGTGCTGCGCACCAGCTTCAATGCAGCGGCGGAAACCTTGCAATCCTCGATCGGCAGCGTGGCGCATTCGACCGTGCGGATCCAGAATGCATCGGTCGAAATCCGCGCTGCCTCCGACGATCTTGCCCGTCGCACCGAGCAGCAAGCGGCCTCGTTGCAGCAGGCGAGCGGCGACATGCGCGCGGTGACCACGCTGGTGGCGGAAAACACGAACAGCGTGGTGGAAGTAAACGTGTCGATCGCCGATGCGCACCGCGAGGCGACCAATGGCGGCCGGGTGGTCGAAGATGCGATCTCGGCGATGACCATGATCCAGAGCTCATCGCAGGAAATCGGCCAGATCATCAATGTGATCGATGGCATTGCGTTCCAGACCAACCTCCTCGCGCTCAACGCCGGGGTGGAGGCAGCGCGCGCGGGCGATGCCGGGCGCGGCTTTGCGGTGGTGGCCAACGAAGTGCGCGCGCTGGCGCAGCGCTCCGCCGATGCGGCGCGCGAGATCAAGAGCCTGATCACGACCAGCGGCCAGCATGTCGAACGCGGGGTCTCGCTCGTCGGCGAGACCGGCAAAGCGCTCGGCCAGATCGTCGGCCGGGTCGGCGAGGTGAGCCAGATCGTCAAGGAAATCGCCGAATCCGCGACCAAGCAGACCGACATGCTGGGCAATGTGAACACGACCGTCGGGCAGATGGATACGATGACCCAGCAGAACGCCGCGATGGTCGAGGAAACAACCGCAGCGGCGCGCAGCCTCGCGGAAGAAGCTGGCCTGCTGAACGACACTGTAGGCAAGTTCTCGCTTGGCAGCGACACATTGCCTGCGCGCGCCAAACTGCCAGTTGTCTCTATGGCCCCGAAAGCGCCCGCTCGGCACGCGATGCCTGCAGCGCCGCGCCAGCCCCCTGCCAAAGCGCTCCCCGTCAGCGGCAATCTGGCGCTCAAGGCCGCGCCCGACGACAGCTGGAGCGAATTCTGAGCCGGTGCGCCCGGTTACCCGTTAACCGGTATGCTTTGCGGCCTGGCCCGGAGCGCTAAGCGAAACCGCGTAGGCCCGGTTGACCAGACCCATTGATTTGCGAGCTATACCGGCGTGAGATCATAAAAACTGCGTCAAGACGCAAACGGGAAAGTGTCGCCATTATGTTGCAATGGTTTGAACGTCATGCGCCCATTCGCCGCAAGTTCCGCATGCTGCTGGCGATTCACGGCGCACTCGGCCTCGTCTCGCTGATCGCCACGATCCTCGCGGCGGCGGGAGGCAACGCCTACTTGGCAGTCATCATCGCGGCTGCCTCGCTGATAGCTATGGTGATCACCGTTGCCATCAGCAGCAAGCTGATTTGCACGCCCTATGTGACCACGGTGCTGCGCATGGAAGCGCTGGCCGCTGGCGACACCGACAGCCCGATCAAATTCAGCGATCATCGCGATTGCGTAGGGCGCATGGCGCGCGCGATGACTACGTTCCGCGCGAATGCGCTCGAGGTCGGCAAGCTGACCGAAGAGCAGCGTGTGGTGGTGAACGAAATCTCTTCCGGGCTGCAAAAGCTCGCGGAAAAAGATCTCGAGTTCGAAATTGATCAGGCTTTTCCTGAAAACTATGACTTGCTGCGCACCAATTTCAACGCCGCCGTCCAAGCGCTCGGTGACGCCATGCGCACGGTGCGCGTCGGCACGACCAGCGTCCACCGCAGCATCCGCGAGATCTCCGAGGCGACCGCAGACCTTGCCGAGCGCAACGAAACCCAGGCCTCGCGCCTCGCCCAGATTGCCGGATCATTGACGTCGGTGACGACATTGGTGCGCGAGACCGCCTCGGGCGCGCTCTCGGTCCAGCAATCGGTCACGACCGCCAATCAGGAAGCCAGCGCTGGCGGCGAAGTCGTCCGCCGCGCCATCACAGCGATGGCGGCGATCGAAACATCGGCGCAAGAAATCGGCCAGATCATCGCGGTGATCGATGGGATCGCCTTTCAGACCAATTTACTGGCGCTCAACGCCGGGGTCGAGGCGGCGCGCGCCGGTGAGGCCGGTCGCGGCTTTGCGGTGGTGGCCACCGAAGTGCGCGCGCTGGCGCAACGTTCGGCCGAAGCCGCGCAAAGCATCAAGACGCTGATCACCACCAGCGGCCAGCAAGTGGCCGCCGGCGTCGAACTGGTGGGGCAATCGGGCGAGCGGCTCGACCGTATCGTGCGCGGCGTGTCAGACATCAACGCGCTGATCGATGGCATCGCCAGCTCGGCCTCGCAGCAGGCGGAAAACCTGACCGAAGTGACCGCCGCGATGGACGAAATGGAGCGGATGACGCAGCACAATGCCGCGATGGTCGAGCAATCGTCCGCCGCCACGCGCAGCCTTTCGAGCGAAGCCAACAACCTGATCGACCTCGTCGCCACCTTCCGCTCGCGCGAACTTGCGACAAGGCCCGCCGTGGTGGCGGACCCGGACCGCGTGCGGCGTTCGTCCGCGATCGATTCCGCTGGTGGCCGGCGGCGTACGCGCGGCGCTGCGCCGGACCAGACCGTCCACAAAATCGCCCCGCCTGCCTCTACATCTGCTTCCGCAACGCCCATCTCCGAGCGCAAGCCTGCGCCAGCCAGAATGGCCGCTCCGGTTGCCTCGAACCTGGCGTTCAAACCGGAAGCTTCGGGCGACTGGAGCGAATTCTAGAGGACTTGCTGTCCCAAGCTGCCTTGCTTTGAACGCCCAAGTTCCCTACTTGTTCTTGGGTGACCCTGCAGACTCAAACCGATACCGCCTGGCTCGATGGCCTGAACGCGCCGCAGCGCGAAGCCGTGCTGACGACCGAGGGGCCAGTTCTGATGCTGGCCGGCGCGGGCACCGGCAAAACTGCGGCGCTTACCGCGCGGCTGGCGCATCTGCTGCGCTCCAAGCTGGCTTGGCCCTCCGAAATCCTGTGCGTCACTTTCACCAACAAGGCCGCGCGCGAAATGCGCGAACGCGTGGGCGAGTTGATCGGCCCGGCGGTTGAGGGCATGCCGTGGCTCGGCACGTTCCATTCGGTCGCGGCAAAGATGCTGCGCCGCCATGCTGAACTGGTGGGGCTTCAGTCCAACTTCACGATCATCGACACCGATGACCAGCTTCGGCTTATAAAGCAGCTGATTCAGGTCGAGCAGATCGATGACAAGCGCTGGCCCGCGCGCCAGCTGGCCGGGCTGATCGACAAATGGAAAAACCGGGGGCTTGGCCCCGCCGATCTCGATGCCGCCGACAACGAGGCCTATGCAAACGGCAAAGGCACCCGGCTCTACATCCTCTATCAAGACCGCCTGCGCGCAATCAACGCGTGCGATTTCGGCGATTTAACCATGCATATGCTGACAATTTTCAAGAAACACGCTGAGGTTCTGGAAAGCTGGCAGGCGCGCTTCAAATATGTGATGGTCGACGAATATCAGGACACCAACGCGGTCCAGTATCTGTGGTTGCGGCTGTTGGCGCAGAAGCGCAAGAATATCTGCGTGGTAGGCGACGACGACCAGTCGATCTATTCATGGCGCGGCGCAGAAGTGGCCAACATCCTGCGGTTTGAAAAGGATTTTCCTGGCGCGAAGGTCGTCCGGCTGGAGCAGAATTATCGCTCCACGCCGCACATTCTTGCAGCGGCATCCGGCCTGATCGCGGAGAACGCGCAACGGCTTGGCAAAACCTTGTGGACGCAGGCCAATGGCGGCGACAAGGTGCGCTCCATCGGCGTGTGGGACGGCCCCGAAGAAGCGCGCCGCGTGGGCGAAGAAATCGAGCGGCTGGAGCGCGAGGGATGCCCGCTGACGAAGATCGCCATCCTCGTGCGCGCCTCGTTCCAGACGCGCGAATTCGAAGACCGCTTCATCCAGATCGGCCTCAACTACAAGATTGTGGGCGGCTTCCGCTTTTACGAGCGCGCCGAAATCCGCGATGCGCTGGCGTATTTGCGCGTGATCGCCTCGCCGTCCGACGACCTGGCGTTCGAGCGGATCTACAACGCGCCCAAGCGCGGGCTTGGCGACAAGACGCTGGAGAAGATGCACCGCCATGCGCGCGCGCGCGGAATTCCGCTCGCCGCCGCTGCGATCGAGCTCTGCGACAGCGACGAACTCCCTGCGCGCGCGCGCGGCACTTTGGCGGGGCTGATGCGCGATTTCGCGCGGTGGCGCGATGCCTCGGCCAGCCTTGTGCCCGCTGAACTGGTGCGCACCTTGCTCGATGAAAGTGGGTACACGGCGGCGCTGCAGGCTGAGCGAAGCACCGAAGCCTCGGGCCGGCTTGAAAACCTGACCGAACTCGCGCGCGCGATGGAGGAATACGAGACGCTGGGCGATTTCCTCGAGCACGTCTCCCTCGTGATGGACAACGACGCCGCGTCGGACGCCGAGAAGGTCACCGTGATGACGATCCACGCCGCCAAGGGACTGGAGTTCGATCAGGTGTTCCTGCCCGGTTGGGAAGAAGGCGTGTTCCCCTCGCAGCGCGCGCTCGACGAGGGCGGCCTTGCCAGCCTGGAGGAGGAGCGCCGCCTCGGCTATGTCGCGATCACCCGCGCGCGCAAGCGCTGCACGATCCTGCACGCGGCGAACCGGCGCATCTATGGCCAGTGGACCAGTTCGATCCCCTCGCGCTTCGTCGGCGAATTGCCGCAGGACCATGTCGAGGAGGAAACCACGCTGGCGGGCGGCGCCTCGCTCTGGCGCGCGCAGTGGTCCGAGCATTCCGATCCCTTTGCCGACGTGGCGCGCGCACAATCTGCCAATGCGGCGGCCCGCGCGGCGACTCGCGGCCCCGGCTGGCAGCGCGCGGCGGCGGGAACCTATGACCCCGCCCCGCGCCGCATCGCCGAGCCGGGCCGCAGCGCCGCCAGCTTCGCCAGCAAACCCCGCAGCGACATCAGCATCGGGGCGCGCGTGTTTCACGACAAGTTCGGCTATGGCACCGTCGCCGCGCAAGAAGGCAACAAGCTGGAAATCGACTTCGACGGCGGGGACCGGAAGCGGGTGATCGATAGCTTTGTGCGGGCGGGGTGAGGTATTCATGGCACAAGATTTTGAATTAAAAAGCTTTGTCATCGCAATGACAGCCCTTGCCCTGCCCGCGTTCACCGGGGCCACCATCGCCAAGGCTGCCGCACCTTTTGCCTACCGCATGGTCATAACCCCAGAGGAAGGCCCGCTCGACCCCGTGGTCGAAGGTCGCTACACACCCGCTTTCGCCGCTTGCCAGAAAGCCGCGCAGACCACGAGCGACAACGCCGCCTGCTTCACCGACGAGTTTGCTCGTCAGGACTCGGCGCTCAACGCAGCTTGGCAAGCCGTATTCGCGCGCATCCCGGCCCAACAGCGCCCGCTTCTGCGCGCGGCGCAACGCCGCTGGATCGCCGCGCGCGATCCGTTCTGCCGCAAGCAATCGGACGGCTTCTCCGGCGGAACCATCGCCCCAGTGATCTACGTCAGCTGCCGCACCGAACTGACGATCCGGCGTACGCTGTGGTTGGAGAAGCGGGGGGCAGCGCACTCGACTGGGGCCGTTTAGACTCCGCTTGCTCCCCTTCAGGAGATAGTTAGGCAGGCTTGCCAGCCGGCCGCCTAGCCGGAGTAGCAAGAGGCTTGGGCGGCGCAGTTGCGGCGTTAGAGCGCTGAAACGCTGAGGAAACCCGGTACCGGACCGTTCCATTCGCCCGGTTCTTCGGGCAAATCGGGCAAGGCATCGCGGACAGGGCGGGGTTCGTCGCGCTGGATGCGCGGGCTGCGCTCCTTGCGGGGCGCAGCTTCGGACATGGCGGGGGCGGGTTCGCGCGCATGCTTCTCCGCTTTCACCTTCGGCTCACGCGCCTTGCGGGCCGGGCGTTCGGCGCGCGGTTCCTTGGCACGGGGTTCGTCCGCAGGCTCGGCCACATTCAGCTTGAACTCGGGGATCGCGCCGCCAGTCAGTTTCTCGACGTTGGCGATCGCCTCGGCGTCCTCGTCGGTCACGAAAGTAAACGCCCGGCCTGTAGCCCCGGCGCGGCCGGTCCGGCCGATGCGGTGGACGTAGTCGTCGGGGTGCCACGGTGTGTCGTAGTTGAACACGTGGCTCACGCCCTTCACGTCGAGGCCGCGCGCGGCGACGTCCGACGCCACGAGGATCGAGATCACGCCGTCCTTGAACTTCTGCAGCTCGGCATTCCGCGCCGACTGGTCCATGTCGCCGTGAATCTCGCCCGCCGAAAAGCCGCTCTGCTGCAGGCTCTTGGCCAGTTCACGGACAGTGGTCTTGCGGTTGGCGAAGATAATCGCGGTGGAGACATTGTCGGTCTTGAGCAGGTGGCGCAGCACTTCGCGCTTGGCACGGGCGGGCATGCGCACTTTATGCTGCACGATGTTGGTGTTGTTCGAAGCGGGGCGCGCTACTTCGATGTATTTTGGGTTCGAGAGGAACTTGTCCGCCAGCTTCTTGATCACCGGCGGCATCGTCGCTGAAAACAGCAAGGTTTGGCGCGTCGCGGGCAGTTTCGAGCAGATCGTTTCGATGTCGGGAATGAACCCCATGTCGAGCATGCGGTCCGCCTCGTCGATCACGAGCAGCTCGCAGCCCGTCAGCAGGATCTTGCCGCGCTCGAACAGGTCCATCAGGCGGCCCGGCGTGGCGATCAGCACGTCAACGCCGTCTTGCAGCGCTTTCACCTGATCGCCCATCTGCACGCCGCCGATCAGCAGCGCCATCTTCAGGTCATGGTTTTTGCCGTACTTCTCGAAGTTCTCGGCGACTTGCGCGGCCAGTTCGCGCGTCGGCTCGAGGATCAGGGAGCGCGGCATCAGCGCGCGGCGGCGGCCGTGCGCAAGGATGTCGATCATCGGTAGCACGAAACCCGCGGTCTTGCCCGTGCCGGTCTGCGCGATGCCGATGAGATCGCGCATCATCAGCACCGAGGGGATGGCTTGCGCCTGAATGGCGGTCGGGGTGTCGTAGCCCGCGTCGGTCACCGACTGGAGCAATTCATCAGACAGGCCGAGATCGGCAAATTTCATGCGAGGTTGTTTTCCGAAAATAGCGGCGCCAAAAAATGTGCCAGAGGCGACAATGGCAAGTGTGCCGCACTCAGCGCAGCAACATCATGGTGTAGCGCCTACGCTGAATCGGGCGCGAAAGTCAAGGAAATCGGCATCTATAAGGGGTCTTGATCAGTCCTTCGCCCGCCTCAAGGCTCCACGGGCACGAATTCGCGCACTTCCTTGAGCGCACACGTGGTGCCGGCGCGCGAATGGATCTGGTCCCGTTTGATGCAAAGCTGGCCGTCGGAGGTCTTTGACATGTAGAAACCGAGATAAAAATCGCGTGCGCTGCATGCCTTTTCGAGCCGCGCCGCGATCATTCGCCGGTCGCGCATGTGAAACAGCAATCGGCCATCGGTGACCGGCTGAACGGCCGCGATGCCCGCCGCGGGCATGCAATTGGCGGCGCGGCGTTCGCGCACGCGCACTGTCATCGAGGACGACAGCGGCACCACCGTCTCGGCCAAAGGCAGCGACATTGGCGCAATGGCTTCACGATTGAGCGCGAGAGGGGCCACGCGGATGATAACCCGCTGTTCGATGCGCACTTGCTGCCACGTGTCCTCTTCCAAGGCTTCAAGCACCGAAACCAGTGTGCCCACAGCGGCTGTGCGAGCTTCCATCGGCGCCGTCTCAATATTGGCTGTCAGCCCCGCAACCGACCCTTGGGCCGCGCTGGGCAGGGGATCACGCCCCGACGTGATCGGCAATGCCAAGGCGAAAGGCGCAAGAAGATAAACAAAACTGAGCATGCTGAATGGCTTGCGAACCTGCCCCGTGTTTCTGCGCGGCACCCGTGCCGCTGAAAAGTGCGCTATAAAGAATCGATTGGTGTTTAATCGATTTGCTTGAATGGGCGGTTAACCCGGCATGCGGAAGATTTGAATTGCCTCGATGCGGCCGGCGCGATAGCCCCATGGCATGTCTGCTCCCCCGTCCGCAATCGCCCAAGTCACCTCCCGCGAGGACTTTGTCGACGCAGCCGCCGCGCTGCTTGGCCCCAAGGGCTTTACGGCAGATCCTGAAACTATGGCACCATGGCTGACCGACTGGCGCGGCCGCTTCACCGGGCGGGCGCTGGCAATGGCCTCGCCCGCTTCCACCGCCGAAGTGGCAGCGCTGATGAAGTTGTGCGCCGCGCATGGCGTGCCGATTGTGCCGCAAGGCGGCAACAGCGGCATGGCAGGGGGTTCCACGCCCGATACCAGCGGCGAGGCCCTGCTGCTCAGCCTGCGGCGGATGAATGCGATCCGCTTGATCGATCGCGAGAGCCGTACTGCGGTGTGCGAAGCTGGCGTGATCCTGCAGGTGTTGCATGAAGCCTCGGCGCGGGAAGCGCTGCGTTTCCCGCTGTCGCTCGGCGGCAAAGGCTCGGCTACGGTCGGCGGGCTGATCTCGACCAATGCGGGCGGCACTCAGGTGCTGCGCCACGGCTCGATGCGCGCGCTGGTGCTCGGGCTCGAAGCAGTGATGGCCGATGGCGCGGTGTTCGATCAGCTCACCGTGCTGAAAAAAGACAACCGCGGCTTCGATCTCAAACAATTGCTGATCGGCTCGGAAGGGACGATCGGCGTGGTCACCGCCGCCACCCTGAAGCTTGAGCCGGCGATTGCGGCGCGCGAGGTGCTGTGGGCCGGGCTCGAGTCGCTGGAAGCGGCGCGAGAGCTGCTGCTGCACGTGCAGCGCCATGCCGGCGGCGCGCTTGAGGGTTTCGAGGTCTTGCCCGCGCACTCGCTCGATGCAGTGTGCCGCTTCTTGCCCGGCGCGCGCAAACCGCTGGCGGGCGAGCACGCGTGGCACGCGCTGATCGAGCTGGTCGCCGATGCGGACGGGGCCGAGGCTTTGCCTGTCTGCGCCGAAAAGCTGCTCGAATCCGCGTTCGAAGCGGGACTGATTGCCGATGCGACGCTTGCGGCGAACGAAGCGCAAGCCGAGGCGTTCTGGGCACTACGCGATGCAATTGCTCCGGCCGAGCGCATGCTGGGCCCGGCGGTGCAGCACGATGTCAGCGTGCCAACCGAACGAATGCCGGCCTTTGTTGCCCGCGCAGTGCGCGAGATTGAGGCGGCCTGGCCGGGCACGAAGGCGATCGGATTTGGCCATCTGGGCGATGGCAACATCCATTTTCATGTGATCGCCCCAAGCGGTGTCGAGGCGGCGCAGTGGCAGGAAACCGATGCCAAGATGATCAGCCGCCAGGTGCATGATATCGTGGCCGACTATGCGGGCTCGATTTCGGCCGAACACGGCATTGGCCAGCTGAAGCGCGACGAACTGGCACGGACCGGCGATCCTGTGGCGCTGGCGATCCTGCGTAAAGTGAAACAGGCCCTCGATCCGCACATGCTGCTCAATCCCGGCAAATTGCTGTAAGCGCACTGGATTGGCGCACCGCCTAAAATATCGTGCGAAAATATTGGTCTGTTCGTGACAGTGATGTTGCAGGTGCCCTTGCGCGGTCCCGACTCACCCCCTAAACGCGCGCTCATCGCAGAAACCGTGCGTCCGGGCGCGTCAGAGCGAATTGTCTAACGGAGAGATTCCCATGGCCAGCGCGCCGCAGTCGACCTTGCCTTTGTTCTACAACGACCTCGTTCCGCTCAATTCGCGCGACCACGCCACCTGGACCGCACGCGGCGCGACCACCGCCAAATGGCTGGCGAACCAGCACGCGGTGCCGCTGACCGTCGAAGAATTTCCGCAGGCTGCGCGCCACTATCCGATCATTTTTGCCTCGGGCGAGAACCCGGTGCCATTGGCGCTGATGGGCCTCAATGAAGGCATCAACGTATTCGTCGATGCAGACGGCAATGTTGCACCCGGCGTCTACATTCCGGCCTATGCGCGGCGTTATCCGTTCATGCTGGCCAAGCTTTCGCCCGAAACCAACGAGCTGTCGCTCTGCTTTGATCCTTCGAGCGGGCTGATTGGTGAGTTCGAAGACGGCGAAAAGCTGTTTTCAGAAGCGGAGCCAAGCGAGGCAACCCGCTCGATTTTGGCATTCTGCGAGCAATTCGAGCAGGCGGGCCAGCGCACACAAGGTTTCATCGACGAAATCCGCAAGCATGATCTCTTGATGGAGGGTGAGGCCTCGATCCAGCAGCCCGGCATCGAGCAGCCATTCACTTATCGCGGGTTCCAGATGTTCAATCAGGAAAAACTGCGCGACATGCGCGGCGATGTGTTGCGCGGCTGGTCGCAAAGCGGGCTGCTGCCGCTGATCTATGCGCAGATGTTTTCGCTCGACCTGATGAGCACGATTTTTGCAAAGCAGCAGGAGCAGGGCGTCGGCCCCACGCCGACGATCAACCTGCCGCTCAACTGATCGGCACGAGGCCCTAGCACCAAAGATCGGGGCGGCCATCGCGGCAGCGTCGATCGGGTGCGGGGGCTATGCCGGTAGGGGTCTTGTCGGGGCTTCCCGAAAGATACTTCGATTTTTCCCTTGCGCGCTACCGGCGCGCTCCCTACCTTTTGTGGTGTTGTGACGGTGCTTCCCTCATTGCCCGTCGCAACTGGTGCATTTTATGCACCTCCTCCCTGAACCTTGGCCACCTGGAGGTAAACTCCAGGTGGTTTTTTTTGGCATCGACCCTGCGCGATTGCGCGATGGGGGGGCAAGATGGGAGAGGGTGCGAAACCTTGCCCATCTCTATTGGGAGCCTACTCTGTTCAGCCCCCCTCTATTCAGGCAGGCACCTATTCAGCGGCGGCGACCCAGCGCTGATGGACTTGGCCCATGTCGGCCACGCGCGAGGCCACGCGCTGCACCAGCCCGGCAAGCAAACCTGCTGTCGCGCCGAAACCGGGGCCTGGCTCGCTCATCTGGGCATCGAGATAGGCGCTCCGGTCAATCTCGATCTGCAGGCAATGCACCCCGTCGCCAAGACGGACATGACGATCCAGCACATAGGCCCCGGCATAGGGCCGGTTGTGTGCCGCCATCCGGCGTGTCTCGGCAAAATAGGCGAAGACAGCAGCGACCAGCGCACCGTCGCAGGAAGCCCCGAACCGGTCACCGATCACGAATTCAGCGGCCGGTTCGCCCGAGCTGCGCGCGTTGAGCGAGGGCATCGAGTGCAGATCGATCAGCAGTGCTGCCCCCCATCGTGCCCTGACGGCCTCAAGCGACGCTGCGAGGGCGGC
>Ga0164294_10003357_pt1 | contig 14248 bp, 11 predicted proteins | sample GEODES005metaG_FD_111479 | JGI IMG/M metagenome (GOLD analysis project Ga0164294, IMG submission 111479) | Oligotrophic lake water microbial communities from Sparkling Lake, Wisconsin, USA - GEODES005 metaG | ecosystem: Environmental > Aquatic > Freshwater > Lake | place: USA: Sparkling Lake...
ATTTTCGTTGTATGGAATTCCTCCATAAAAATTATCCATGATACTCATCATGTTTCCGCTTTCATCTTTGAAATAAATTTGGTCGGACTGGGCTTTTTCAATGTCAATGGACGACTGATCTACGCAGGGATTAATAGCATATTCTTGTCTAAATCCTATTCTCACCTGATAAATGGCTCCGGGATCTGTTTTAATCAAATCATTTAAATCGAGGTAAAATTCTTTCCATTCCATGCCATCTTTTAGAGGATTGACATGATGTAGGGTTATAGTTTTTTGCTTAATAATTTTCCCAACCCTATACATATTATAATTTGCTTCATTAAGGTCATTATCCTTTAATAGCGAGACTATATTATGGCTTCCAACTTTGAATATTTCTACATCTACTGCGGAAAGTCCTATGGCATTGAATGGAAATAAAACGCCATCCGTATGAGGAACAATGGCTCCAGTACCTGATAAAGTTACCGCGGGAAAGGATGGATTGATATAAAAATTTTCCTTTATTAATTTGTTTAGCGTGTTTCCCTCGTTTGATTTTATCCCTTTTGAAACGTTAAGTACGTAGTTTCCTGGGGAAATATTTTCGGGGAAAATTCGAATAGTATTTTGTTCAATCAAATAGGGTAGGGAACCAGAATATCCCTGTATGTCAATAAATCCCTCCAGATCTTGATTGGGGTCTAAAAGTTCAGAAAATTCGACTCTTATACCTTCAGTTAAGTTGTTTACAGGACTAACTTTGATCATCGTAAAAACACCAGTCGCAGGTACAATATAGGTTATTTCATAATTTTCCGGTGCACCTATCTTCTCTCCGAATAGATTTATTTTTATATCTTGTTGTTTTTCAAGTCTTTGAATATTTGTTATAGAAAAGATATGCGTTTTATCATTCAAGTCATTTTCCCAAACGATATCTACTGATTTTCCATCTATTTTGGCCTTCACACAAGATGTTAACTCTTTTTTAGAAACTATATCTTCAGTAAAAATGGTTCCAGAAAAAGTGATTTTGTTTTTGTCTTGATTATCAAATATTTTAAGCCCTTCAATGGTTACTCCCAGATGTTGTTCTCTGGTGGCAAATCCAAAACTAAAGGTATCGTAAGGCGCTTTGGCATCTAAAATTAAACTGCCAATGTCTAACGTTACTTTGTAGTTTTGAGCGGCAGGTATAGGTTTTGAAGGCTCAAAAACGAGGGTATTTTTATTTTTCCAATAAACTTTTCCTTCTATTTTTGGGGAAAATATCAGAGATGAGGTTGCTACTTCTTTACCCGATTCAGCTCCAGGTATATTCGTTGAAGCAAAAACGATTTGTATATCTGATTGAGTAGAAATGATTCCCGAGGTGTAACTAACCAGGTAAGGATTGTCAACAGTAAGGGTATTTATGAGAATTTTGTCTTCCTTTTTACAAGAAGTTTCGAAAAAACAGAGTGTAATAATACCAAAAACGGTAATTAAATAGTTTAAATTTGTTTTCATAAATAGGTTTTTACATTGTAATAACTGCAAACTAAAATAACATATAAATGCGCCTTTTACCTCTTTTTCCGCTTCAACTAGTTGTTTTCCCTAACGAAAAAGTGAATTTACATATTTTTGAACCTCGATACAAAAAATTAATAAGACATTGTGAAGAAAATGGTGAGAATTTTGGGATAACACCCCATATCAATGGAAAAGTTATAGACGCTGGTACAGAATTAGCCCTTATATCTATTTATAATCTTCAAATAGATGGTTCCTGCGATGTTGAACTCTTGGGCAAAAGAGTCTTTCATGTGGTTGATTTTATTTTTCCGGATAAACAAGATGAATATTTAAAAGGTAAGATTGAATTACTACCCAATTTTCCAATTTCAGAGCTTCAATTTCAGACTATCTTACTATCAAAATTGAACCAATTATTTGAATTATTAGAAATAAAGAAGAAACTACCTGTTGATCCTGAAAAGTTAGTATCTTTTGATTTTGCACATTACGTCGGTCTGAGCATACATCAGGAACTGGAATTGATTCAAATACCGGTAGAGAATGAAAGATTGAAATATTTGATTAAACACCTGGATATTTTCATTCCTCATGTATTAGAAGTGAATAACATAAAAGAAAGAGCCAGATTAAATGGGCATATAAAATATTTGAAGCCCCCAACTTTTTAAATAAAAAACATACAGGCGATAGGAAGGTTTTTGGACCCTCTTAAAAGCAGGATTAAGACAGCCTTTGTGGTTCGGTAATCCCCTTGTTCCTAAACGGAAACCAATGTTATTGGCTGAGGCCCGCCCTTGTCACTCCGAGTCCGGTCTTAATTTATTAAAAATGTAGAGTCAAAAACGTGGGTCGCCTGTATGAAGCACAAATCTATTTCCTTTTTATTTCAAAAACAAATTTTTTTATCATTTACCACCAAATCGAACGAGAGTAGAAATGATATGGGAATGTGCCCCATTTCCAATGCCAGGATCATTAAAGCCGTAGTCAATTTGAATGTTTCTGGTTTTAAATCCTGCCCCAAAAGCGGGTCTGGCAGCCATCGTTTTTTGATTGTTTCCAACGGAAAAAAATTGGATCTGATTTGCGCCAAATCGTAAAAATACTTTAGAAATGAAGTTGATTTCACAGCCTATTGCGGGATCTAAACTTAATTTATCTGTAGAAAAAAGGGTATTTCGTCTTCCGTCCGTTTGAATATAAAAATCTAATTCCGGGCTTATGCCCATTTTGTTAAATCGCTTTAGGAAAGAGGCGCCTACAACGATTTGTGGGTTCGTAATCTCCAGTCTTTCTGACGGCAGGTCGTTACCGGTCACACCTAAAATATTTTTTTCTTCTTCGGAAAATGAGAATCGCCAGACATTAAAAGTAGAGGTTATGTCTCTGAACATTATCCCCGCTTTAACATTTTTTTTATGATACTGAACTCCAGCGTCTAATCCAAATCCCCAGGAATTAGCAAATTTTCCAATATTTCTATGAATGATTTTGGCGTTTAAACCCAATGAAAGTGGATTACTAACTGAGTTCTTTCCTATTTTTTTACTATATGAAAAAAGAAAAGCATAGTCAGAGGCTGAAAATGAACTTAGATTATCAAAATTAATGGTGCCGTCATCATTATAAAGTGATAAGGTATTTGGTATATCATCTACCCCAAATCTAATAAGTGATAAGGCAATTCTTTGCTTTTCATTTTTGCCGGGCAGTGTTACCCCCAAATAATCATATTTGCCAATACCCCCAAACCATTCACTATGCATGGCAGAAATTTCCCATTGATTATGGTTGTTTCTAACTATTCCCGCTGGATTCCAATAAGCAGCATTGGTATTATCGATGGAAGCAACACACGCGTAAGCTAATCCCTGACCCGCAGCACCCACACCAATTTGTAAAAAGGCATTACTATATTTTTGAGCAAATACCTTATTCTGATAAAAAAGGCTGGCCATCAAAAAATAGAACACAATGAATTTATTTAACTTCTTTATCATTTCTTTCATTAAATTTTGTTTCAGCATCATATTCAATGGTGAATTTTTGCTTAATCACTCTGTTTATCATTATGCCAGCATTTAATTCGAATCCTATGAGTATAGATAGGGTGTTCAATTGTATCCATAGCATCAGTACAATAATGGTCCCAATAGACCCATAAAGTTCGTTATAGGTATTAAACTGGTTTACATAGTAGGAAAAAACGATGGAGCTACCTAAACAAAGTAACGTAGCCAGGGCGGAACCAGGCGTAAAAAATAGAAATTTTAGTTTGGTCGCAGCCCCAAATTTATAAATGAGGGAAATAGATGAATAAAATAAAGCTATAATGACACCCCAACGGCTAAGATTCAAAAGAAAGGCAAGTGTTTTTCCAACTTTTATGTATTGAACGAGTAGAGTGGTCAACCAACTACCCATAATAACTAACACTACGGAGATAATAACGAGCGCACCTATGATAAAGGTAAGCATAACAGCATTCAATCTTTTTTTAAACATGTTCCATTGTAAAAAAGAGGGCATTTCGTCTTTTTCAAATCCTCTAATTAACGCTAAGATACCATTAGATGCAAAAAAAATGGCGGACAAAAATCCAAAAGAAAATAAGCCAATTCTCGGTTGTGTGGTGATGTCTTCAATAAAATTAAACAATCTGTCCCCCGCATTACCAGGCATTATTTTTTGTATTTCTTCTTGTAAATAGGCATCAAAGGAGTAATCAGAAGGTAGAAATCCTAATATAGATTCTTTTAAAAAAGGGGTTAGCGTGAATAAAGCGATGAGTGATGGAAACAAAGCCAGAAAAAAACTAAAGGAAACGGCGTTAGCACGAATCATTAGATCAAACCGTTGAAACTCTTTTAAGGAAAAACTAATTACGTCCCAAATAGGTACTTTGAAGAAACCGGGGAAAGAAACTTTCTTTGCCCAAGGTTTTATCGATGTCCAATACCTTTTTAGATTTTTCTTCATCAGACAACTAAAAATAATTTTAAAAAAATGGTTTTAATACATTCAATAAAACAGCAGGTGCATTCACCGCTTTTTCCGTATGCTTATCCAGGAAACACAGTCTGACTCTACCTCCATTCACTATTTTCCCTGCCTCATTCCTTATTTCCATAATAAAAACAATATCCTTAGAAGGTAGTTTTCTAAGCGTAGTTTCTATGGTAAGTAAATCATCATAACGTGCAGGACGAACATAACGGCATTCCAAATGTAAAACCGGCATAAAAGTTCCATAATCTTCTTCTAAATTTTTATAGGTTATCCCTAAACTTCTAAGCATTTCAACTCTGCCAATTTCATAATATTGGGCGTAGTTTCCATAATATAGATAACCCATTTGGTCTGTTTCACCGTAGCGAACTCTTTTTTGAAAGGTATGTACGTACATTAGTTTACATTTGAACGGTGAATAGGACAGGTCATACAGTGTGAACCACCTCTGGCTCTTGATAACTCACTGGAGGGCAATGTAATGATGGTATTTTCAACATCCTTGGCACGGATGGTTCCCTCTGCAATTTGTTCAAGGAATTGTTTGGCTGGTAAAATATGGTACCCATGAGCAATGAGGGTTTGTTCCGTTTTAGGATTTCTATCATAAGCTAAGGCAACGCCAGGTTTTACGGCTACCAAATTACAGCCATCCGTCCATTGTTCCCGTTCCTGATAAGGTGAAACGCCACCCCCTGAATAAATAAAAACAACTTGCTGATCTATTTCTGAACGCCAGAATTCCGCCAGCGAAAAAAAATCTCTTTGGGTGCCATCGGAAGAATAAACGGTAACAGCAACGCCCGATCCTTCGACTACCAAAGGTTTATAGGCAATAACATGGTGGCTGTTTATTTGTGTGAACAATGTGTCAATGTGCATAAAGGAGCGATCATTTGGAATGCTGACCTTCACCACGTTTTTGACTACCTTTTTTTCAAATAGGACTTTTCTTAATGACTCAATTCCGTAAGCATTACTTCGTTCGCTACAGCCGATAAGTAAATAATCCGGATGAATCATCATTACGTCACCCCCTTCAATGTGTGCAGATTCGCCTTGTCTCGAAGGTGGAAACAGATCAATGATATTTAAATTAATGATTTTCTCCTGCTTTCTAAGTTCATCAAATAATGGATGTACACCAAAAATAAATCGAGATAAATAATTCTCCCTATGTCTTGCTTCCTTTGACGCTTTGGTTATTAATACATGGTTGTTTATGGTCACCGCAATATCCCGGGTAAAAATAAAATTTGGAACGGGGTCAAATAAAATATAGTCCTCCTCCTCGACATAGCCTGTTATGAGCACTTCTTTTAAGGTGTCGTTTGGCATATTCTTTAAAAGATGTAACATAGAAGTAGGGAGTTCTTCGTGTTGTACCACCCATTCGATTAACTTATTTTTTTCAATTTCATTGGCAGATAGCGAAGTTAATAGTAAATCTTCAACCTCTAAAACATTTTCCTGACCTACAAACGCATGTAAAACCTTCCTAAAAATGTCATGTTCATTTTGCATTAATGGCAAATGAACAATATCATCGAACAGTAATTCAGCCGAACGTTTGGGTGATATTCTACTTATTCCTTCATCGGGTCGATGGATGATAACTTTTTTTAATTCCCCTATTTCATTCGATACTTGAACTTGCTGGATCATTTTAGATTTTTTATTCAAAAAACAAATTTAGCTTTTATAGCTCAATATACCTTTATTAAGTACTTGAAGTTTTCTTTCTTTTTAACTAAATTGCACGCATTACCCTCAATTAATTTCCAATATGGATTATAATCAAGATATTTCTGTCCTTTCTACATCACAGTCCTTTTGGCGAAAACCTGAGGGGGTTACTGGAATAATTTTTCTTGTTGGTGTTTTAGCTGGATTAGGTTTTTTAACCTTTGTTTTCTTGCCCGCTCTCATTGGTTTTCTTACTCAGCCAATACCCTTAACGTTGTTGATTTTATTGACGATGATTACCGCTTATGCACTAATCGACCCTTCTACCAGAAAGTCACTTTGGTTCATCTATAAAAATACCATGCGCTGGATAACCAGTTTTTTTGTTAAAATTGATCCAATAAGTGTTTTAAATAAATACCTGGCTGAGTTGAGAGCTAATCTGGATAATTTGAAGAAACAATCAGCAAAGTTGAGAGGGCAGATGCACAAAATGAAAGAGCTAATTCATAATAATGAATTACTCATAAAGCAAAATTTGGCAGAAGCACAAACCGCAAGGTTGAATGATCAACAAACCGATTTAATAGTTAAATCGAGAAAAGCAGGGCGTTTACAAGAGTCAAATTTACGATTAGAGGCTCTTTATCAAAAAATGGTGGTGCTATATCAGGTATTAACCAGAATGTTTGATAATTCTACTATTTTATATGAAGACATTAACGATCAGATTTTAATTAAAGAACAAGAACAAAAGGCTGTTCACGCAACACATAATGCCATGCAGTCAGCCAGAAGTATTATCAAAGGTAATCCAGATAAAAGAGCCTTATTCGATACTGCAATGGAGGCTGTCGCTGAAGATGTAGGTAATAAAATGGGTGAATTAGAGCGCTTTATGCACGCCTCAAACAATTTCATGAATGCCATAGATTTGCAAAATGGTGTTTTTGAAGAATCTGGTCTTAAGTTATTGGAGGAGTGGGAAAAAGAAGCGGGAACACTTATTCTGGGAAAACAAAATGATCCATTATTAAAACCTGAAATATTGTCTCAAACGAATCAATATGATAAACTTTTTGATTAACATGAATATCAAGACTACCTTATTTTTCCTTTTTTTCGTTTGCATTCATTTAAATGCACAAAATACGGGACTATCTACTGCTGAAAAAATGGTTGTACAGCATATAGATAAAAATAAAGCGCAATATGAAAAGACTTCCTTAGCTATCTGGGAGTTAGCTGAATTGGGCTTTCAAGAAGATAAAAGTACTTTGTTACTCCAGAATTTATTAAAAGAACAAGGTTTTAATGTAGTTACTGGTCAAGAGGGAATGTCCACTGCTTTTATTGCAGAATTTGGCGAGGGAAAACCCGTCATTGGTTTTCTTGCCGAATATGACGCTTTGCCAGGATTATCTCAAAAAGTATCTGCAAATATGGAGCCCTTAGTGGAAAGGGCTCCCGGTCATGCTTGTGGACACCATTTATTTGGTACCGGTTCAGCTGCCGCAGCCATAGCTTTGAAAGACTGGATGATCAAGGAAAAGATTAAAGGTACGATCAGAGTGTATGGAACGCCTGCCGAAGAAGGGGGTGGTGGTAAGGTTTTTATGGCAAGAGGTGGTTTGTTAGACGATGTGGATGCTGTGCTTACCTGGCACCCTGCCAGTAGAAATGATGCGAGTGCAGAATCTTCTTTGGCTATCGTTTCTGCAAAATTTACTTTTAAAGGTGTTTCTGCCCACGCTGCCATGGCACCCTGGAGGGGAAGAAGTGCGCTCGATGGGGTGGAAGCTATGAATGATATGGTAAATATGATGAGAGAACATGTGGAACCCGACGCCAGGATTCATTACGCGATTACCAATGGTTCTATGGCGCCAAACGTGGTTCCTGCAAAAGCTGAGGTTTATTATATTGTTCGCCATCCTGAAGTTAAAGAGGTGATTCGATTGTTTGAAAGAGTGAAAAAATGTGCCCAAGGTGCAGCGATAGGTACCGAAACGGAGGTGTCAGAGGAAATAGTTTCCGGATATTATAATATTTTGATAAATGAAACTTTGTCAAATCTGATGTTCAATAAGTTATCTAAAATTGGTGGGGTTGCGTATTCTCCTCAGGAAAAAGCCTTTGCAGAGGAGTTGATAAGTTCTTTTCCTCCAGCTGATTATAAACCTGAAGATGCTTTGAAAATTGAAAAATTTAGAGTGGAGGAAAGAGGTGGTCCCGCTTCTTCTGATGTCGGTGATGTTAGCTGGGTGACTCCAACCGCTTCTATAGCCACAGCAACGTGGGTGCCAGGTACTGTCGCTCATAGTTGGCAAGCAGTAGCTTCAGGCGGTTCTTCTATAGGTGTTGGTGGCATGATGGTTGCTGCAAAAACAATGGCCATTTCTGCTATGGAACTTTTTACAAATCCTGTGATGCTTCAAAAAGCCAAAGAGGAAAAATTAAAAAGGACCGGGCCAGATTTTAAATATAAATCGTTGGTTGGTGACAGATTACCTCCATTTAATTTTATGAGTGGAAATGATCCGAGAAAAAATTGATGTTTACACACTAATTTTTTACTATTTTTTCGTTATTACTTTATGAAGAATCAAATAGTTGTTTTTATTGTTTTGTGCCTGTCGGCAAATATTTCTATGGCTCAATCTTATAATACCACAGCTGGTGTTAGATTAGGAACCGAGTGGGGTCTTTCTGTTAAACAAAGGGTGTATGAATCCTTTACCGCTGAAGCCATTCTACAGACAAATAGAAAGCAAAATGAAACGGCCCTAACGTTTCTTGCCGTCGATCATAAGGCCATTCTCTCCAGAAGATTGAATTTGTTTTTTGGTGGTGGCGTGCGTTTACCGCTTCAAAATAGTGAAAATTCCCTGAGAGAAGATGGATTTGGCGTCGTTGGTGCCGCAGGTTTGGAATTTACCTTCGCCAAATTGAACTTTACCTGGGATTATTTACCCGTTTTTATTCCTTCTGCTCTTTCCTTTAGAATGCAATCTGCTATGTCTATTCGCTATGTTATTCAAAAAAGAGACAAATTCTCCTGGGAAAATAAAAACAAAAATAAAAAGTTATTCTCTTTGCCAAATTTGAAAAAAAATCAAAAAAAATAAATATATTTGCGTTGTTATTGAAAGATAACAAAAATGGTGATTGTAGCTCAGTCGGTTAGAGCGCCAGTTTGTGGCTCTGGAGGCCGCCGGTTCGAATCCGGTCTTTCACCCCAAGGGGAAATTAGTCAATAGTTTCCCTTTTTCTTTTCCATAAGCTATATAATGCAATGATTTCATCCCAGGCTCCTGGGTTTCTTAGGGATTCTTTACTCAGTAAATTTTGGGCAAGATTTCCTTCAAAAAGTTTTTTTACGGGTAGTTCTATTTTTTTACCGCTCAAAGTATAGGGAATCTCTTTCAATACATAAATTTCGTCAGGGCAATGTCTCGGGGAATAATCTTCTTTTAATGTTTGATTAATTTGTCTCTTTAATGCTTCGTCTAAGGTGATTGATTCGCTCAAACAAACAAAAAGTATTAATTTTGATTCTTTTATATTTTCATTAGCATGGATTATTAATCCGTCGGTTATACAAGAAATCCTTTGTAACGATCTATAAATCTCAGCCGTTCCAATCCTAATACCATATTTATTTAAAGTGGCGTCTGAACGTCCTGAAATGATGACTCCTCCTTGTTGCGTGATGGTTACCCAGTCTCCATGACACCAAAGGCCATTATACTTTTCGTAATAACTACGCTTAATTTTAGATTGGTCATTGTCTCCCCAAAATCCAAGAGGCATGGAAGGCATTTCCTTTGAAATGACCAATTCTCCTTCAATATCTATTTGTTTTTCTCCGCTTTCACTGTATGAAAAAACAGCAGCACCTAAACATCTGGCTTGTATTTGCCCTTTTATGATGGGTTTCAATGAACAACCTCCAACAAATGCAGTGCATACGTCTGTTCCTCCACTCATTGAAATCAATGGTATCTTATGAAGAAAAGATTTTTCTACATAATCAAAATGTTCAAGAGAAAGAGGAGATCCAGTAGAACTTATAGTTCTTACTGCCGATAAATTAAATAAATAACCAGGTTGTAGGTTTTTTTGAGAAATAGCCGTCAAATAAGAAGGGCTGGTTCCAAAATGATTCGTCTCTGTCTTTTCAGCTAGCTTCCAAAGAACATATTCATCGGGATAAGTAGGATTACCATTATACATAACAGGTATAGCACCAACAATAAAGGCAGATTGTAAAAAATTCCACATCATCCAGCCGGTACTCGTGTACCAAAAGTATTTGTCTCCTTTTTTTACTTCATTATGTAGGGCTAAATATTTTAAATGTTCTAATAAAATGCCACCTTGCCTGTGAATTATGGCTTTGGGTTTCCCCGTTGTTCCAGAGGAGAACAATATATAAATGGGATGATTAAATGATAATGGTTCAAAGATAAGTTCCTCATTTTGATATAGATCCTGTATGTCATTCCAGCGTACTTCACCAGATTCAAGGGGGAAAATATTTTCCGAAATCCATATTATTGATTTTATAGATGGTATTTGCGTTCTAATTTCTCTTATTTGATCGGTTTTGTCAAATATTTTCCCTCCATATTGATAGTTTGACACCGCGATTAAAAAGCTGGGTTCAATAGCGCTGAATCTTTCTTCAATAGCTAATTTTCCGAATTCGGGAGAACAACTGCTCCAGATGGCGCCGATGCCATTGGCAGCAAAAAAACTATAGGAAGCTTCCGGCTGGTGTGGTAAAATGGCGGCTATTCTATCACCTTGTAAACAGCCATTTATTTTAAAAAATGTTTGTATTGCCGCTGTTTGCTGTTTCATTTCCATCCAGGAAATAGCTCTTAATGGTTCACTTTCAGATTGGTAAAACAGGGCAGGGCGGTCTTCACTGAAATGTCTGAAAACATGTTCAGCATAATTTAATGTCATACCTGAAAACCATGATTTTTCGTGTAGCTCCTCACCCGTTAATACCTTTTCTGAAGGATGGTGAATAATTATATCGAAATAGGTAAGGAGACTTTCCCAAAAAAATGCTGTATTATTAACGGACCAATGCCATAATGACTCGTAATCTGCAAAAACTTCACCTACGAGATTTTCAATGTAATATTTGAATTGAGCTAAATTAGAAGATTCATTTTTCATTACCAGTTTGAGAATGCAGCATTGAAAATATCTTCCATAATTTGTTTACTAATCGCTTTGTTTGCCGTTTCCTGGACTGATGAAAAATCGATGGCACTACTAAAATCATAAAAAAACGAGAAATTCTTTTGCCATATTTCTGTGTTTTTCCTATTGTTAAAGTAGGTAATAGCCAGCGTTATGGTTAGTCTGTTAATGGCAGTACTTTCTCCGGTTCGTGGTGCCTCAGCCGTAATTCGATAATCCACTAAAGTGCCTCTAAATTCAATATCAGGTTCTTCTTCGCTTAGCACTAATCGGGATTCTGCCCGGACCTTATCTTTCAAATCTTCTGTAAGTCTCTGAGAAAGAGATGGTAAGGCGTTTTCCGCATTATTAGTGAAGTTGGGGATGTAAAATGTTTTTAATTCAGGGTCCAGGGTAGCTCCCGACAGTGAAATAGTACAACTTTGTAGTAAGGAGGCAATGATAAAAAGGCAAAGGGCAAGAATGCCCGCAAGTTTTATGTTCATTCCAGATCATATTGTTTTATCTTTCGATAAAGGGTTCTTTCAGATATTCCTAATTCTAACGCAGCTTCTTTTCTTCTTCCTTTAAATTTTTTAAGGGCTTTTAGTATTAGAATTTTCTCCTGATCATCCATTCTAAGGCTTTCATCCATTACCTCTGCATTACCAAAATTAGAAGGTCTATTAGTCAAATTGGGCTGTAGAATAAATGGTTTTGTCGTACTCATATCCTGAAAATTTTCGTCTAAAGAGTACTCATTTCCCATTTTTGAGGGAAGGGGAGTAACGAAAGGTTTTTCGTGAAATGATTCATTAGGATTAGAAACATTGCTTAGATGATTTATATCTTCTAAAGTTTTTAGCTGATTTATATCTTTTACCTGTAAATCGTTGTTTCTAATGATTTCGAAAATGAGGCCTTTTAAATCTGTCAAATCCTTTTTCATATCGAAAAGTACTTTGTACAGAATTTCGCGTTCTTGAAAACCTGAACCATCAAAATTGCCCTTATCTTTTGATGCTACGGGCAGATTCCTTTCACCCAATGTTGGCACAATGTCGATTAATTTTTCATAACCAATCATTCTTTCCTCTGTCATAACAGAGACCTTTTCCGCCACATTTTTGAGCTCTCTGATATTTCCAGGCCAGGCATATTGCTGAAGCAGGTGAATAGCGTTATCGTCTAATTGTATGGGAGGTGTTCTATATTTTTCACTAAAATCAACCGTAAACCTTCTAAATAACATATAAATGTCTTCAGGCCTTTCCCTTAAGGCTGGCACCTGAATAGTCACTGAGTTTAATCGGTAAAAGAGGTCTTCTCTAAATTTACTCTTTTTTATGTTTTCCGTCAAATTTACATTGGTTGCAGCAATGATGCGCACATTAGTTTTGAGTACATTACTGGATCCAACCCTTATAAACTCTCCACTTTCAAGTACTCTTAAAAGATAAGCCTGAGTGTCGAGAGGCAACTCGCCAATTTCATCTAAAAAAATAGTACCTCCATCGTAGGTTTCAAAATATCCTTTTCTATCGCCTACAGCTCCTGTAAAGGCACCTTTCTCATGTCCGAATAATTCGGAATTTATGGTTCCTTCAGGAATGGCTCCACAATTTATAGCGATAAATTTTTGATGTTTTCTAGCGCTTAGACCATGGATAATTTTTGAAAATACTTCCTTTCCAACGCCACTTTCTCCAGTTATTAAAGTGCTCAAATCAGTCGATGCTACTCTGATAGCTGTATTCAGTGCCCTGTCAAGCAGAGGAGAATGACCAATAATACCATAACGTTGTTTTATGGATTGAAGATTTTCCATTTATGATACTAATTTTCCAAGTAAAGTGCCGCTGGTTACTTCCGTTACTTTTACCATGACAAAATCACCTGGTTTATAGTCTCCACTTTTGCGAAATACTATGACCTTATTTTGAGAATTTCTACCGGCAAACTGCTGATTTGATTTCTTTGAATCGCCTTCTATTAATACTTCAAATGTTTTTCCCACGTCAAGAAGATTGTTTTCATAGGAATTTTGACGCTGAACAACGATGGTTTCCGATAATCTTCTTTGCTTTACCTCATCTGATATATCATCTGGATACTTTTTTGCCGCTAAGGTGCCTGGCCGTTCTGAATAATGATACATGTAACATAAGGTATAGTTTGAGTATCTTACCATGTCAATCGTATCCTGAAACTCTTCCTCTGTTTCTGAGCAAAAACCAACAATTATATCAGACGAAATGGCGCAATCAGGAATTATTCTTCTTATAGCATCCACCCTTTCCTTGTACCATATACTATCATAAGTTCGGTTCATCATTTTTAAAATCCGACTATTACCTGATTGTACGGGAAGATGGATGTATTTACAAATATTATTATATGAGGCAATAGTTTCTAATACTTCGTTGGTAATATCTTTGGGGTGGGAAGTTGAAAATCTAATTCTTACCTTTGGAGCAGATTCAGCTACAAATCTTAGCAAGGAAGCAAAATTTACAACTTCTTTATTTTCAGGATTTTCCCATTTATAGGAGTCAACATTTTGACCAAGAAGGGTAATTTCTTTGTAATTATTTTGTTCTAAATCTTTCACCTCTGCCAAAATACTATATAAATCACGACTGCGTTCCCTGCCTCTAGTGAAAGGAACCACACAAAACGAGCACATGTTATCACAGCCGCGCATAATGGATATGTAAGCAGAAATGCCATTGGAACCCAATCTCAAAGGATTGATATCGGCATACGTTTCTTCTCTGGATAAAAATACATTGATTCCTTTTTCACCCAGTTCTGCCGTGTCAACTAACATCGGTAAATCTCTGTAAGC
>Ga0164294_10003358_pt1 | contig 14243 bp, 12 predicted proteins | sample GEODES005metaG_FD_111479 | JGI IMG/M metagenome (GOLD analysis project Ga0164294, IMG submission 111479) | Oligotrophic lake water microbial communities from Sparkling Lake, Wisconsin, USA - GEODES005 metaG | ecosystem: Environmental > Aquatic > Freshwater > Lake | place: USA: Sparkling Lake...
GGCGGGCGGCGGCAACGAGCTTGTCCTCGATGTCGTAGCCGTCCGACAGCGAGTGCACCTTCTCGGTCAGGAAGAACGCCTTGGTATCGGGATCGCGCTCGATATAGCCTTCGGCCATCAGGGTCATGAGCACGCGTTCGGCCGTGGTACGCGGGAGATCGAGGCGCCGGGCGAGTTCGGCGATGGTGATCGATCCGATCGCGTTGATCAGCGTCAGCGCCTTCAGTCCCCGTTTGAGCGACTGAAGCTCCTGGTCCTCTTTCATGCCCCGGCTTTGACCTTTCGGCCTCTTTCCTGCGCCGAAGTGCCGATCCGGCGCAAGCGAGGGCAGCCGATCCGGCCGGGCGTCAGCCGCCCCAGCCCAGATAATCGGCGACGATACCGAACACCTTCGTGCGCGGATTCTGGATGTGGGCGTAGTCGCCGCCGCCTTCGACGATGACCAGCGCCTTGTCGTGATTGTCGATCATCTCGATGAACTCGCCGCGGGGCGCCGCGCCCTGCATGTAATTCTGCGCACCGGCGGCGTGACCGTAGATCAGCAGCGTCGGCCGCGTGATCCTGCTCGGATCGACGGGGATGCTGCCCTTCTCGTTTTCGACACGGATGCCGTTGGGCGCGTTGAGCTCCTTCTCGGAAGCCTGGGTCGCGACCGAGATACGCACGTCCTCATGAGTGAATTCCGGTTCGAGCCGATTGTAGAAATAGTCGTAGCTGTTCTGCCAATAATCGTCCCGCTCCGTAAACGCGATCTTCTGGCCACCGCCCAGCGCGGGATCGAGCAGGACGAGCCGATCGATGCGGTGCGGATTGGCCTCGACAAAGCGCCCGGTGATGCGCCCTCCCCACGACCAGCCCAGAAGATGCGGCCGCATGACGCCCTGCTCCTCCAGCCACGAAAGCACCGTATCGAGATCCTCGATCGCCTGTTCGGTCTGGACATCGTGAGGATGGCCTTCGAGCGTCGAGAGATAATAGCCGCGGATCGAGAAGGTCAGCGTTGCATAGCCGCGCGCCACCAGCGCATCCATGAAGCTGTAATCGGCATGGCCGGGCACCTGCAGATCATAGCCGAGCTGGCCCGAGATGTTGGCGCCCTGCACGAGGACGACCGTCCCCTTGGCGGCGCCGTCCGGCGCCTTGGTGCGGATCGCGAGCTGGCCGGCCTTGCCGGGAATGGAAAAGTTCTTTTCGATCATGGCAAGCTCCTCGAAGATCAGGAAGGCGCGCGAAACGCGACGTGGATGACGGCACGGTCAATCAGCCCGCGCCGCTGAAGATCGGGCCCGTCGGCATCATATCGATGCGCGAGCGAGGTGTTTTCGTTGATGTGCGACAGCGCATCGAGGACGACCGCGAACTGGGTATGCTCCTCCAGCGCGTAGGGAAAATCATGCCAGACATCGGTGCGCAGGATGATCCCGCTCGCGCCGTCGAAGCGGAACGCGCGCAGCGTCGCATAGTCCGGCAGATCGTCCGCGGTCGGCTCCCCCAGCAGCATCACGAAGGGCTTGCCGTTGAACGACAGATAGGTCTGCGTGTGCCCGCTGTGCCGCTCCATGAGACTACACCGCAGGGGGAAGGTGCGCGGCGCCATGTCGACCAGCAAAAGCTCGGCCTTCTCGCCGATCGTGAGGGGCAATCCGCCATGGATGGTCGTGCCGGGCCAGCTCGCGAATTCCGGAACGTCGGGATGGGCACCTACGAAATCGCCATACGCCATGACGGCGGAAGGCGTGGCCGGCTCGACGATGATGGTGCGTTCGAACAGCGTCCGTCTCCTCAATGGGTCCGCGCGGCGATCAGATCGGCGCCCTTTTCAGCGACCGCGATGACCGGCACGTTGGTGTTCGCGCTCGTCACGCAGGGGAAGACGGACGCGTCGCAGACGGAAAGCCCCGTCAGTCCGTGGACACGCAGGTCCGCGCCGACCACGTCCTCCGCGCCCGGACCCATGCGACAGGTGCTGGTCGGGTGCCAGTTGAGGCCCGCCGTCCGCCGGATGAAGGCGAGCCAATCGGAATCGCTTTCGGCATCGGGCGACGGAAAGACGATGCGCCCGCCCAGATCGCGGCCGGGCCCGCCCTCCAGCGCGGCGCGCGCGATGCGGCTGCCGGCGATCAGCCCGCTGACGTCTTCGGGCTCCGACAGCAGGGCGATCTCGATCTTCGGTCGGGCGGCCGGATCGGCGGAGGTGATCGACACATTTCCCCGCGCCCGGGGCGCACACAGGCTGACGATCGCGCTCACGCCGTCGTCGTTGACCTTGGGATCGTCGTGAAAGGCGAATGCCATGAACTGGATCTGGACGTCCGCACTGGGCAGGGTCGGATCCGTCCTGACGAAAGCCTGGCCGTGATTGGCCGGACTCGCCGCCGGCCCCTTGCGGTCCACCAGCCAGCGCAGGCCGTTGCGGACCTTCCCCCAGCCCAGCCGCTCGGTATTGTAGGTCGGCACGTTGACCGTCGCCGAAATCTTGACGTTCACATGCTCGTTGAGATGGCGACCGACGCCGGGCAGATCATGTGTCGCGGAAATCCCGATGTCCCGCAGCGCCTGTCCGTCGCCGATGCCCGAGCGCAGCAACAGCGCAGGCGATCCGATGGCGCCGAGCGACACGATCACCTCCCGTGCGGCATAAGCGATCATCGTCTTGCCGCCGCGACGATATTCGATCCCCTTGCAGCGCTGCCCTTCCACGATGAGCCGCGTCGCGGAGGACCGCGTCCGCAGCGTGAGGTTGGGGCGGCGAAGCGCGGGGGCGAGGTAGGCACGCGCGACGCTGTGCCGCCAGCCGCCCCGCTGTGTCGCCTGGGTATAGCCCACGCCCTCGTCGATCCCGACACTATAGTCGGCCACGAACGGAACCCCGGCGGCGACGAGCGCATCCATCGCCGACGTGCAGGCACGATGCGGTTCGGTGAAGGGCCGGACATGGAGCGGGCCACCGCCGCCTCTCGCGGGATCGGGCGCGCCCGACCATGTCTCCATCCGCCTGAAATAGGGGAGCAGATCCGCCCAGCCCCAGCCTTCGTTACCGGCGGCAACCCACCGGGCATAATCGTGCGGCAGTCCGCGACCGTACACCATGCCATTGATCGAGGAGGAGCCGCCCACGACGCGCCCACCCATCCACACCAGCGCCCGACCATCCAATGTGGGATCGGGCTCGCCACGGTAATGCCAGTTCATCGTCTTGCTCGTCAGCAAATTGCCGAGCAGGCCGGGGATGTGGATCGAGGGCGAATGGTCCATCCCGCCCTCTTCGAGCAGCAACACCGTCCGGTCGGACCGTTCGGACAGGCGGGCGGCCAAGGTGGCCCCCGCGCTTCCGGCTCCCGCGATGATGTAGTCGAAGGTCTCGCTCAACGGCCAAGGCCCAGCGAACCGGGATTGATCCGCCGGTCGGGATCGACCGAGGATTTGATCGCCTCGATCAGCGCGGCGACGCGCGGCTCGCGGCTGGGCAGATAGTCATAGGACTTGCCGATCTGGACATGCACGGCACCATTGGCCCGCATGAGCACCTTCAACTTTTCGCGCAGCGCCAGCGCGTAGCGTGTCGCCTCGGGCCGTTCGGAATAGGCGCCGAGCGCGTCCAGATCGCTGGTCTGGCCGATGCGATCGTGGTGATAATGCTCCTCGTCGTTCCAGTAGAGCAGCGGCTCGATGCACATCGCATTCTTGCCCACCGCGAAATAGACGACGCCGACGACCAGCCCTTGCCGCTGCATCTCGGCCGCTTCGTCGGCGAAGAGCGCGCGGATCGCCGCCAGCGCCGCCTTGGCACGGCTGTGCGGGTAGAGGCTGTTGATCGGCAGATTGCGAAGGAGGGTGCGGCGCTCCGGCACGTTGAAATCGACGAAGGGCATGCCGCGCAATGCCCGCGGGACGGATGGAGACAGTTCGAACGCCTTGTGCGATCGCGCGATCGCCCGAACCGTCTTCAGGCGCTCCGCCGCGCCGGCCGCACTGTGATCGTCGATCATCACCTGGACGATGTGGGTGCCCTTCTTGAATACCCGTTTGCCGTTGAGCGCGATCCGAATGCCGGCCGACACCCCGTCGACGATCCCGGCGCCATTGCGGATCACGCCCCACAGGAATTTGAGGTCCTGCCCGGTTCCGAGCGAGGCGGCACTCATCACTTCGACGAAATAGGGGTCCCAGGCATAGGCTTCCGCAGCCAGCCCCGCGCGCGCGATATCGGACAGGGCGGCGAGCGCGTCGAAGCCGCTGTCGAACGAGAAGCTGCCGTACGCCTGTGCCGGGGGCGTCTTGATCAGCTTGAGCGTGGCGACCGTCTTGAAGCCCATCGCGCCGGTATCGGCGAGGAACAGGCCGGTCAGATCCGGGCCGTAGGTGCGGTAGAACGGCCCGAAGGCTGGTCCTCCGCTGTCCGATCCCGTGTGGATCACATCGCCGTTCGCCAGCACGACCTCTAGGCTGAGAACCGAGTCCGCCGTCGTCCCATATTCGGTCGACCCCAGGAAGAACGAGCCTTGCGAAAGCGCCCCGCCCACGGTCGCGTGGAAGCCGGACATCGGGCCGTAATAGGGTGTGCGCAGCCCACGCGCCTTCAGCGCCTCGTAGAGATTGCGCCAGGTACATCCCGTACCCACGCGGACATACATGTCCTCTTCGTTGATCTCGATGATCCGGTCGAGCCCGCGCATGTCGACCATGACGCTGTCCTCGACGACGGGCATGTAGCCGCCGGTATAGGAAAAGCCGCCCCCACGCGGGATCACGACGAGCTTCTCCTCGGCGCAGACCCGCATCAACTGCGACAATTCCTCGGTCGAAGAAACGCGTAAGACCGCGCGTGCCGTCGCACCCCGCTTGGCGATATCGGTGGAGAAGAACACGCGCTCGGCCTCGCCGTCGCGCACATGATCGCGGCCGACGATCGCGGCGAACCGATCGCTCAAGGAATTGCGAATGTCAGTGGTGGCCATCGGCTGTCCTCGAGCGAAGCGCTGTCCTTCGCTTGTGGTCTCGCCCCTTTCGCAGACTAAAGGCTGAAGAGAGGGGGCAACCGAAGTCCGGTGGGTGGGTATCTGGCGCTTTGCCACCGGGGTGACGCCGCATAACGATGGCGCCCTAGACCGGACGGAACAGGCATGGCCGACAGCGACCTTTCGACCAGATCACGACCACGCCCCCGCAAGGCGCGCGGGCAGGACCGTCCGCAATATCTCGACAGCCCCGATCTCGATCGCGTCATGATCATGCTGACCTCGCTGATGTCGGAAGTCTCGGCACTGCGCGATCGCCTCGATACGCACGAAGCGCTCGGCGGGGCGGGCCGGGCGATCAGTACCGAAGCCGTCGAAGCCTTCACGCTCGATCCGGAGCGCCAGGCGGCGCGCGAAGCCCTGCGGGACGGCATGCTCACCCGCGTGTTGCGCGTCCTTTTCGAGGACCGCGACGCTCACGAACCCGTCATCAAGGACTGACAGCTATGGCATCGATCACGCTCAAGACCGCGACCGCAATCGCGAACACCGCTTACGAGGAAGGCGCGACCCGCGGCGTCATCAACATGGCCGTGGTCGTCACCGACGCCGGCGGCCATATCCGTCTCGCCATGCGGGCCGACAACCAGGGCATCTTCGGCGTCGAGACCGCCACCGCCAAGGCGACGGCAGCGCTGGGCTTCAACCGCAGCTCGCTGGCGCTCTCCAAGACGTTCGAGAATCCGGTCGCGGCCTCCTGCCTGCAGGGCGCCGTCCACGGCAAGTTCCTGCCGCTCGGCGGCGGCGTGGTCGTCACTGATGCGGACGGCGTGATCTGTGGGGCTGCGGCGGTCTCCGGAGGGGCACCGGCGGTCGATCACGAGATCATCGTCGCCGCGGTCGAAGCCGCCGGCCTGAAGGCGTTGCCCTGAACACGTTCACGCGAAGGACCCAAGGCATGTTCCAGGACGCCCACGCTCTGCTGCCCAAGGCGACGCACGACGAATTCGCGCGCCAGGAGTTCGTCGCCGCGCTCCGGAAGCGCTTCACGACGGACATCTGGCCGGGCAATCGCCGCCTCTACGCCGAGAGCCTCGTTCCGGCGTTCGAGAAGAAGCACGGTCGGTCGCCCGAAACGGCAAAGGAGGCCTACGCCCTCCTCGAGACCAGCTTCTACTACCGTGCCGGCAGCCTGATGGGGCGCGCTACGCAGGAAATCATGTGGGATACGGTCGGCGAAAGCGTCGAACGGCAGCTCGGCGACATGATCGAGGCGGCCAGGCCGAAAGCCGATGACATCGGCACGGTGCAGACCAACCCCGATCTCGCCATCCCGCGCTACATCGACGCGGTCGACATCCACGCGATGCCGGGCAATTTCCACACCGAAATCCGCGAAGAAGACGTCTATGCCGGTGCGCTCTACGATCGCGGCGTCTACGTCTTTTCGTTCGGCGGTCTCGGCACGCAGAACGAGGGGCTCGGGATGGTTTCGGCCGCCTTCGTGCAGGAGCGGTTTCCCGATCTCAAACCCCGCCGCATCCTGGACATCGGGTGCGGGCCGGGTTTCAGCACCCTGCCGTGGAAGGAGCTGTACCCCGACGCCGAGGTTCATGCGATCGACATCGGGGCACCGCAGGTCCGCTACGCGCACGGCCGTGCCGAATCGCTCGGCTATCCCATTCATTTCAGCCAGCAGGATGCGGCCGACATGGATTTCGAGGACGGCTATTTCGACATCGTCGCATCGATGCTCGTCACCCATGAAATGCCCGGACCGCATATCCGTCGCATGTTCGCCGAATGCCACCGCGTGCTCGCATCCGGTGGCGTGATGCTCCACGACGGCGGCTATCCGCATGCCGAAACGCCGATCGACGTGGTGATGGCCAATTGGTTCAACGAGAACGTCAACGAGCCCTTCGCGGTCGGGATGCGCGGAATGGACATGGACGAGGAGATGGTCCGTGCCGGTTTCGATCGCGACGGGCTTTTCCGGGGTCGCAAGGCCCAGGTCTACCTCAAAGGGCATTTGCCCCCGGCGAGCTTCATCGGCGCGGTGAAGCAGTAATTTGGATGATGGCTCCGGCATAGCCGCCGGGGTCCAGCCCCTCGGACTTCAGACCGACTGTTCATCGAATAGCGGAACGGTCACCGGATCATAATCTTGGATGCTCTTGTCCTGCGCGGGCGCGCTCGCGGAATCGTACCGATCCGGATCGCGCGATTGCGACAATTGCCCCTGCAGGCGCGAAAGCTCCGCGATTCGCGCGACCCGATCGCTCCGCGTTTCCTCGTAGATCACGAGGCCGTCCACATCGGGTGACCGTTCGATCGCGCGGGCGAGGACCATCGCATCCTCGATCGCCATCGCTGCGCCGAGACCGAGGAAAGGCAACATCGGATGGGCGGCATCGCCCAGCAGCGTCGTCCGTCCCCGCAACCAGCCGGGCAATGTCGGGCGATCGAACAACGCCCATTTTATGAGATGCTCCTGCGGGGCACGCGACATCAGCCCGGTCACTTCCGGGTGCCATCCCCGGTAGAGATCCAGCATCTCCTCCCGCGTCGCCGGCGTCGACCACCCCTCGCCCTGCCAGCGATCGCTCTGCGTGATCGCCACGCAGTTGAGCAGTTCGCCGCCGCGCAACGAATAGCGGTTGAAGATGCGTCCTGGCCCCAGGAAGACGGCCGCGCGCCCGAAGCCGGCGAGCGCTGGCGCGGCTTCGGCGGCGGGCAGCATGAAGCGGTAGGCGACCTGGCCCGTGAAACGCGGCGCCCCCTCGCCCCACAATTTCTCGCGGACCGCCGAACGGACGCCGTCGGCACCGATCAGCATGTCTCCCTCGACCGTGCCACCGTCGGAAAGCTGCACCCTGACCGGGCCGCTCGCATCGACGAACCCGACGACGCGGCGACCGAGCTGTAGCCGGCCGGGCGCTACTTGCTCGAAGCGCGCGACCAGCAGGGCGTGCATGTCGGCCCGATGCATGTGGAGGGCTCCGGGCTCGTTCGTGGTGAGGCGACCGTCCGACGGATCGATCTCGCCGGCCAGCATCTCTCCCGTGCGATAGTGAAGGAAGGCCATCCGCCGCGTGATCGACGCGAGCTGGTGTACGGCATCCTGCAAACCGATCGCCGCAAGGACGGCCTGCGCGCTGCGGCTGACGGTCAGCCCCGCGCCGACTTCGCGCAGTTCGATCGCCTGTTCGAAGACCGTGACGTCGAACCCTCGCAAGGCGAGCGCGATGCCCGCCGTCAGCCCGCCCAATCCCGCGCCGGCGATCAGGATGCGAGGGCCAGCGGCGCTCATGAAACGCGGTGCGTCTTCAGTGGGCTCGGATAGGTTCGGCACGCTCGGCTCCGCAACGGATCGAGCGGTCGTGAGCAGCCGGCGCATGTCTGTCAGCGTTGCGGAAGTGGCCGAACCGATATCCGGGTGGCCCCGCTCTTGGGGCTCGCTACGCGGCACGACTTGCGCATCGCACTGGCTTCAACCGGGCGAGCCCGGTCGCAGCGTGCCGCCATTCTCGTCGGAAATGAAGCTGTAGCGGAAGGTGTCGGGTCGCGAGAGGATCAGGTCATGATCGACCGGGCGTCCGTTCTCGGTCGATATCCGATCCGACCGGATCAGCGGCGAGCCGATCGGCACCTCCAGCTTGGCCGCCTCGCTCGCGTCGGCGGCGCTGGCGCTGATCAGCAACTGCGTCTGATCGATGACGACGCCGTTCTGCTGCAGGATGTTCATCAGCGGGTGATTGGACAGCGTCTCGCGATCGATGAGATGCCCCAGCCGCGCCGGCGTGTATCCCACGATCAGGTGCGCCGGAATCTTGCGATCGTAGCTGACGCGCACCGTCTTCAGCACGACCGGTCCGAAGCGTTCCTCGGCGGGATCGAGGAAGTGCGGGGTAGGCACGTAACCGAATTCGAGGAGTTCGTGACGGAATTGCCGGCTCGTCGAATAGACGTGCTCGGAATAGGATTTGGTCTCTTTCTTGGCGTCCGCCGCGATCCGCCGGGTGGCGAAGGTGCCGACCCCGTGCTTGCGGACGATCAGGCCTTCGCTCTGCAGCGTGTCGAGCGTCCGCCGCAAGGTGACGCGGGAAACGCCGAACTCCTCTGCCAGACGCATTTCTCCGGGCAGCGGTGAATCGATCGGAAAGGCATTTTCGAGCAGGCGCTGGCGAAGCGACAGATAGAGTTGATGGTGAAGCGGGATCACCGAACTTGCGAGCTTGGGTGGCTGCTTCATTACGCGCTTTCGCCTCTACCGATCATCATCCCAGCCGTGGTGGCCACTTCCAAACGTTTTCGTCTTTCCAATTGCCCGGCAAGCCCATCGAATGAGGCGCACCCCGGCATTTGGCAAGCCCTCCACGGATGAGGAAAGCGGCACTCGATTGTGACGCGTGAGACCAGACCTCCGATTCGGCTTACCTTGCAAGCCTGTCATATTGTGATTTTCTCCACCGCAAAAGGAGCGCGATCCTCAAAATGATATAATCCTCAAAAATCAAATATATAGATCGGGCGCGCGGCTCATCTCACACAAAAATCGTCACAATTGACCGATGCTCGGATGTGTGTACAACCATACAAGTCGTCGAGGGCAAATGCTCCGATGACGGTCGGGCGAATTTTCGTTCGTAGAAGGGGGAGTCACGATATGGATCGTTCCTTGGCGTCCGCGCTCAAACTGGCATCGGGTCTCGGTGCGCTCATCATTGCCCAGGCGTTTCCGGCACAGGCAGCATCGCCCGCCGATCCGGCCCCGGAGTCATCGGCCGCGACGGACAGCAAGCAGCTCGACGAAATCCTCGTCACTGCGCGCCGTACCAAGGAAAATCTGATCTCGGTGCCGATCGCGGTGACCGCGCTCAGCGCTGCGCAGCTCGAGACGCGTGGCGTTTCGGACCTGATCTCGCTCCAGGATTTCACGCCGGGTTTCCGCAAGGTCAACATGACCTTCAACCGCAACGACCGCGGCTATCAGACCTTCGTGATGCGCGGCATTTACGGTGGCGACGGTGCCCCCAGGCAGCCGGTCCGCGTGTTCATCGATGGCACCCCCATCATCAGCGGCGACGTCGCCGGCTTCGACGCTCTCGAGCGTGTCGAGGTCGTCGAAGGGCCGCAGAGCGCCTATTTCGGTCGTTCCACCTTTGCGGGCGCGGTCAACTTCGTCACGCGGACGCCGGGCTTCGTCCCGAAGGTTTCGGGCAGCGCCCAATATTCCTCGTTCAACTCCTACCAATTCCGCGCTGCGGTCGAAGGGCCGCTGATCAAGGACGTGCTGTCGGCGCGTCTGTCCGGTTATTACAACAAGGACGGCGCCGAATATGACAATTTCGGCCTGGGCACCCGGCTCGGCGAGCAGAAGACCAAGTCGGCTTCGCTGAACGTGCTGTTTAAGCCGTTCGACGGCGTCCGCATCAAGGCCTTCGAGCAGATCTGGGAAAACAACGACGGCCCCGGCGCGCAGGCGCTGCTCGGCAGCGCTTACTATAATTGTAACGCGGGCGGGGCTCCCGCTGGCACGCTGAACTATACGTGCGGCAAGATCAGCAGCGTCCCGCAGCAGGCGCTCTTCTTCAACATCCAGCAATTCTCTCCGCAGACGATTGCCGGCGTCACTTCGGGCGACGTGGTCTATTATCTGCCGGGCAACTTCATCACCAAGGGCGGGCTGCGTCGTAAGGCGAACCAAGGCCTGGTCTCGGCGGAAATCGACCTGCCGCAGGGCTGGATGCTCGCCGCCAACGCGTCCTACCTGCAGGATCGCTGGTCGAACCTGATCGACGGCTACCAGCAGCCGACCACGCTCAACCGCCTGCTATCGACGCCGCAGCATCTGCGGGGAACCTCGACCGAAGCGCGAGTCAGTTCGCCCGAGCTCTTCGGCCATCTGAAGGTCTCGGTCGGTGCCAACTATCTCTACCAGAACGTCCTCGCCTCGGCGCCGGGCACGCTCGGCACCGCCGTAGTGTTTTTCAGCAACCCGGCGCTCTACGTCGGCAAGACGACGGGCATTTTCGGCACCGTCCACTATGATTTCAACTCCAAGCTCTTCCTGGATCTCGAAGGGCGCTACCAGTGGGACAATGTGCGGCAGGCGATCATCGTCCGCCCGCAATCGCTGGCCGGCTCCGTCCCGGTCGACGTGTCGGATACCTTCAAGTCGTTCACGCCGAAGGCGACGCTGAGCTACAAGATCGAAGACAACGTCCTGACCTACGTGTCCTATTCGAAGGGTACGCGTCCGGGCGAGTTCAACGTGTCGACCTACGCGCTGCCGGCCTCGCAGCGCGATGCGCTGATCGCCCAGTCGAACCTTCAGCTCGAGCTCGGACCGGAAAAGCTCGACATGTATGAGGTCGGCGTGAAGGGTGAATTCCTCGATCGCCGGCTGCGCGTCATCGCGGCGGGCTATTATGGCGACTGGAAGAAGCGCCACGTCACGTCGCAGATCCTGATCCCCGGCACGACGGCTTTCGTCACGCCGATCACCAATCAGGGCAAGGTCGATCTCTACGGTGTCGAAATCACCGCCACCGGCCGCATCACCAGCGCGCTGACGCTGGAAGGGACGCTCGGCTTCAACGAATCGAAGATCAAGAACACCTTCTGCACGGCGTGCCTCTCGCTTACGGGCAATGGCACGCCGTCCGGCACCCGCCTGCCCGCTTACCCCGCGTGGACCTGGTCGATTTCGCCGACCTACACCCACGCGATCAGCGCGGAAGCGGATGCCTTCATCCGCTTCGACTACATCCACACCGGGCACCAATACGATACCGAGTCCAACCTCACCTACACGACCGCCGCAAACCGGCTGAACGTGCGCGTCGGCGTCCAGAAGGGCGCCTATGGGATCGAGGTCTTCGCCCGCAACATCACCAACGACAAGACGCCGAACTCGATCTTCCGGAGCGCCAACGCGCTGCAGGGCGGCAATGCGCTGGTCCTGTCGCCGCCGGAGCGACCGATCGTCGGCGTCAAGCTGTCGGTCAAGGGCTGATCCCGCACATCGGCCGCTCCGTTCGGGCGGAGCGGCCGATCGGATGCCCAAAGGCGTATCGGTAGGATGACAGGAGTAGCAGTTGGGCGCTGTTCGAAGCCTCTGCATGTTCGTGCGCTTCATGGATCGTCGGCACATCGAGCTCGGCGGTTTCTATGAAAATGTGATCGGGCTCTCCCGCATCCGCAGCTTCCGCCACGCCGTCGATTGGAAGCGGCAGGACAAGGACATCTTCTGGGGCGGCGAGTGCATCCTGTTCGAGACGTTCTACAACGGCCTCGCCGAAGTGTCGGACAGCGATGGCGATCCCGAGCGCGCGCGACTCGTGCCGGTGTTTCGCACCTCCGACCTCGATGCGCTGACCGCGCTGTGGCGGGCGCGCGGCGCGAATATCCTATCGGTCGTCCAGGCCCCGCAGGGTGGTCGGCAGGCCTATGTTCGTGATCCCGTAGGCCTGCTGATCGCGTTTCGCGAGGTTGCCGTCCCCCAGACGCCGCACGATCGCGAGGCGATCCGCCGGCGGGATCGCGGCGAGGCGTTCAACCCGGGCTGCCTGCCCATGGCCGAACATCTGCAGGAGCTTGGCTGGGTCCAGATCCGCGTCGCGGACGTGAAGGCGGGAGCACCCTTCTACGCGCAGGTTCTCGGCCTCGAACTGGTCGGCGAAGGCGACGGCTGGGCACACTATGACCTGGGCGACAACAGCATCCTGGAACTTGTGGCAGGCGGCACGCCCAGGGCCGCCCCCAGCGCCCAGATGGCGACAACCGGCGCGGTGATCGCCCGCGTCGACGACGTCGTCGCGCTCCGCGAGAAGGCGCGCTCGGCGGGCTTCGCGGTGATCAACGAACTCTACGAATTCCCGCGCGGCAAGCTGTCCTACGTGTCCGATGCGGAAGGAAACCCCTTCGGCCTCTATCACGCCGTCCATCCCAGCCATTACGTAGCCGCGCATCCTCCCGCGCCCGAGGATACGGAGGCCGCGCGCCGGCTGGCCGAAGCCCTGTATGCGCGCAATGCGTGAAGCGGCGCCCCCCCTAGGCTGGAACGAGGCCCAGCGTGACATCGCTGGGGGCCTCGGCCCATTTATCGCGCGGTGGCATCGGCCGGGTCGACCAGTGCGGCTCCGGCGCGAAGCTCGAAACGGCACGGCCCTCGGGCACGCGACCGCCGCCGGAGCCGCGGGAATAATCGTGGTAAAGCTTCACGATCTCCTCGAACGTACGGTCCTGCGTCGCGGGATGAGCGAGGCATGCATCCCGCCATCGGTGAAGTCTCGCGAGATCGGCGGGAATCGCGTAGCCGTCATAATATTCCAGGAACCACAGCCGCTTGAACACGGGCGTCAGCAGGATCTCGGCCCAGCCGAACTGCTGGTGGAGAAAGGTGTCGCCGTCGGCGTGCCGATCGAGAAAGGCATCGATGCGGGCGAATGCAGCGTCGACATCGCGGGCGCAGGTGTCGCGCTGTGCGGCATCGCGGTTCTGGATCATGCGATATCCCGCGGCCGACAGGGCCGGCCCCAGGGCCCCCAGCATCTCTTCGATCGCATGTGCGTAAGGATCGGCGGAAGCGATCCTGTCGCCCGGCAGGGTCGTATCGAGAAAGCGCAGGATCACGGCGCTTTCGAACAGGGTGCCGTGCGGCGTCTCCAGCGCGGGCAGCGCGGTCACGCCACCGGTTTTCTCAAGCAGCCACGCCGGCCGGGGCGCGGAGATATCGACGATGACGTCGCGGATCGCCGCACTGTCCTTCAGATGGAGCAGGATCTCCACGCGCTCCGAAAAAGGGCATCCGGGGAAATGGTAGAGCGTCAGTTGCTCCGCATCGAACCGCGTCATGTCTCAGCCTTTCGCCGGCCGGACCGCCCGGCGCCAGATGTATCATATACAATACCTTTGAGGAGCGATGGTCAATCCGCCGCCCCTCATTTTTCTCGACCGAAGCTGGAGTTGCTATGACCCTGACGATTTACGGAAGTATCGGCTCGCGCGCCTCGCGATGCCTCTGGGTCGCGGAAGAAGCGGGCGTTCCTTACGAATGGCGCTCGATCAGCACGCTCGACGGATCGAACAAGACGCCCGAATATCTGGCGATCAATCCTTCGGGCAAGATTCCCGCGATGACCGACGATGGCGGGGTGGTCGCGACGGAATCGCTGGCGATCAATCAATATATCGCCGAAAATTACGGTCAGGGCGGGATCTGGCCCACCGATCGCGGCGTCCAGGCCAAGGTCTTGCAATGGACCTTCTGGTCCGCGA
>Ga0164294_10003359_pt1 | contig 14241 bp, 12 predicted proteins | sample GEODES005metaG_FD_111479 | JGI IMG/M metagenome (GOLD analysis project Ga0164294, IMG submission 111479) | Oligotrophic lake water microbial communities from Sparkling Lake, Wisconsin, USA - GEODES005 metaG | ecosystem: Environmental > Aquatic > Freshwater > Lake | place: USA: Sparkling Lake...
CAAGCAACCAAGTCAAGTCCATAGGCGTTGGTGTTGGTGTTGGTGTTGGTGTTGGTGTTGGTGTTGGTGTTGGTGTTGGTGTTGGTGTTGGTGTTGGTGTTGGTGTTGGTGTTGGTGTTGGTGTTATTAAGAAGTATAAGCTCTGCCTTGTAATTGCCCAGAATATACCAACCCCCAAAACCCAATACAGCACCCGCAATACCGGCCAGTACTAATTGCTTCCAGCTTTCTTGAATGAATTCAACGATATCGGCTAGTGAGATTTCGCCACCGGTTTCACCATCGGCTGAACTATTGAAATTCGCATTAATTTGACTCATAAGGCCATTCTAATGTGTTTTAAATATTTATCAAATCCTTAATCGCTTAGTAATATGAAATCGATTCAAAATTTTTAATTCATACACTAGTTTTGTCACTTTGCTCAACTTGACTCGCAGAGGCTATAAAAGTTATCAAAAAGAAGTAATTCTCAATATACTCGCGCTCACTGACCTCACCTACTATCCAATAAAAAGCAATCCCAAGAATTAGCCAAAACCCACAATAATTAAGTAACTGTCCATTTATTAGAGGGTAGGATGAAGAGTTATTTATTTTTAAGTTAAACGATTTCTTTGAATCCCGGTCAATTTTTTGCAAAAAATTTCTTGTTTTTAAAGATCGCTGGCAAGTTTGTAGACACACAAGAATCGCAAGCCATGTTAAAAATAGTCCCGGTAGGCCAACGCCGAGCGCGAAGTCAATCCAGCCACTATGCGTCATTAATGCCTTTGAATTGGGATAGGCATCCCGCATGTAATACCCAAATGATAGGTGGCTAATACCGTTCCCTAAGGGATATTGGGTAATAAACTGGGCTCCACGAATGAACCATGATATTCGCTCATAGGTACTTTGATTGATCGGCCGGCCTGTTGCGGTGACTGGCCACGGCATGGGTCTGTCATCTCGGATCCAGGTTTGGTTTTTCTCCAGCTGCGTTGCGATTTGAATGTCGCCAACGAGGTTCGCAAATTTTTGTTCGTATTTTTGATCATACTGATAAAAAGCTATCAGAGCGGCAAGGATACCAGCAAACATCATGATCGCAAACGGCAACAACCAAAATCCTGAGCGCTCTCGAATAATACGGATACTAAATCGAATCATGAAAAACAGGAGGAAAATGAAAAAGCACAGAAGGCTCACGAGAATCACATTTAACGCCCTTAGCGCAATGCCATCGATGATTCCAGAAATGATTAAAAGACTGCCAACTAAACCGATTAGTAGTACGTAAATTTTGGTCTGACTTCGACCAAAAAAACTGTAGCTTACCAATCCAAAGCCTAAAAAAACTTGGCAAAGAATAAAATAGACTCCTGAGAATTTCATCTTAAATAAACCCAAAAATCCATCAAGGATCCATTTGTCTTGTAAATCCACTTGGTAAAAATATAGGACTGCTGTGAGGCTGGGTAGCAAAACTATTGCTAATGCAATAAAGAGGAAATAAAAATTTTGCCTAGCAATTACTTGACCTAGTCCGAAAGCTAGAATAATGCTGATTCCAACTCTCAGCCACGTGCTATCGATTTCATCCCATTGCTGCTCTTTATAGTTTGAAATAAAAAGCCAATGAAAAAGCATCCAAACAATCACGGAGGCTAACAAAATTGCTGGCAAAATATTTCGAAGTTGAATCTTAGGTCTTACCACCCATAGCCAGGCAAGGCTCGCCAAAGCGCCACTAATCAATGCGATATTACGTGCTGCAATGGTATGGGGTAGCGCCCAAACAACGAGCAAGACTCCAGCAGCCAATACCATCCACCACTCTAAAAATAGACGCAATAGAGTAAATGGGGCGCCTGTCTGGTTATTTATAGAATTAATCATTAATCATTAATCATTAATCATTAGAATTCTAATCGATAAGGTTTAAAGATTGAGGGTGCAAACAATATTTTGATCATCCAGTTTACTTGGTTTAGTATGTTTGCATCACTTCCTATAAGATTCCATGCAACTGTTTAGCTCATCTGCCACCCTGAATAGTGCCCTAGAAACCTGGTTTATCCAAAACAATCTGTTGGATGGAACGCCATATTTACTTATGAATGACGATTCAAATTTCTCTGAGGACATTATTGGTTATTTGGAGCTTTTCACGATTGATCGAGACTTCTTAGAACAAATTCACCAACAAGAAAAAAAAGTCGTCCTCATTCACATGGGTGATGAATTTGGCAAAAAAGATGTTTCTGCGTATTCGGAATCTGATTTAATTTTACGGAATTACTTTTTTACAGATCTTTTTACAAAGACCGATCTTCAAGCCAAATTAGTTTGGATACCAAACGGCTTTCGGACTGGAGTTGGCCCTCGTGCTATTAACTCCTTGCTTCGTGCTTCATCTCGATCCCATTTAGCCTCTTTTATGGGCTGGATTCATAATCCAGATTCTTTTCAAGGAGAGCGGGATAGTTTTGCAAATGCCCTGCGAGCAGTTCGTAAAAAGAAAATGCAGCGACTTCGACCACTAAATAATTGGTTTTATAAACGATTTAAGGGAAATTCTGAGCGCAAGGATTTTTCGCAAATCGTCCTGGAAAATAAAGATATTTATCTTCTCAGTTCTGGTGGCTTTGGCGGCGGCAATCAAGTTGGTCTTTATTCTGCGATCTTGGAAAATAGTATTTTTGCCCCGTGCCCGGCAGGAAACTCTCCCGAGACTATTCGCCTATATGATGCATTGGAGTGTGGTTGCATACCAATTTCGCTTTCTCATGAATTCATCACCTCTCCCTTGGCTCTGGCTCGTTTTGGAACTCCCCCATTTCCCCTGCTAGCCTCTTGGGAAGAGTTGCCTGATTTTTTAACTGAACAAAAGAAAAGGCTAAAATTGAACCCTGATGATCTGCTTGCGCTCCAACAACAATGTGTGCGATGGTGGTCGCACTATAAAGTGCAAATTGGCATTTTGATTCAAGAGCGGATTGCAAAACTAGCTCAGCCCAATTAAGCTCAATTCAATTGAAACAGTCCTGCGCTCAGACAGTTCTTACTGCACTCAATCAAGCTGCCACCAAACCGCAGTCGCAAACTCTTTATCACCAAGTTGAGGACGCTGGGTATGGTGCAACCTTATCCCGTCTAATGACCGGGCTAAATCGCGCGCTTACTTGTCACGCCAATTACTCCTTTAAGATCACATCCAACTATGAAGTAGAGTCTTTGTTTAAAATTCATGCAAAGCAAGAAGATAGGAATTTACCGAATACAAAACGAATACATTGGGATTTTTGGCGAGATACCTGGTCGACTAAAACACGACCGTATTTTTGGAAGTTCTTTGTGACTGAACAATATCGACATCGTGTTCGAGCCGAGCATCAGTATCCTACTTGTCCGCTCGAACTTGGATTTTCAATTAGTCGTCATCAATGGTGCTCCGCCTTAGCCTTTGCCATCTGCGGCCACCCAAGCTCACTATTACAAGAAGCAATTGAGATTGCCAAGCAGCACATGGGCTGGGATAATCATCAAAAAATTGTAGGTATTCATGTTCGGCGTGGGGATAAAAATACCGAATGTCGATACATCCCCAATCCGATTTATATTGAACACTTCAAAAAACTAATTAAAGCCAACTCAGATGCAAAATGGTCGATTTTTTTAACCAGTGACGATCCTAATTGCTTTGGGGAATTTCAAAATGAGCTACCCGATACAACTATCTTATGGGACCATAGTGAGGAGCGTTTTAATAATTCTAATATTCACATGATTCAGACTCAGCCTGACTTAGCAATGCAGGAAAGTATTACAGCAGCAAAAAATATTTCATTATTAGGCCAGTGTGATTATGTAATTGGTATGGCCTCTGCTCAATTTACGTGGATTGGAGGACTACTTTGTATTTTTAGGCACAATTTAGATACCTCTCACCAAATCATGCTCGATCCCCAAACTCTAGAACGTGGACACTGGGCAACGACCTATGGATACACGCTTAGCGAGCTCCTCGCATGAGAGTGCTGCATGTCATCCCAGACGTGAATGGGGGCGGCGCCTCAAAAGGAGCCTACCGGATTCATCAAGCGGTTACTGCTGAGGGGATACAAAGCGAACTACTTGTATTGAGAAACCCAAGTAATGAACCAAATACTTACGCTGCTTTGGTTGGTTTGGGGGGATGGTTAAAGCGCAAACGATATAAGTCAAAAGAGCGTCACATCAAAAAACAAATGGACGATCTAATCACAGATAATCCAGCATTGCATTCGTATGGACTGACTAGTGTTGAACTATTGCCTCTGATTAATCGATCGGATGCCGATATTATTCATTTGCATTGGATCATCCACATGCTCACCATCGAGGAAATTGCTCAAATTACGAAGCCGATCGTATGGACTTTTGCAGACATGTGGCCGATCTGTGGTGGCGAACATTATGTTTTAGACGACTCACCCTCCGCTCGCTTTCGGGTGGGTTATCTATCCAATAATCAACCCGCTTATGAGCGAGGGGCCGATTACAACCGTTTTGCTTGGGAACGAAAGCGGCAACAATGGGGTAATAAGTTTTTTCATATTGCAGCCTGCAGCCATTGGCTTGCACAGTGCGCTAAAGCTAGTCCAATCTTTACCCAAAGCCACATTGAGGCGATCAACTATCCACTAGATACGAATCTTTTTCGACCATACTCTCGCCAATCATCCCGTGATAAATTTCAACTTCCCCACGACAAAAAAATTATCCTCGCAGGCGCAACCGGCGGCGTTAATAGTCTTTACAAGGGCGGAGATTTATTGCGTGATGCAGTTAATGCCCTTGCGCATGACAAGAAAAATGATATTGTTGTAGCATTGTTTGGTGCAAGTGACGATAGGTCGAGTAATTGCACTCTGCCTGTGTATCCAATTGGGCCGATTGAAGAGGAGACAACTTTGGCTCAGTTATATTCAAGTGCTGATATCTTTGTTATGCCATCTCGGCAAGAGGCTTTCGGTCAAGTAGCCTCAGAGGCGCAGTCATGCGGAATTCCGGTGGTAGCGTTTAATCACGGAGGGGCGATGGATATCGTGGACCACCAAAAAACTGGGTGGCTTGCTACTCCATTTGATCCCAAAAATTTAGCATATGGAATCAACTACCTGATCGACCAAAAAATAAATGGTGTTGATTTTGCAGCACCAGCTCGCGAGCGAGCTATTAAACTTTTTTCTTCAGAACAAATAGGGAAAAAGTATTGTGCCCTTTATGAAAAATGCTTATCCCGACACGCCTGAAAACACTATGTCATTTTTACCAAACCATCTCAATCACCTAGCCCCAATTATTTATCCAAATCTAATTCGGCTGGGTCGAAAAAACGACGGAGGCTATGTCATTCCCAAGGATGCGGTGACCAAATGTGATGGTCTTATTTCATTGGGCATTTGCGATGACTGGTCTTTTGATAAGCAATTTAAAGCATTAAATCCATCAATCCAAATCCATGCATATGACCACACCACCTCTCGAGACCAAATAGCTCGACAGCGAAACTCTGCTTTTCGTAAATTTTTAAAACAAAAGGGATCGTGGACTGAATTCATACAAAAAAAAGAATTGGTATCAAGTTATGACCATTTTTTTTCAACTCAGGCTACTCACTTTAACCAACGCGTACGTCAACGTATCGAACAAGATGGTGATGTAACCCTTGAAACTATCTTTGATCGTATCAATTCACAAAAGATATTTTTAAAAATAGATATTGAAGGTGATGAATATCGGATTATTGACTCGATTGTCAATCATGTACCGCGCATCACTGCTTTAGCGATTGAATTCCATCACATCGATCATCTGCGCGAAGTTTTTTTAAAGGCAATCAAGAAAATTTCTAAACACTTTTCAATTGTCCACTTGCATGCTAACAATTGGGGTTATCTCGCTGATGACGGTTTACCCGATGTCTTAGAAATTACATTTCTCTCCAATCAGTTATGTGTCCTAAGCCAACAACGTTGTGAACTACCCCTCCCAGAGCTTGATGCGCCTAATAATCCAAATCATTCGGATTATCGCCTAAAATTTAATCTTCAGCATTCAACAAACTCAAAAGAATCTGCTTGATGAACCAGACTAATTTAGCTACAAAGATTATGTCGCACCGATCCATTCTTTAAATCGAAACCATAAATCCGTGAGTTTGCGCAAACCCATTCAGAGCACCTACCTTTATTTCGGTGGACCGGTTCGCAATGTGGCAAATGTTATCGAGACTGAGATCGATAACTTATATAAGGCATTCTCTGGATTTAAACAAGTTTTTTGCCATGTGGTTGAGAGCGATTCGAGTGATGACACTCTCTCTGTGTTAGAGAAGCTCTCAAAGAAATATCCAAATTTTAGTTATGAGAGCAAAGGGCAACTAGGGAACTTGGGACTCATTCGTACCGAACGAATTGCCCTCTGCCGCAATGCCTTTCGTGCTTATTTAATCGACAGCCCCTTTGAAAAGGAAATTGATTTCGTCATCATGGCGGATTTGGATGGCATGAATCACCTAATTAATCAGCAAAAAATTCAACAATGTTGGCGCATCAATACAGATTGGGATGTAATAACGGCCAACCAAGAGGGGCCCTACTATGATACATGGACTATTCGCCATCCAGACTGGTGCCCAACCGATTGTTGGCAACAAAAAACTCGGCTTGAGAAGTTATTTGGGTCCGATGCGGCTCTTGAACTTGCTGTTAATGCGCGGCAAGCAGTTTTACGAAATGACATCGGGCTAATCGAGGTTGATTCTGCATTTGGGGGTTTTGCAATCTACAAGAAACAAGTTTTTCTTGATGGGGAGTATGCAGGGGTTGATAATGATGGTCATGAAATTTGTGATCATGTTCCGTTTCACAATCAACTACGCAATAAAGGCTATCGTATTTATATCAATTCCGCGCTCACCAATTGCTTTACCCATCCAGGCGGATCATCGGATCCGCCAAAAAAAAATCCCTGGCATTTTCAGGCTCTTCGCTCACTGCTTCTCTCGTTACTTGGACAAGATCGTTTAAATAAATACCTTGACCGTCTAAGGCCTTAAGAAGCGTCTTTCATCATGAAAAAAATTCGTATTTATTTGTCGGGTACCCAACATGATTATCAAGATGGCCTTGTGACACTTTTGATTCGTGAACTAGGCTATGAAATCGATTGGGTTCAATCAACAAATTGTGATTTACTCATTTATGGAGCTTTTTATCAAGAGGTAAAAAAATCGTCTTGGATACCAAAACTCCTACGTCCTCTGATGAGGTCCAAAAAATCAGGGTCTCGGTCCCAATACCGACCGCTGACTCTATTTCATACTTGCGAATCCTTACGCCACAATCATGTTGCGGCTGATTTTTCGATTAGCTTTGACCTTGGCGTCAGGCAAGAAAACCATTTACGTCTTCCGTATTGGTATGAATTGGTGGATTGGTCTCATGAGGGCATTTGCGGCAACCATAATCCCCGCTACGGTGAGTTATTGTCTCTCAAGCGGCTGTGTGAACCCCTAGGATCAAATTTTTTAGCCCGTCCACAAAAGGCGGTTTTAATCAGCTCTCATCTGATGGAGCCTCGCAAAATGATTTTTGATGCTGTCGGTGAAGTCATTCCCGTTACTGGAATGGGACCATTTTTTGATCCAACCATTCGCAATCACCATCAAAGCTCCTTTTGTAAAAAAGAGATACTGAGTCAATTTGCCTTTAACTTATGTCCTGAAAATAATTTATACCCTGGCTACTACACTGAAAAAATCCCGGAGGCATTTTTATCTGGTTGCCTAGCGCTTGGGTGGGTAGATAGCAATGTCAGTGCAGACTTTAATCCTAAGGCTTTTATCAATTTGCAGCCGATGGTGAAAGATCACTTTCGTGAATTGAATGAACTTCTTCATTCTCGCGAACATCTCTTATCTTATACAAAAGAACCTTTAGTTTTACAGCCACCTTCGCTTGAACCCGCAAAACAATTTCTATCTGAAATCATCCGTCAAGCACTGAGTTAATTGAAGTTAGTACATTTGGTATTTTTGCCTCACCGTGGAAACCATGGGCTTTTAGAAAAGGTTCGATCCAACCAGCGATAGATTGAGCGTCGCCATTTTTTCCAACCGCGTATCGATTTTCGCTCTGGTCGATCTACCGTAGTTGGTGTTTGTGAGATATCGCATGGATAGGGGCGCACCGCTAAAAACTCGAGACCATGCAATTGTTGATGCTCAATATAGTGATCGATTGGCTCAAAGATTTGAGGGGCGCATGCAATTAATTGTTGGGCGGCGCCTGCTTTAACTAGGTAGGCAGTGCAGCCCAAGGGATCAATTTTATTACGAGCGATCACAAAATCATTCGCATGATGAATCACTTCACAAGGGCTGTCTTTCAAAGCCTGAAGACGCAACAGGCTCCAATCGTGAAACTGGGTGAGTAAATATTCAAGCGTTTGCTCAAAAGAGGACATCAGAATGAAATCGTCCTCAAAAATTAAGGTGGTTTGATGATTGGCAACGCACGCCTGCCAGGCTTTTTTATGGGATAAAAAAGCCCCGATTTCCCCCGGCATCAACTCAAAACCCAACATCTGCTTAACTTTTTTTATTGGATATTCAGGTATGGGAAAGACGAGCTTCTTTCCGTCAATCGCATCCAAAAATTGCCATTTCAGCCGTGTTTTAGCAAGCTCAGCTTTGGCTCGACTGCGTCGCTCATGCGAGTGTTGCATTGAAATTACAAAAACTTGTAAGTTCAAATCGGGCATCATGCGGGTTTTTGGCGCTTTAGGAAATCATCGTATGCCATTTGCAGACCTTGTTGCAAATCAATCCCTGGCTGCCAACCTAATTGATTGAGTCGCTGAGAGCTCATCCACTTTCTTGGAGGACCATCGGGCTTGCTAGTATCAAAAGTAATTTTGCCCACATAATTGGTTGCTTTTGCCACAGCATTTGCAAGCTCAGCAATAGTGACATCCGTACCAAAGCCCACGTTAAGGTGACTTTGCATGGGACTAGTCGCCAAGTCGTAGTCTACTTTATTGAGCCCCATCACAAATATAGAGGCTTTGGCCAAATTATCTACGTATAAAAACTCGCGCCTTGGCTGCCCCGTTCCCCAAATTATGACCTCCGGCGCCCGACTGATTTTTGCTTCATGAAAGCGTCGAATAAGTGCGGGGATGACATGGCTATTTTCAGGATGGTAGTTATCCCCTGGGCCATAAAGATTGGTGGGCATGACCGAGCGGTAGTCCACACCATGACTTTGGCCATACTGGCGGTTATAACTTTCACACATTTTAATACCCGCAATTTTGGCAATCGCATACGGTTCATTGGTGGGCTCTAGTTTACCGGTGAGAAGCGCATCCTCCCCCATTGGTTGAGACGCTAGCTTTGGATAAATACAACTCGATCCTAAAAATAATAGCTTTTTGACTCCGCTCGAAAAGGCCTGATGAATCACATTGTTTTGTACCATCAGGTTATCGTAGATAAATTCTGCCGGATATGTATTGTTTGCATGAATGCCGCCCACTTTTGCGGCGGCCAGATACACCTGATCAGGTTTTTCAGTTTCAAAAAATTGTCGAACTGCAGTCTGATTAGTTAAGTCGAGCTCCGCATGGGTGCGATACACCAAATTGGTATATCCCGTGCGCCGTAACTCGCGCATGATCGCCGAACCGACCATGCCACGATGACCAGCAATGTAAATTTTTTCCTCAAACGCCTTTGTCAACAGGATTTCCTAAGAACGATTGGTGTCATGTCTATTATTCTTTACCTACTAACACTGTATAGCCATGCTTTTTGAGTAATGCATGCTGCTTAGCTTTTTCCAGATCATGGGCGACCATTTCCTCAATCATTTGATCGAGTGTAATTTCAGGCACCCAACCGAGCTTTTCTTTCGCTTTGGTGGGGTCGCCAAGTAGGGTCTCCACTTCAGTGGGGCGATAATAATGGGGATCAATTTGTACAATGACGTCGCCCACCTTGAGTGAGGGTGCACGATCACCTTCGACCTTGGCTACGATGGCCTTTTCGCTTTCAGCTTTGCTTTCAAATTGGAGAGTAATTCCTAGCTCCTTGGCGCTTTTTTGAATAAATTCGCGCACGGTATATTGCACCCCCGTAGCGATTACAAAATCCTCTGGGGCATCTTGTTGAAGCATGAGCCACTGCATGCGTACATAGTCTTTGGCGTGCCCCCAATCCCGCAGAGCATCGATATTACCCATGTACAAACACTTTTCCAGGCCTTGAGCAATATTGGCTAAACCGCGTGTCACTTTACGAGTGACAAAAGTCTCGCCCCGACGTTTGGACTCGTGATTAAAGAGAATTCCGTTGCAGGCATACATCCTATACGCTTCCCGATAGTTCACGGTAATCCAGTATGCATAAAGCTTAGCGACCGCATAAGGGCTTCTGGGGTAAAACGGGGTAGTTTCTTTTTGTGGAATTTCTTGAACCAAGCCATAGAGCTCGGAAGTAGACGCTTGGTAAAAGCGGGTTTTATTCTCCAATCCCACAATCCGAATCGCCTCTAAGATACGCAACGCCCCAATCGCATCCACATCGGCCGTGTACTCCGGAGACTCAAACGAGACGGCGACGTGGCTTTGTGCGCCTAAGTTATAAATTTCATCGGGCTGGCACTGCTGAATGATGCGTACTAAATTGCTCGTGTCTGTCAAATCCCCATAATGCAAGATCAGATGAGGATGATTCACATGGGGGTCTTCATACAGGTGGTCGATCCGCTCAGTATTAAAAAGGGATGCCCGGCGTTTAATGCCATGCACCACATAACCCTTTTCCAATAAGAACTCTGCTAAATACGAGCCATCTTGACCGGTAATTCCAGTAATGAGGGCAACTTTAGATTGATTCTGACTCATGGCTTCCTTTTGACTCCATCATTCATCAATGGGCTTATTTTCGCCCATACGTGTCTTCAAACCGCACAATATCATCCTCGCCCAAGTAAGAACCTGACTGGACTTCGATGATTTCCAGTAGCTCAGTACCGAGGTTTGCTAGGCGATGCGTTTGTCCTTGAGGAATAAAGGTACTTTGATTTTCATGCAATGTGAGTACCTTATCGCCATTAGTGATTTCAGCAACACCCTTCACCACAATCCAATGTTCAGCGCGATGATGGTGCATCTGCAAAGAGAGGCTCGCTCCTGGTTTGACTTGAATACGTTTGACTTTAAAACACTCACCTTCATCCACGCTGTCATACCAACCCCAAGGGCGATTGACTTTACGATGCAAGCTTTTTTCTTCGCGTCCTTCAATTTCTAGTCGTTTCACAATCATTTTCACTTCTTGGCTATTGGCACGATTGGCTACCAAGACTGCATCCACAGTCTCCACAATCACCAGATCATTCACGCCCACTGCGCATACTAAGCGATTGCTGGAGTAAACCAGTGAGTTGGTAGTTTGATCCAAAATGGTATCGCCACGCGTCACATTACCCGCATCATCTGGGGCGCCCACCTGCCAGACCGCATCCCAGGCACCCAAGTCGCTCCAACCAGCATCAAGGGCCACCATTTGGATGGGGAATTGACTTTCAGGGCACTTTTCAATAACCGCATAGTCAATCGACTCACTCGGAATTGTCTGAAAAAGGGCCTTATCTGGACGAATGAAGATGGTCCCCTCATGCGAATCACTCGATTTACCTTGCCAGGCTTTAGTCGTTGCCTCCAAAATATCTGGGCGAAATGCGTGGAGGGCTGCGAGCCACACACTGGCTTTAAGAACAAATATGCCAGCATTCCAATAGTAGCCCCCCTCCTCTTGGTATTGGACCGCGGTTACCAAGTCCGGCTTTTCAACAAAGCGCTCAACCACCCGAGCACCATTCCCATCCATCTCCGCATGGACCTTGATATAACCATAGCCTGTTTCTGGCGCATTTGGCGTAATGCCCAAAATCGCAATTGCACCCAATTGGGCAATCTGCAGTGCAGTCTGCATAGCAGCATTAAATGCAGATTGATTTTGGATGGTTTGATCGGCTGGGGTGATGAGTAAAATAGGATCTTCTCCATGCTCTAGGGCGCATAGAGCTGCCAAAGTCAGTGCAGGGGCAGTATTTCGCGCTACGGGCTCTAACAGCAAGGTAGCCTTCATATTGTTTAATTCATGCAATTGATCCAGCACCAAAAAGCGATGCTCTTCATTGGTCACAATTAATGCCGATAGTGGGTCTGTGTGCAATCCAATTGCTGCTTGTGCGCGGCCTAGGGCTTCTTGAAAGAGACTGCTCTGATCACGATTGCCCGATAAAACCAAAAACTGCTTAGGAAACCGAGAGCGTGACAAAGGCCACAAACGGGTGCCTGAGCCACCGCAAAGAATCACGGGAAGCACGTTATGGGGTATAGTGAATTTGGTCAAAATTAATCTAATTTTTAGAAAGTTCCATTGTAATAGCCTATATTAGGCAAATGACTTAATCCATATGGTCTAGAAATACCCTGTCCGACTAGACACAAGGCTATTGGATCAGGCATTATTTTATGGTTCTTATTCAAGAAGATTGATTTAACCTGCACTCCAGTATTCTAAAACTGCATCGCATCACTGTATGACTAAAAAAGCACTCATCATCGGTATTACTGGCCAAGATGGCGCCTACTTGGCGCAGCATCTATTAGGCAAAGGCTATCAAGTAGCCGGCTCCTCACGGGATGTCATGGCTTCCTCATTTCAGAATTTGAATCATCTGGGTATTCGTGAGCAGATAAAACTCATCTCCGTCTCCATTAACGATTTTCGTAGCGTCTTTAATGCTATTCAAAGTGAAGACCCTGATGAGATTTATAACTTAGCCGGCCAAACCTCAGTGGGTCTTTCATTTGAGCAACCGGTCGAAGCGATTGAAAGCATTGCCATTGGCACTCTGAATATTTTGGAGGTAATTCGATTATTGGGTAAATCCGTGCGTTTTTATAACGCAGGATCAAGCGAGTGTTTTGGTGATACTGGAACCTCACCCGCCAATGAGGACACTCCGTTTGCACCCCGCAGTCCCTATGCGGTGGCCAAATCGACTGCCAAATGGCTCATTAATAGCTATCGAGAGTCTTATGGTCTGTATGCCTGCACGGGCATTCTCTTTAATCACGAATCCCCGCTGCGGCCCGAGCGGTTTGTCACGCAAAAAATCGTGATGGGTGCTAGCAAAATTAAGGCGGGGCTCGCTCAAAAACTCCAATTAGGCAATTTGGAGGTTTGCCGTGACTGGGGGTGGGCTCCTGAATATGTGGAAGCCATGTGGCTCATGATGCAACAAGAGAAGCCCAATGACTTTGTGATTGCAACTGGTCGGATGGAATCGCTTGCTTACTTTGTTTCGAAGGCTTTTGAGTATTTTGATATGGATTGGCAACAGTATGTTGAAATTAATCCCGCGTTTTTCCGACCCAATGAAATTCAACATAGTGTGGGCAATCCCCAGCGCGCCATGGAGATCCTCAAATGGCCCAAACCCAACGATGTGGATGGTGTGATTCAAAAGATGTGCGCCACTCAAGCCCAACAACTAGGGCTCTAAACGGTGATTGCTTGGCTCATTTATAATTAGGTGATAGCCAATAAGCGCCTGCTCGCATCAACTACTTCGGTGACGTTAGGCGGGTGTTGTAAATCGCCGTGATTGGCAATTTGATTGGACCAATACCCTTCGGTTTTCCATCGCGGTGAGTCGCAGTAAATCTCAATCGTGGGCTTACCCAGTACCGCAGCCAAATGGGTTAAGCCCGTATCCACGCCGATGGTCAGCGCAGCATTCGCCACCAAGGAATAGGCCTCCTCAATTGAGAAAGCTCTGGGTACAATTGCACCCAGCACTTGGCTTGCCATGAGGGTACTAATTTTCATTTCCTTAGGGCTGCCCCACGGAAAGATCACTTGGTAGCCTTGGTTCGATAAAGCTTTTCCTAACTCTACCCAATGCTCATTGGGCCAACGCTTAGCAGCTCTTGCCGTCGAATGAAAGCAAACCACATACGGCACTGCATTACCTTGATCGATTTTCTTAAGGCCCTCAAACAACAGTAGAGGCAGTTGATCTGCAAACGCTTGCGGGTAAAAGCGTGGGGGCTCGTCATTGCGATTGATTAGCGGCCAATCAAATGCTGAGCACATCACCCAGCGCGAACGATCAATCGCATGGCATTTAA
>Ga0164294_10003360_pt1 | contig 14240 bp, 18 predicted proteins | sample GEODES005metaG_FD_111479 | JGI IMG/M metagenome (GOLD analysis project Ga0164294, IMG submission 111479) | Oligotrophic lake water microbial communities from Sparkling Lake, Wisconsin, USA - GEODES005 metaG | ecosystem: Environmental > Aquatic > Freshwater > Lake | place: USA: Sparkling Lake...
CTAGTAATTGAACCCACTGTGCTGAGTGTGTAATCTGTGGGATATGTTTTGAGAGTGGTGTTGATATAAACACTCACATATATATAAACACTGGGAGCAGCCAAATAATCCAAATCATAAGTGAGTGATGTGCTGCCTGGCAGGCTTTGATCCCAACTTTCAATTGTTATGGGCTCGGCGTTGATAACACACACTGCTGGTGTTATTGCTGCACCACCAAACACCGTGACGGCTTCTCCATCCCTGTAGCCCCGACCAGGGCTTACAATATTTGCGTCCACTAAACCTATACGAGTCACAATAAGTGTAGCTGGTGCAGGACCACTGCCTCCCACCACAGTCAACAAATCATTAGGCTTGTAGCCACGACCTGTATTATTAGGATTGACTGTGGCACTGCCTATTCTTACGCTGTCCACTTGAAGCAGAGTTGGTACAGCATGGATGCCCCCAGTAACAGTCAACACATCATTTTTTAGGTATCCAATGCCTCTATTATAGGGTGATGCTGCAACTGCGCCCATCCGGGCTACTGCACTGGCCTGCACGCCACCCAGTGGAGGTGGTGCGATTGTGATGGTGGGCACTGAAGTATATCCGCCGCCGTTGTTCATCACACGAACATTGTTGATATGGCCCTTGGCATTGAGGTTGAGCACTCCAGTGTTGAGAACATTTGTGATCACATCATTGTTGATGCCCACTTGATCCACCAGCAACTTATCAGCCAGCAGTTGGTTACCATCAAAAGTGACAGCAGCGTCGCCGTCAAGTACACCACTGTTGTTGAACTGAACACTACGATTGGGACCACCAGGGGATGCATTGCCCACTGGTCCTGTAGCTCCAGTGGGTCCGCCAGCTGGTCCAGCCACACCTGTGGCACCTGTGGCACCAGTGTTTGCCGCAGTGCCTGCGGCCCCTGTATAGCCAGTGGGGCCCATGGACCCACTGGCTCCTGTGGCTCCTGTCAGGGCGGCCGTACCTGGAGTGCCCGCAGCTCCTGTAGCACCTGTGGGTCCAAAACCGCCTGGACCGGTTACACCTGTGGAGCCCGTTGGTCCACCTGGAGCGCCTGCTGTGCCAGAGGGGCCCATGGGTCCTGTGACACCGAATGGAACCCAGTTGTTGCCCTGATAGTATTCCAGTGTTTCAATGTCTGTGTTATAACGAATCATACCCTTGGCTGGTTGCAAGGGAGTGCTGCTGGGCCTCTGTGATGTGCTGCCCACAGGCACACGCATGGCTCCCGTTCCAGGCACTTCAAATGCATTGCGCAAGTCACTGGGTCTCAAGCGTGTTACAACTAGCGTGCCCGCCAAATCACTTGTGAGAATAACTGTATCGCTTTGCACAATACCATCCAGCCGCACAGTAGTATTTTGTAAACTGCCTATTTCTTGAGCAGCTACGGTAAACTGATTGCTGATGGCCTGAAAATTATTGCGTAGATCCTGACTGGGGTTGTCGCTGTTTGCAACAGGCACATTAGGATTGATGGCAAAGGGATTGATGTTACTTGTCATATTGTTCAACAGATGTCCGCGGTTTGTGATATTTATGGATAGCTGCTGCAAACATATTTGGATAAAGTGTGTGATTATTGAACAGGTAAGGTTCTAAATAGACCTGGTGCCCCACTCTCGCAAGGAGATTCGCCATTCTAAACAGGAAATTTAAACGCTCTAGCCGAGCAAATCCCAGAGAAGATCGCAACATGCACAGAGATCGTCATGTTCGTAACAACATTGTTGAACTGGATCAATTCCAGACAAACACCAAGAGCAAAGTGCAACTCCTGCCCCGAAATTTGAGCCAGGAGTTTTATATTGATAAGCTGGAAGACACCAGCTTGGATATTGTATTTGCTGTGGGACCTGCTGGCACAGGTAAGACTATGTTTGCTGCACTTGCAGGAATTCAAGCCCTCAAGCGTGGTGACGTAAAAAAGATCATTATTACCCGTCCAGCAGTTAGTGTTGATGAACAACATGGGTTCCTTCCTGGAACACTAGTTGAAAAAATGCAACCATGGGTTCTGCCCATACTGGATTATTTTTATGAATATTACACCAAAAAACAAGTGCTTACTATGATTGAAGACGGAATCATAGAGATTGCGCCACTGGCATATATGCGAGGTCGCACTTTTAAAGAAGCTTGGATCATTGGGGATGAGTTTCAGAACAGCACCCCCAATCAGATGCAAATGCTGCTGACCCGTATTGGCGACGGTAGTAAAATCATTGTAACAGGCGACATACAGCAGCATGACAGAGGCTTTGAACTGAACGGTCTCAAAGACGTGATGGCCCGTGCTCGTAGCAGATCTGGTATTGCTGTTTGTGAATTCAAACCAGCAGATATTGAGCGTCATCCCATCATTGACACAGTGTTGGACATGTATCGCAACTAGTGCCTAAATTGTTGTGTGCCAGGGATAAATGGGCATCGTTCCTGGCACACAACAATATCCCGTAACACCTGACACCATATAAATACTCCTAAAGTGGACACTTGATAATATGGCTCAGATCATCACCGAAAACGACGCAAGTGAAATTGTAGATAAACTCAGCAGTCAAGACGACCTGCTGGACATCATGATTGACGTTGAGACTTATCTCGACGACAGTAACCTGTATGTTTTTAAAAATTGGATCAAGGGGGTTTTGGTAAAAGGCCCTGTGGTTCGCAAATACTGGGTAGATGTGGCATTCAAGTATGAATATGAACAAATGCCCGATCCTGAAGGGGGATTAAGACTTACTCCTCATGGCACTCGTATCAAGTTTCAAAAGGCCAAGGAAGAGGTTCCAGTGGAGGTAAAAAGCCCCAGTGATTATGAACCAGGAACCAAAAAACCCAAAATGAGAAAGAAGCCCATTTGGATAGTATATATGAGCATCCCTCGCCGATTTGTGGAAGCTGTGAATCAGGACATGTTGGATCAGTATGATATGGAGACAGATAATGCTGACGAGGCCGAAGATCAGCTGGCAAAGGGCACCACACTATGAGAGAATTCATAACAGAAGGTCTCAGAGCAGGTGATCTGGATGGCATGGTGTTACCCATGCTCAGCATTGACGAGTTCAACAGCAAGTTGGATGACAAGCGCATGATTGTGGTGGGCTTTTATGCCTTTGAAGAAAATCCTGCACACGATTTGAGCAACTTTATTGAGCGCAGCCCCACACAGGTTCAGGACACTGATGTTTCACCTGCACCCAGCAAGGAAGGCTACTATCTCACATTTGCAGAGTTCAAGCGCAATGACCAATTCCCCGAACGTTTGACGTCTTTGCTCAAAGAGATCACACTACTCACAAATGTACAAGAATGGCAGTTTACCAGTCTCCAGTTGCCCAAGGGCAAATTGGAGGTTGTCACTCCCAACAATTTGCGCAAGTATGTGGACATAAAGCAAGTGCCCACCAAACCTGATCAGCAGGTCAAGGAATGGTTGAGTGAAAGCAGTTTGAGCGATGTTTATTTGAACGATGCTGATCTGATATTCATGAGAGAAGCAGTGCAATGGAACCTGGAATACTTGGGTATCACAGACCAACTACCAGAACAGGGGTTGAGTTTGGATGAAACTGTGAACAGCCAGGCTCTCCGATTGGAACGGATGCTGGAGGGCAATTACAGCGTTCATGCTCTGGCGCGAAATTTGGTGATTGAACATCCATATCTATCAACTTACTTGATGGTTCGTGTGCGCAGCATTTGAAATGCTGCGCCTATTCCTCACATAATAGACAACGAAAAAACATATAATAAGCTTGGATATGCCAGCTATTGGCTGCTGGTGGCGGAAGGGATGGTCTCCATCAGGAACGCAACAAATTGCTGGGCTTATCAGCGACCGGGAAGCACCGCTGGTTGCCGATGACAAAAACTCTCCAGTGCGAACCCGGAATATGTGTCCCAGTAGCAACAGAGGGCTCTCAAATCATCTTTCAAATGTGTGGCATTTGGTTATAAATGGGTTGCTCTCACCGTCCTCAGTGAACAACCAGGAGTTGAAACAGTTAGTGGAATTGTCTGTTCAACTTTGCCGCTTCTGAACCTAGTGTTCGAGATAGTGGATGTGCAATTGAAACTTGCAGCAGGTACCGAGAAACCGCCTGTGATCCTAGGATCAGTCCAAGAAATTCTGCTCCGTGATGGCTATACCAATATCCTTTCATTGCTATCTCCCCATTTGGTGGGGAGAGTAGGTCTGATCCCAGCTACCCAATAAACCAGGTGTTGACATAATAGCAATTCAATCTATATTCAAAATATTATAAAGGATCAGAGCGTTGATCAGTCGTCTAAAATTCCAAATACAGCCATTGGTCACTGAGATTCTGGATCAACTTCCTGCTCAAGTGTGGCAGAGCTCAACCACAAACTTCCTGGATCCTGCCATGGGCGGTGGCCAATTTCTTGTGGACATAGAGCGTAGACTGCGCATGGCTGGTCATTCACACACAAATATTGCACAGAGAATTTGGGGTTGTGAAACCAACATTCTCAGGGTAAACTATGCCAGGAACAACAAAAAGTTGGTGAGTGATCATTTTATGGTCAGCGACTTTTTGAGTCATGATTGGGGTGATATGAAGTTTGATGTGATTGTGGGAAATCCACCTTATCAAAGTGATGAAAGTAAACGTATCAAAATTTGGTACAATTTTGTAGAACGTGGACTAGATTTGCTTGAGGACAAGGGGCATCTAGCGTTTGTGATCCCCAACAGTTGGATGGACCAGGATATTACTGTAGCCAAGGACGCACGGGCTTGTCTGGCTGGTAATCAAATTGTGTGGCTCAACAAAGATGTGAGCAATTATTTCGCTGTGGGCGAAAGCATTTGTGCATTTGTTATAAAGAAGAACGGATCACCTGCATATGATGGAAACAAGATTTACACCAGTGCTGAGTCACAGCTGGCTGATACAATATGTTCCAAAATGAAAGGGAGTCCTTTTCCTCCTGCCAAAACTCTGCTACAGAGACTTTATAGTAGTCCTCATCCCAGGGAGAACCAATTGTTCTCAGAAAAGAGCAAGGGCAAGTTTGTAAATCCAGTGGTTCATAGTAGTACTGAAACCTGGTTTACTAAACAGGATGTGAGTAGTCTTCAAGGTCATAATGTGATCTTTAATAACAGTGGTTACTATTATCAGACAGATCAGCCACACAGATACATCTTGTATAGTAATACTCATGTTGCTGGGGGTAATGCCTTCCAAATCACATATTCCAGTAAAGAAAAAGCTCTAAATGCTCTTAGTTTTTTTACCAGCAAGACCTATAGATTTTTTGTAAATTCCACCAAAAGCGGTGGTTTTAATGCCACAGCACTCTATCAAATGCCCTTGTTGGATGAAAACAAGAGCTGGAATGATCCTGAAATTTATACAATTTTTGGGTTTGATGATAATGAAATCAATACCATAGAAGCGTTCCTTATCAAAAATAAGTGTTGACCTAGGCTGAATATATGTTACATTGGATCCTGTAAGAAACAGGAGAAGTAGCCATGGATGATGTGTGGACCAAGCTGGAAAGCAATGCATATCAGAATCGTGACACTTATCCGTCACGTCCCCGCAAGCCTTTGCTGGCTAGGGATGCCACACCGGCTCAACTTCGTGCTTACGCAGACCAGCTGGAAAACTATGATCACATGATCAAGGAACATCTGAATCAGGTGGCAAGCTACCATGCTCGCAGTGCAGTGTTGGAGAATCAGTTCCGTGATGATCTGGAAAGCTTTTATCACATGAAGGGCCATGATAAGGCAGATCTGCTCTACAGCAAGGCCTGGCACATGGGACACAGTGGAGGCCTCACAGAAGTGGCCAACTACTACAGTGATCTGATTGAGCTGGTGAAGTGATTGCACCAGGCACTCCGCTCACACTGAGAGTCAATGTTGACTCTCAGATGTGGGGGAAGATTGGCAAAGTAATTGACTCAGAGGTGGGTAAGTGGAAGGATTACCAGCAAGTGATTGACTGGTTTAGATCTCAAAACGCTGTATTATACCATTTCTCCCCCTCGCACCTTTATTACATTCTTGAGTTTGACAGTGTGGAAGATATGACAGAGTTTGTGTTAAAATGGTGCTAGTTGTAGAAGCTGATGGAACCCAGAGTTGGCGTGTGAACAGCATGTTTCATCGAACTGATGGACCGGCGGTGATACTTGCGGACGGCACACAATTGTGGTATGCACACGGAAAACGGCATCGAACAGATGGACCTGCGGGGATTTATGCGAATGGCACACAGGTATGGTATGTGAACAACAAAGTGCATCGCACAGACGGACCTGCGGTGACTAATATAAATGGAATAAAGGAGTGGATTGTAAACGGCCTCCGGCATAGAACAGATGGGCCTGCGGTAATAAATGCAGATGGCACACAGTATTGGTGGATCCGCGGACAAAATCTCACCGAGGAAATCACCTCTTGGATGCAGCAACGCGATATCGCCTGGCCTTGGGACGAGTCCGCACAAGTGGAGTTTAATTTGACATGGCTTTAGAAAACCACATTGACCTGAACGTTCGCGAGACTAGAGACCTATTCATTGAGCAGAACAACAGCGGTTATAATGTGCATGACCATCTCAAGGGACTAAGTGTAGCTGAGCTCAAAACCCTTACACAGAACAACGTGTTTCCATTCTGGGTGTGCTGTTTGAATGTGCTCAGTGACATGAACATCAGCACTGTGATCCGCAGCGCACACTTGATGGGCGCCGAACGGGCGGTTGTGTTTGGTCGTCGCAAGATTGACAACCGGGGATTGGTGGGAGCAGCCCATTATACACACGTGGACAAGGTGTGGGGTGTGGACTGCAACGCTGATTTGAATGCTGATCTTTTTGAAGGCTTTTGCCACACTCACAAGGTCATACCCATCTTTGTGGAGCAAGGCGGAGAGAACGTTTATAATTTTGACTGGAATACTCATATCATGTGTATTGAGTCACAGGGCTACAAGCCCATGCTCACTTTGGGAACCGAAAACAGTGGAATCCCGCAGAGTATCTTGGATCGTGCCCTGCGACTCAAGGCTGAGACTGTGAGCATTCCTCAGCAGGGCGTTATTCGCAGCCACAATGTTAGTATGGCTTATGCTATTACTGCCAGCCAGATGGTTGCTCAGATGGGCTGGTATTGACATAACAATAATATCAGTATAGGTTGACCACATGAACATTTTCTCCAAACACTATTGGAACTTGCACAAGCCTCAGGCTGCCACCCACCAAGAGTGGAGTGACTGGAGAACGCTTTGCAAGCAGCAAAAGACCTGGGCTTTTTGGCTCAAGGAAACAGCGCCTGATTGTATTGAGGACATTTGGCGCGCCGGGTGCAGACCCCTCAAGAATATGACCTGGTGGATTCGCTATCGCACCACAAACCGTTATCATGTGGTCAGGTCAGGTTTGGAGCCTGGTTATCATGACAAACCGGAGCTGATGATCCACACAAACTTTCAGCTGTTGGTGGATTTTGTGGAAATTGAGTGTGCCAACATGGCCACAATTTTCCTGCCAGAATGGTACAATCAACGCAAGCCGCGCTGGAAGCGTATGCTGCGGATTGCAGTGCGGAACCCCAAAGCTGGTGTGGCATATCTGCTGAAGCCTTTGGAGGGGGAAGGCTGTGAACAGCAAACTATCACTCACAAAGAAATCATGGAACTCTACCACTGGTGGATCAGCGTCCGCCCGGGTCGCGTGGATCCCTACCAGGCAAGTGGTTGGGACCACTTTTGTAAGACAAATCAGGATATTTTTGATCTGGACTCACAGGCCCAGGATTCAAGCATGAACATCATCCACGATATTCATGCTCTGGAACAACAGTTTTTGGACGAAGATCAGGCCATGCTGATGCGGCTGGTGGCAGTAAGAATGAATTTGTGGACTTGACACAAATGCCCACTTAGGGTATTATCACTTTGGGCATGGTGCCCAAATCTCAGTATCATGTGATACTGAGAACAACCTCCAAATAGTGATCACCCAGAGTGACACAGGGAGATTAAGACTATGGCTCGTAATTTTGATATTGTTCAGCGTGCGTTTGACGGCAAGTATGTGACTTGGGCGGAGATGGATTCGCCTGATGTGGACCGTGACTGGTATCTCAAGAACGGCTTGCCCGTTCCCCAGATTTGGGTACCTGTTCAGGTGTCACACACCAAGGATTCTGCTATCCGGGCTACCAAAACGTTCAAGCAGTAAAGTAAGTGGCTGATCAGGTTTCTTCCTGATCAGCCCCTGCTCTGGCCAGTGTGCGATTTATCATGGCTATGATTTGATTTCGTGTGTCTGTATCAATCTGTTCACATTTGTCAAACTCTGCATCTGGAAACACAGCCAGGATTTGATCCTTTGCTTCCTGATCTGATTCAGCTTCCACAAAAGCCAGCAGTTTCACATCATTTATGAAATTGGCATCCAGGCTATCCAATTTGGCAGCATGAGCTCCTGTAAATGCATCAGCAACCTCATCTGCATCAATATGAGATTTATCTGATGTTTTTCTGGGCTTGTGTCGGCTACCCTGTTTGAGGTACCAAAAATCCCAATTGGTGTTGGCATCCTCTTCCAGCCAGGTGAACCAGCTGATATAGTATATACACTTTGGCATAGCTCGTGACTTCTCCCTCCATTTTTTATAGACTATATTATATAGTGTGCGAATCCTTATATCCACTGGGAGAGTTCCAAACCAAGTACTAGCAAACATAAAAATTGCGTCAGTAAATGGGAAGGGTTAGTAGCCAACACAACATGAACAAAGTATTTGGAGGACTGTTTGCAAAATGACACGTAAACCAGAAGAAACTGATGATTGGGATGTGGATGAAATTCTTCAGCGTCATGGCATATTTCACATTTTTGGGGAAATTGATACATCCATTGCAGAAGATGCCATCAAGTTTATCTTTGCGCACAATCTCAACAAGAGATTTAAACTAAAGCATCTGACCTTTGTGGTGAACAGTCAGGGTGGCAGTCTCACAGATGCGTTTGCTGTGATTGATACAATGCGTCATAGTGGTATTCCAGTTCACACACTGGGTATTGGTCAAATCAGTTCAGCTGGTTTGATGATTTTCATGGCAGGTGCAGCCAATGCAAGAATCCTCACAAAAAACACAACCATAATGAGTCATCAATGGAGTGGTTCTGCCACAGGAAAAATGCATGAGTTGATAAGTGCTCAACAAGATTTTGAACAAACCACTGCTCGCATGATGGATCACTACCGTAAATTTAGCGGCTTGCCTGATGCAAGTATCCAAACACACTTGTTGCCAGCGCATGATGTGTATTTGACTGCTGAGCAAGCAGTGAAACTGGGCATTGCGGATAAAATTCAGTCATAAGCAGAATTCCACTACTTAAAATACAGCATGTGCTGATAATCATCCATGTAAATAGTCCTGCATTCAAACATACAAGGACCGAATGAGCAAAGAAGATTACATGACAATGAATGGCACAGTTATTGAGGTTTGTCCCAATGCGCTGTTCAGAGTAAAACTAGAAAACGAGCACGTTGTTCTAGCACACCTCAGCGGCAAGCTGAGAATTCACAATATAAACATCCATCACATGGATCAGGTCACTGTGGAAATCAGCCCCTATGATTTGACTCGTGCCAGAATAACCTATCGCCAGAAGCGGCAGCACAGCAAGAAGGCTGACTAGTCAGCCTTCTGTGGTTCTGTGGGCACACCGTTGTCTACAAACCATTTTTCAATAGTTTTCAAATTATTCTTGAGTCTTTCATCAACTTGATTCTTGGCCAGGGCATCTTTGGCATGTTGTAGAGCATCCTGACGCATTCCCAGATTCCAAGCACCAATAGCCGCCAAGTCATGTGGCAGCCAACCCCAAGCTTCATCATTGCAACTATAGTCCATGGGATGGTTCACAATAGCCAAGGCCTTTTTGGCATACTTGTAGGTTTCACTCCAGTTTGCAACACCATAATAGTGGCGACTCAGTTCAACCAACGGCTCACGATGATGTGGCGTTTCCATGGTGGCACTCTTGAGCCAATACAACTTGTTGTCAGTGTCCACAGTGGCCAAGTGCTGCATGGCCAATCCGCGTTCCACATTCCAGCTGGGCATGGTGAGAAACTCTTTATAAGTTTCAATGCACTTTTCCTTCATGCTCTGATACATGTATTCACGACCCAAGTAGGCTCTCATACGTGCATCATGAGGTGCTTCACGAACTGCTTCTTCCAAGAGTGCAAGATCATTCTTCTTGTCCTTCCAGTCAGGGAAGTGAAGAATTCTCAGTTGACTACACTGTGTTTGAATTTCTGGAACACGGCTGCACAACCCTTCATGCGTAGCTCCCATCCACATGAACCCTTGACGAGCATGAATACGATCGCCACTCCAAGTGCGTCCGGGAACTCCGGGTGATGTCCAATTCCACACATAGGTATAACGCAGTCTAGTGGTTTGTGGAGTCCAGTGACTTTCAATCAGTTGTCGCCAACCAGGTTCCAGCCTTTCGTCCATGTGTAGACAAATCAGCACGTCAGCATCCTTGGGCACAAGTGCCATGGCCACATTGTAGGCCAGATCAAAACGCCAGGGGCGGATCCAGGCGTCATACACTGATACACCCTTTTCCTGTAGAATCTGCTTGGTGTCGTCAGTGCTGCCTGTGTCGATCACTACACGATAGTCTGCTTCGGCACATGAGTCAGCCCACGCCGCAGCATGTTTCTGTTCATTCAATCCTGGAGCATAGATGGCTATTTTCATTATTGTTCCTCAAACAAGATAGTTGCGGGCTGCAAGATCAGCCAGATTGGTTTCAAAGTGTGGATATTGCACGTAATTGTAACATTGGCTAATTGCGGGAGGATTGTCAATCAACTCCTGACTCCAGTGTATGGGATTTGTGGCCCATTTATTTTTCCATACCAGAAAGGGCAGGTGTGCTTTGCCATAACTCAAATTCTTTGCATCCACACGAGGAGCATTGGCAGCAGGCACAACAGCAAATGCATAGGCTAGAGGATTTAAAATACGGCCATGTGCTGGATCATTGATGCTGCTGAATTGTTTGTTGTAGATCAGGGCACGCAAAAAATAATCTCCGTCATGATAAAAGCTGGGACAAAAACGTTCGTCCCACAATCCAATATTTTTCACAGCATCTATTTTGTAAACCACCACAGCATCTCCCACGCCCTGACTGATCAGGTTGTAGGTTTCTGTTTCCTTGAGCACACTTGCACACCAGCCAGGCTGCCAGATCACATCGTCCTGGCTGTTGATTACAAACTCCACACGTGGCTGATCCAGATTTTGAAAACCCTGCACTAGAGCTTGATTCCAGTTGCGACTCAAATGCCCTAGACTCTGATCACTTCTCAAACGATTGTGCCACACTTGAACTTTATCCCAGTGTGCTGAGTTCAATTTGAACTGTGTGTGATTGTTGATCACATTTACTTGAATGTCCATGAGATCTGGCTGCCAATGCTGGAACAAGCTGTCCAGATTGGCATTCAAATCCTGTTCGTTTCGGTAAGTGACAATCCAAATACTTGCCCTTGGCTTCACTTTTTAGCCTCCAGGGAATTACGTGCAGACCTCAAATTATTTTGAATCCGCTGATCCTGGGGATTCAAGGATGCAGCCTGTTCAAAATAGCGAACACTGTCTTGCATCATGCCCAGGTTGTAGGCAGCAATACCAGCCAGATCAGGGATTTTGCTGCCCCAGGCATCTTGGCTGTCCAGATAGGTTCCGCTTTTGTGAAGAATCTTGAGAGCATTCACAGCATTACAGAGGCAGTTCAGCCAATCAGCTTCTGCATAATAGTGATCGGCCAAATCCATCCAGGGCTCACGCTTCATGGGGGCGGTGGCTGTGGCCTGTCTCAACCAATACATTTTGTCATGTGGCAGCAGTTTGCTGAGCCAGCGTTGTGCTTCCGCCCGTTCTTCATGCCATGTGGCATGTGGCATGTCCAGATACTTGCGGAAGTGAGCAACTGCCTCTTCACCCTTGTTGTAATAGGCATATTCTCTGGCAAGCCAAAAAAGTGTTTGGCTGCATTCCAGATTTTCCTTGTGGCTTTGTTCCAGCAGGGGTAGATATTGTCCACGGCTCTTGCTGTGGTCCTGTTTGTGCCACATGACAACTTGAGGAGCAGTGACAATGCTTTCAGCGGATCCGCCAGTGTGGAAAACTGTTTCGTGAACAGGGCGGCGCCAGCGATAGTGAGTTCTGGCATGACATTTGTCGCCCATGAAGCTGTGCTGTGGGTTATCATTACCGTCAAAACTCCACACATAGGTATAACGCAAGCGGGTGGTTTGTCCTGGCACCCAATTGGCACACAGGGCATCATACCAACCTGGTGCCATCAGCTCATCCATGTCAGTGCTGATACAAACATCAGCGTCGCTGGGAATCAGTGCCAGTGCTGCATTGCGGGCATCATCAAATCTCCAGGGCTTGATTTGAATGGAATGCACTTGTACTCCCAGTTCACGGAGAGCCTCAATGGTTCCATCTGTGCTGCCTGTGTCAGCCACCACCATATAAGCAGCATGTTCCTTGTGGGCATTTACCCAACGTTCAACAAATTGTCGCTCATTGAGTGCGATAGTATAAATTGCAACTTTCAAACTCATGGATTCACTCCCCACCATCTTACCATTCCGTTGTGGAATGCATGTTCCTTGACTGGTACGCCACACAGTTCCAAATGCGCTTTGAGGAACAGTTCGCTACAAAAATCAACTCCCTCATTCTGATACAAATAGGGTATGCGGTCAAATAATCCACTCATGGAGGTGGCCACATCGCTGCTGGCATAACCAAACTGATCGTTTATGCCAGTGAGCATTTGATCACGCAATTTGAATCTGTGGCCTGACAGTGTGGGTGTAAGTGCAATATTCCAACAGTTGTTGATTTCAAAATCAACCTTCTCCAGATACCAATCAAATCTGGCCCTCACCACAATGTCGTATTTGAAGTGGTTGTGTTGTTCATAACTTTGCCGTTGCTTCAAACTATGGCCCACACTATACCATTGACTCAACACACCATGTGGAGTGGTTCTGTGCGGCCAGATTCTTTCTTTGTAGATACTGGTGTCAATACTTATGGAAGGTTCCACAGTAATGCTCTTGGGCTTGTAGAGACTCCAGATCTGATCTGTCAGTCGCTGCTCACCTGATCCACCCTGCCAGGCGTTGTATTCATTCCAAGTATGCACAAAAACATCAGTGTCATATTTGTCCAGGATACAATTGCGCCAATACCCATGAGTTTGCGTCACATAGCGTGGCAGTCCACCAAAACACAATGCTACCTTCATTTCAATAAATTGATCCAATCTGTGCAGACAGCATGACAATCCAGAGACAACAAACTGTGAAACTCTTCCTTGGGAGTGTGCCATTCGGGCATCACTGCCACACTATTTTTGCTGAGTTCACGCCCCGGATAAGTCCACCAGAATCCCCAGCTGGTGAGGGTTCGATCATCCTTGTCATGCCAGAAGAAATTGTGTGAGTGCCCTTGACGGCTCAAAGTTATCAGCTGGTCAGCAGCTTCAAAATTTTTGGCATGTATCCACAGTTGTGGATGACTCAAAAAGGAAAAACTGATCTCATGAGTGGGGTTGTCATGCCCCAACCACCATACACTATCCTTGAACCACACGTCAATTTCCGCATCCAAGGCCTGATCCAAAACGTTTGCAATTTGAGCAGGATGATTTTCCAGTTGGGAATCGGGACCATTTACTAGTCCTCTGTGAGCAATCAGTTTCATTCTTTTCCCTTGAGTAAGAAAATGGTGGTGTTGATGGGATTCTCAATGTGTTTGTTCCAGGCTGCTGCCATGGGTTCCAGCATGCGTTTGACTTGGTTGTTGAACTGGGTGTTGTAGTCATGCCCACATATGATGGTGTCACTGTTGGCGTGCCAACGAGTATAAACTGCTTCCAAGTCTGCCTTTACACCCTCGTCAGTGTGGTCTCCATCAATAAAGATAACACCGGGAGGTTCAGCCCACACCCATTCAAATTCCCTACTGTTGACTCGCATGGGATAAACATTTGTGAATCTTCTGGTATTTCGCAAAAATTGACGAAACAAGGTCATGTCTTTGCGCAAAAATCTGTGATCACCATGACATTGTTGCAAATACCAATCTTCAA
>Ga0164294_10003361_pt1 | contig 14239 bp, 16 predicted proteins | sample GEODES005metaG_FD_111479 | JGI IMG/M metagenome (GOLD analysis project Ga0164294, IMG submission 111479) | Oligotrophic lake water microbial communities from Sparkling Lake, Wisconsin, USA - GEODES005 metaG | ecosystem: Environmental > Aquatic > Freshwater > Lake | place: USA: Sparkling Lake...
ATTTCCTTCGCCTGGATCTCGATGTCCGAAGCCATGCCCTGCGCGCCGCCCGAGGGCTGGTGGAGCATGATGCGGGCATTGGTCAGCGCGACGCGCAGGCCCGGCTCGCCGGCGGCGAGCAGGAAGCTGCCCATCGACGCGGCCTGGCCGATGCAGACGGTGCCGACGCGCGGACGGATATACTGCATGGTGTCGTGGATCGCCATGCCGGCGGTCACCACGCCACCGGGCGAGTTGATGTACATCCAGATGTCCTTCTTCGGGTTCTCGGACTCGAGGAAGAGCAGCTGCGCGGTGATCAGCGAGGCCATGTGATCCTCGACCGGGCCGGTGACGAACACGATGCGCTCGCGCAGCAGGCGCGAGTAGATGTCGAAGCTGCGCTCACCGCGGCTCGACTGCTCGATGACGATCGGCACGAGGCCGCCGGTAACGGGATCGATGGTCATCTGATCGGAAAGCGGATGCATGGATGAAATTCTCGTTATGTTTGTTTGGCAGGCGCAACATCGGCGCTTGACGGGCGGAGTTCAAGCCTTGGTTATGGTTACGCCGTGAAAGCGGATTTGGGGAGGACGGGCCATCACCGATGAGCGGACCAGGGCGGCGCTGAAGGCGACCAGGCGGGCGGCATTGTGGCTGATCGCCGGCGGCCTCGCGCTGCGCCTCGTCTGGCTGGTCCTGGTCCGCGCGCTGCTCGCCCCGCTCGACCTGGGCGAAGCGAGTGCCGCGGCAAACGCGCTGGCCCGCACCGGCACGCTCGCCGATGCCTTCGCCCCAGGCAGCGGCCCCACCGCGCACCTGATGCCGGTCACCGTCGCCGTGGCCGGCGCGATCCAGCACGCCTTCGGAGATTCGCCGGCCACCGCGCTGCTGCTCAGCCTGTGGACGCTCGCCCAGCTCGTGCTGATCTGGCTGCTCGCCCGCGCGCTCTTCGCCGAAGCCGGCTGGCATCGCAGTGCGCTGATCGGCGGGCTCGCTCTGCTCTGCCTGCTCCCCGGCCATATCGTGCAGGAGGCGGCGGACTTCCGCATCTGGGAAGGCGGGCTCGCCGCCCTGCTCGCCCTTGCCAATCTCTGGCTGATCGTCACGCTCGACCGGCGCGAGACGATCGCCACCCAGCCGCTGCTGCTCGCCGCCGCGCTGTCCGCCTTCACCTTCTTCGTCAGCCCCACCACCGGGCTCGCGATCGACGCCTGCTGGGCCTGGCTGGCGCTGCGCCGCCTGCCCCTCCCCCGCGCGCGCGCCTTTGCCGCAACCGCCGCCGCGGCGCTGGCGCTGCTCCTTGCGCCCTGGGTGCTGCGCAACGCGCAGGTGATGGGCAGCCCGGTGCTGCTGCGCGACAATTTCGGGCTGGAGATCGCGATGGCCAATTATCCCGGCGCGCTCGATCCCGCCGATCCGCGCGCCGAGACGCTCGCCCGCGCCCGCGCCATCCATCCCTATCAGAACCCCCAGGCACTCGCCCGGCTCCGCGCCGCCGGCGGCGAAGTCGCCTATGCGCAGGCGCTCGGCCGCGAGACCCGCGCCTGGATCGCCGCCCATCCGCTCGACTTCGCTCGGCTGGCGCTGCGCCATTACCGGCAATTCTACTTCCCCGATCGCTGGCAGGGCGCGCTGACCAACTGGGGTGCCTTCCCCACGCTGCGAATCGAGATGATCCGGCTGGTCGCTGCCTTCGGGCTGCTCGGCCTCGCGGTCGGGCTGGTGCGGCGGCGGCGCTATTACGGGCTGTTCGCGCTGTACCTCGCGCTGGCCGGCCTGCCCTATGCGCTGGTGCTGCCGATCCCGCGCTATGCCTATGTCATCTGGCCGCTGCTCGCCTTCCTCGCCGCGCAGCTCGCGGTCGATGCCTCGGCAGCCTTGCGGCGGCGCGGGACCACCCCCATGATATCTGCATGACAACGCATACCGTTCTGGTCACCGGCGGCTCCGGGTTCGTGGGCAGCCATGTCATCCTCCAGCTGCTGGCGCAGGGGCATCGGGTGCGAACCACCGTCCGAAGCCTCAGCCGCGAGGCGCAGGTCCGCGCCACGCTGGAGAAGGCCGGCGCCGACACGACCAATCTCAGCTTCGCCGCCGCCGACCTCGAAAAGGACGACGGCTGGGCCGAGGCGGTGGCCGGCTGCGACTATGTCCAGCACGTCGCCTCCCCCTTCCCGCAGAGCCAGCCCCAGGACGAGCAGGAGCTGATCCGCCCGGCCCGCGAAGGCACACTCCGGGTGCTCCGTGCCGCGCGCGACGCCGGAGTGAAGCGCGTCGTCGTCACCTCCAGCTTCGCCGCGATCGGCTATGGCCATGGCCAGCGCACCGCCGACTATACCGAGGCGGACTGGACCGATGTCGATGGCCCCGCCGTCCAGCCCTATATGAAGTCCAAGACGCTGGCCGAGCGCGCCGCCTGGGACTTTGTCGCGGCCGAGGGCAACGGCATGGAGCTGGCGGTGGTCAATCCCGTCGGCATCTTCGGCCCGGCGCTCAACGACGATCTCTCCACCTCGATCTGGCTGGTGAAGTCGATGCTCGAGGGCAAGATGCCCGGCCTGCCCGATCTGTGGTTCGGCGTGGTCGACGTCCGCGACGTCGCCGGCCTGCAGCTCGCGGCGATGACCCATCCCGATGCCGCGGGCGAGCGCTTCCTGGCGGTGGCCGGCAAGGCGATGTCGATCCCGCAAATGGCCGATGTGCTGCGCAGCGGCCTGGGCGCCGCGGGTGCCGGGATCACCCGCCGCCGCGTGCCCAACTGGCTCGTCCGGATCATGGCGCTGTTCAACCCGATGGCGCGTGAGGCCGCACCGCGGCTCGGTATCCAGTCCAACGCCAGCAAAGCCAAGGCACGCAAGCTGCTCGACTGGCAGCCGCGCACCAACGAGGAGGCGATCCTCGCCACCGCGAACAGCCTGATCGACCTGGGACTGGTGAGGGCGGACTGAGCAGGTCCGTTTGCGCGGCTTTGGACGGGTCTCCCGACGACAAGCGCCAGCGCCTGCGATAGGTTTTCGGCAGGGGGAATGCCGATGATGACCCGCAGGGAAATGCTCTATGCCGCCGGCGGTGCCATCGGCGCCGCCGCCATCGCTACCGCACGCGAGATCTTCCTCGAAGCCCGCAAGCGGGAGGACGACGAAAGGGAACGCGCCCGCGCCCTGCTGGAATCGTTCGGCAAGGCCTATGACGACCTCGGCGACCTTCCCCGCCGTGCCGCGGAGTTCGCCGAGACCGGCAGGGACGGCACGGTGGCCGATGTCCGCGTGATGTACCGCCACTTCGCCCGGCTTCGCGACAGCATCACCTCAAAGGCGCTTACCCCCGATGCCGTCGCCCAGAAATACGCGCCCTATCTGCGCGGCTGGGGCATACGCTTCACGAACCTCGGTGAGAGCGTTGCGCCCTCCGCCCCGGCATTCTCGAAGATCGAGCGGTATAATTTCAGCGTACTCGGCCCCGCGCTCTCGGCGCTATCGAAGCAGGCCGTGCAGGACAGCGGCATTCCCGAAGTCGATATCGCCGGCACGGTGTCGAACAGCGTGAGCGAACCGCAGAACGCCCATTAGGCGCGCATCGGCCCCGGCAGCGCGAGATAGGCCAGGCGCCGCATCTCGCGGCGGCCGCGCACCACCGTGTCGAGGATCAATCCGGTGAAGAAGTTGAGCGCGGCGAGCAGCACCAGCCCGGTCGCCAGGATCGCGGTCGGGAAGCGCGGCACCAGTCCGGTGTGGAACCAGGTGAAGATCAGCGGGATGCTCAGCCCCACCGCGATCGCGGCGAAGATGGTGGCGATCCAGCCGAAGAACAGCAGCGGCCGTTCGATCCGGTAGAGCACCGCGATCGTCTTCAGGATCCGCCAGCCGTCGCGATAGGTGCTCAGCTTCGATTCGGAGCCTTCGGGCCGCGCGAAATAGCGCGTCTCGGCTTCACCGACGGGCATCTTGAGCTCGAGCGCGTGGACGCTGATCTCGGTCTCGATCTCGAAGCCGGCGGAAAGCACCGGGAAGCTCTTCACGAAGCGGCGCGAGAAGACGCGGTAGCCCGAGAAGATGTCGGTGAAGCTGCGCCCGAACAACTTGGCGAGGATGCCGGTCATCAGCCGGTTGCCGAGGACGTGGCCGCGGCGATAGGCCTCCGCCGCTTCGTGGACGCGGGTGCCGACGATCATGTCGAGCCCCTCCTCCGCCACGCGCGCCACCATCGCGGGTGCCGCGGCGGGGTCATAGGTCGCGTCGCCATCGGCCATCACATAGATGTCCGCCTCGACATCGGCGAACATCCGGCGGACGACATTGCCCTTGCCCTGCATCCGCTCGGTGCGGACCACGGCCCCGGCGGCGCGGGCGACTTCGCTGGTCCGGTCGCGGCTGTTGTTGTCATACACATAGATGGTCGCATCCGGCAGCACCGCGCGGAACCCCTCGATCGTCTGCGCGATCGCGGCTTCTTCGTTGTAGCAGGGCAGGATAACGGCGACAGTCGGCTTGCTCATGCGCCAATCCATAGGGCGGAAATGGTTACCGTTCGATAGTTTTGTCTTGCATGCGAACCGCGCACCGGCAGACTTTCCCGCAGGGGGGAAACATCATGCCGATCCGCAATCTCAAGCCTTTGACCTATCTCGTCATCGTGATGGTCGTGATCGATGCGCTGACGGTGCCGGCCATCCTGTCGACGCTGAACTTCGCACCGTTCTTCTTCGCCACCGTGATCACGCCGGTGGCAACCGAGGTCGACCGGATCAGCACCGTCTTCAAGCTCGCCACCATGGTGGTCTTCGCCTGGTGGATCTTCCGCGCCGGGCGCAATCTTGTCGCCTTCGGCTACGAGGACCTCAACTTCACGCCGGCCGCGCGCATCTGGTGGTTCGCCGTCCCGTTCGCCAATCTCGTCCAGCCCTATTACGGCATGCGCGAGCTATGGAACGCCAGCCACGGCAAGGACACCTATGACGAGACCGTGCCGCTCGTCGCGGTCTGGTGGGGCATGTGGCTGGCCAATGGCTTCATGGCGCTGTTCTTCCAGATGATGGCGGGCGCGCAGGACATGACGCTGTTCTGGTTCCAGAGCGCGCTCGACATCGGGCTCGTCGTCGTCGCGATCCAGCTGCTGCGCGGCATCACCCGAGCGCAGGGCGCGCTGCGCGGCCCCGAGCTCAGCGAAGTCTTCGCCTGACCCAAAAAGCAAAGGCCCCCGCTCCGCGAGGAGCGAGGGCCTGAACTTGTCCCGAAGGAGAGAGGCTTAGTCGGCCTTCTTCTTCGCCGGAGCCTTCTTGGCCGGCTTGGCCTCGGCCTCGTCAGCCTCGGCCTTCTTGGCCGGCGCCTTCTTGGCTGCAGGCTTCTTGGCCGGCTCGGCCTCGGCTTCCGCAGCCGGCTCGGCGTCGGCCTTCTTCGCCTTGGCGGCCGGCTTCTTCTCGGCCTTCTCGCCGCCCTCGTCCTTCTTCGACTTGCGCGGCTTGTGGTTGTCGTGGTCGTGCTCGTGCGTGCCGGTCGAGAAACCGTCATCGCTCTCGATCGCGGCTTCCAGCTCGTCGCGGGTCACTTCGCGATCCGAGATCTCGGCCTTGTCGAACAGGAAGTCGACCACCTTGTCCTCGAACAGCGGCGCGCGCAGCTGGGCGGCGGCCATCGGCTCGTTGCGGACATACTGGTAGAAGCGCTCGCGGTCGTTCGGCGAGTACTGGGCAGCGGCCTGGGCGATGAGCTGGTTCATCTCCTGCGAGCTGACCTCGACGCCGTTGGCAGTACCGATCTCCGACAGGAGCAGGCCCAGGCGCACGCGGCGCTCGGCGATCTTCACGTAATCGGCGCGCTCGGCCTCGAGCTCGGCCTTGGCGGCCTCGGGATCGGACTCGTGCTCGGCTTCGTGCTGGAGCTGATGCCAGATCTGGTCGAACTCGGCGTCGACCATCGAGGGCGGAACCTCGAAGTCATGGCCGGCGGCCAGCTGGTCGAGCAGCTTGCGCTTCATATAGGTGCGGGTCAGGCCGTTGAGCTGCTGCTCGAGCTGGCCCTTCAGCAGGCCGGTGAGCTGATCGAGGCTCTGCAGGCCGAGCGTCTTGGCGAAGTCGTCGTTGATCTCGGTCTCGCCGGCGGTCTTCACCGCGGTGATCTTGAGCGCGAACTGCGCCGGCTTGTCGGCCAGGTCGGCAACGCCGTAATCGGCCGGGAAGGTGACGTCGATCGTCTTCTCGTCGCCGGTCTTCACGCCGACGAGCTGGTCCTCGAAGCCCGGGATCAGGCGGCCGGTGCCGATCTCGACCGACATGCCCTCGCCGGTGCCGCCGTCAAAGGCGACGCCGTCGACGGTGCCGACGAAGTCCATCGTCACCTGGTCGCCGGTGGCGGCCTTGTGCTTGGCGGGGGCGTCGGTGAACGCCTTCTGCTGGCCGGCGAGCTGCTTGAGCTGCTCGTTGACCTCGTCGTCGCTGACCGGAACGGTCAGGCGCTCGAGCTTCAGCTTGTCGATCGCCGGAGTCGGCACTTCGGGAAGCACTTCCAGCTCGACCTTGATCTCGGCGTCGCCACCCGGCGCATATTCGCCTTCCAGGCTCACCGACGGCGACACGGCCGGGCGCAGCTTGTGATCGGCGATCAGCTTCTGCACGCCTTCCTGGATCGAGCTGTTGAGCGCGTCCTGGGCAATCGCCTCGCCGTGCATCTTGCGGATCAGGTTGGTCGGCACCTTGCCGGGGCGGAAGCCCGGCATGCGGACCTGCGGGGCAACCCGCTTGACCTCGGCATCGACCTTCTTGTCGATGTCCTTGGCAGTGATCTTGAGCGTGTAGGCGCGCTTCAGGCCCTCGTTCAACGTCTCGACAGTCTGCATTTTTCTCAGGCTTTCAAACTTCAAGAATAGGAATCGCGGCGTCCGGTGACGCGGGAAACGAGCGGCGATGCTGGTGCGGGCGAAGGGACTCGAACCCCCACACCTTTCGATACCAGAACCTAAATCTGGCGCGTCTACCAGTTCCGCCACGCCCGCACAGGGCACCGCCGGTCGGCGGGCTCTATAGCAGTCAGGGGTCTCATCGCAAGGGCACAAGAAACTTCATCGCGGGACGAAGCGTTGGTCAACCGAAACAAGGAGACTAACCGTGCCCGTTGAGCCGCCAGTTCAGCCCATTGTGCCGCCCGCCGAGCAGCCGCCCGCGCCGCAGCCGGGCCAGCCGGCAAGCCCGCCGCCGGAGATCGAGCCGCCGGCGCCGGACATCGACGTCCCCGCCCCGCAGCCGGCCACCCCTTCGGTGCCCAGCCCGGGCCAGCCCATAGCCTGAAGCCAGGAGAGAGAGGATGAACGACCAGAATCGCGAAGACCCCCGCTCCGACCTCGAGCAGGTCGTCGAAGCGCGCGCCGATGCCGTCAAGCGCGGCGAAGGCGGCAGCGGCCACGCGCCGCTGGAGGATCCAGGCGCCTCGGACGGCGTCGGCGGCACTGCCGGCGACGTGAAGAACCAGGACGCGGACGCGCAGTAACCCGGGCCGCCCATGATCGAAAAGCACCTGAGGAAACTCCGGCTGCGCTGCGAAATCGGCGTGTCGGAGGAAGAGGCCATTCGTGCCGCGCTGCTGGGCCCGTTCGACTACGGGTCCGAGCAGGTCATCGTGCGCCGCGGCGAGCCGCTGAACACTTCGATCCTGCTGATCGAGGGGTTGCTGGCGCGCTACAAGGATCTGAGCAACGGCCAGCGCCAGATCACCCACCTGCACGTGCCCGGCGATTTCGCCGACCTGCACGGCTACACGCTCAAATATCTCGACCACAATCTGATGTCGCTCACGCCGGTGCGGATCGCCCGGATGCCGCACCCCAAGCTGGATGCGATCACCGATCGCTTCCCGCATCTGACGCGCAGCTTCTGGTTCTCGACCAATCTCGACGCGAGCATCCACCGCGAATGGGAAGTCTCGCTCGGCCGCCGCAACGCGATCGAGCGCGCCGCGCACCTGATGTGCGAGCTGCATTCGCGGCTGCTGGCAGTCGGCGCGGCGGAAGCCAACCGCTTCCGCCTGCCGATCACCCAGACCCAGTTCGCCGAGTGCCTGGGCCTGACCGGCGTCCATGTGAACCGCGTGCTGCGCGAGCTGCGTGAAGCCGGCCTCGCCGATTTCCGCGGCGGCATGGTCACGATCCACGACCGCGCCGGGCTTGAATCGATCGCCGAGTTCGACCCGCTCTATCTGTACCTGAACGGGCCGCCCGGCTGACGGCGCGGCGCCTCAGAGCGTCGCGCTGTCCATGACCTTGTGCACCTCGTCGATGCCCGCCGGGAAATAGTGGATCGCCGGGCCGGTGAAGTTGATCACATAGAGCTGCCCGTTGATCACCGCCGCACGACCTTCGCCATTGCGGCGGAGGTCGTCGCCCTGCACCGAATAATGATAGGTGAAGCGCACACCGGGATGCCCCGCCAGCTTGATCGGTTCGACCTTGTCGATCTCGAACAGCGAGGTGTCGAGCGTGATCCGCCACGTCGCCTCGAACAGCTGGACGATCTCGGGTGCCAGCATCTGCGCCTTGAAGGTCGGCAGCGGCTTGTCCTTCTTGCGGCGATCCTTGAGGATCGTCTCACCCGGCGCGATGCCGGCGAAGAAGCTCAGCTCATTGAGCGTCAGCCCGTCGAGCGTCCACATCTCGCCCTTCTTGGAGGGCCGGTACGAAGCGCGGTTCCAGTTCACGCCGGGCGTGACCGTGAGCGCGCTCTTGGCGACGGCGACCGGCGCACCCGCCGCCATCACCTTCCAGCCCGCCACCGCGGCGGTGGGCGCTGCGACCAGCGCCGCGGCAATCAGCCATTTCAGGGAAGTGCGCATCATCAACCTCCAGCAAGCATCGTGATCATGGATTTGTCGGGAGCCTCGGGCCGCAGCTCGAGATAGCGTTTGAGCATCGCGCGGCCCTCGTCGGCGCCGCCCGTGCGCAGCAGCGACAGGCCAAGCCCGCGCCACGCCTCTGCGACCGGACGCTCCGCCGCGACCGCGCCGCGATAATATTCGACCGATTTCTCGAAATCGCCGGCACCGGCGCGCGTGCGGTACAGCTCGCCGCGCGCATAGAGCAGCTCGCTCGTCCAGCCATGCTCGGCCAGCCGGGCGAGCAGGAATTCGGTGCCGCCGAAATCGTTGAGCTTCACCTGGTCGTCGATCAGCGGCGCCCACCAGGCGGCCATCGCCGCGCGATAGCTGTCGATGCCTTCGACTCCCGGCCCGTTCGCGCCGGGCGGCCCCTTGCGGGCCAGCTCGCCGAGATAGGCCATGCGATCGGCATTGGCCGGGTGCGAATCGAGGAAGCCGCCGCCCTGGTGGCGCCGCTTCTTCTGCTGGCGGGCGAGCGCCGTCGCGTCACCCTCGGCGATCACCTGCGCCCACACCGCCGATGCCGCGGCCGGCGAATAGCCGCCGCTGCGCATATATTCGAGCGAGGTCACGTCCGCCTCGCGCTCCATGTCCTGGCCGAAGCTGAAGATCGAGCCGAGGATGCCGATATTGGCCAGCGCGCCGATCAGCCCGAAGAACGAGAGCCACGCCATCGCATCGGTCTTGCCGCGCACCGCGCGGAAATTCTGGAGCGAATGCTTCTTCTCGAAATGGGCGAACTCATGGCCCAGCACGGCGGCAAGCTGCGCTTCGTTGCGGAGCCTGAGCAGCGTGCCGGTCCAGATCTGGAGCGCGCCATTGGGCATCATCGTCGCGTTGAAGTGCGGCGTGCGGATGATGTAGAGCCGCACCGCGCCGCACCGTGCCTCGCCCACCTCGCGGCAGAGCACCCCGCGCACATAGGCGTTGAGCGCGGCATCGCGCACCACGAAGCGCGACGTCTTCAGCGAGCGTTCCGCCTCGTCCATTTCCAGCCAGAGCCCGCGCTCCTCCGCCGTCTCCGGCTGGTAGACAGCCGGAGTCGGCTTCACCGGCACGTCCTGCCGGGCCTGCGCCACGATCGGCGACAGCACCAGCGAGGTGGCGGCGAGCAGCGCAGGGCAACGCCCGCGCGGCGACATCACTTGGTCGCCGGCGCGGGGGCAGCGGCGGGCATGGCGCCCGCCCGGGTCGGGAAGTCCTCGAGCAGCTGGCCGATGCGCTTGTCGGCACCGTCGGCTTCGCGCACGTCGCCGCCCATCTTCACATCGGCGTTGATCCACACCAGCTCGCCGGTGCGCAGGTCGACCAGCCCGGCATAGCCCATGTGCACGCCCGAGCTGATGCCGACGCCCAGCATCGCGCCGAAGATCTGCGCCGCCTTGCGCCCGGCCGAGCCGTAGCTGTCATAGGTGTAGATGAAGAGGCCGTAATCGGCCGGTGTGCCGTCGCCGCTCAGCATGCGGAGCTGGCTCGCCCCCTCGCCCAGCGTCCAGTTGAAGTCGGCGCGCTTGGTGGGCAGCCGGTTGCCGGCGAACAGCTTGTGCGCGATCACGGCATTGGCGACCGCGCGGAACAGGCCGCGATAATCGGCGAGCAAAGTCGCCTGCTCGCCTTCGAATTCCGGCATCACCACCAGGTCGTTCGCGCGCTTGCTCTGCGCCGTGGCGAGCGAGGCGGCGAGCAGGGTGCGGGCCTTCTCGGTCCATTCGGCATTGGGCTCGTTCATGCCGCCGGTCGACTGCTCGCCCACCGACACGTCGGGGCGGAAGACCAGGATCTTGACGGGGCCTTCCTTGGGAAAGGCGAAGCCGGCCTTCGAAGCCGAAGCCTCCGCGCCGAACTGGGCGTGCGCAGGCGCGCACAGCAGCAGCATGCCGGCAAATGCCGACACCAATAGCCGAAGCATGGAATATCCCCCTTTTCAACCGAGTCCCCCGACTCGGCTCCCCCTTTTCTTGAGGTTAACCAGTCGTTTCGGCTTCGCAAGGAGGTTTGGTTTCAGAATAGATCCATTCTGGCGCGACCAGGCGGCGCATCGCAGCCCTGTCCGCTCAGGGCTTCACCCGCCGCGCGGTCAGGATCTTCACCGGCGCCACCGGGATCTCGCCCTTGAACGCGCCGCGGATCGAGCCCTCGGGCGAAACCGGCGCGTCGAAGATCTTCAGCACCACGTCCTGCCCCTCCACCACATGGGCGAAGGCGGCATAGCCGAGATTGTCGCCAGGCTTGGCCGGATCGGCATCCATCGACGCGGTCTGGTCGCCGAGCATGATCGTGAACTCGCCCTGCGCGGTGCCGACCGCGCGGCGCGGGCTGGAGAGGGTGAAATCGAGATGCTTGATGCCGGTCTGCGTCGTCGGCTCGTGCTTGATCGGCGGCAGCACCTTGGCCGGTGCGTTCTGCACACCGAACTGCACGAAGCCATAATGATCCTGCACCTTCACCACCCGGTAGAAGGTCGCGCCGTCGAGCCGCTTCTGGTCGACATAGCGCAGGAAGTTGTTGCCGGTGAGCGGGGCGCGGACATTGTCGACCTCGACAATCACCGTGCCGGCCCCGGTGGTGATCGCAACCCGCGGCAGCGCAGGCGCGGGCGCCGGCGAAGGGGCCGGCGCCGGCGCGGTCTGGGCCAGGGCGGGCGCCGCGAGGAAGGGCAGCAAAAAAGCGGCGAGCCAGCGCATCCTATTCTTTCTCCTCCTGCCCCTCCTCGGCCAGCTGCGCGCTTTCGCGCTTGAGCGGCCGGGAGACCGGGCAGACTTCCTGCACATAGTCGTTCAGCACATTGGCCAGATGCTCGCGCACCAGCCGGTAATGGACATATTGTCCGCGCTTCTCGCTGGTGACCAGCCCCGCATTCTCCAGCACCGCCAGATGCTGCGACACCGCCGGCTTCGAGATGTCGAACCGCGCGGCGATCTCGCCGGCGGTCAGCTCGGCATGCGCGAGATAGGCCAGGATCTTGCGGCGCACGGTGGACGACAGGGCTTCGAAGACGCGTTGCATGAAAAGGTATTTAAGCAACTTCTTCATTGCGCGCCAGTGCGAAACCAGTAATTAGGTAATTACTTAACTACCTGCGAGTCGTGCCATGACGGATCCGCATGCAGTCAATCACCTCGTCGAGACGCCGGGCGCCGATCCCGTGCAGGGCCGCGTGCGCTGGGCACCGGCTACGTCGCTATGGAACGGCGGGATGATGGCGGCGACGCTGCTCCTCGCGCCCCTCACCTTTTCGCCCGCCGCGCTTGCCGTCTTCGTGGTCACCACCGGCGCCACGCTGCTGCTCGGCCACTCGGTCGGCTATCACCGCCGGCTGATCCACAAGAGCTTCGGCTGCCCGCTCTGGCTCGAGCGCGTGCTGGTCTGGTTCGGCGCGCAGGCGGGGCTGAGCGGTCCGCTGATGATCATCCGCACCCACGATCTGCGCGACTGGGCGCAGCGCCGCAGCGACTGCCACCCCTATCTCAGCCACGCCAACCGCCCGCTGAAGGATGCGTGGTGGCAGCTCCATTGCCGGCTCGAGCTCGCCTCCCCGCCGCGCTTCGACCTCGGCCGGATCGGCAACGACCGCTTCTACCGCTTCCTCGAAGCGACATGGATGGTCCAGCAGCTGCCGGTCGCGGCGCTGCTCTTCTGGGCCGGCGGCTGGAGCTTCGTGGTGTGGGGCGTCTGCGCCCGGGTCTTCGCCTGCGTCCACGGCCACTGGCTGGTGGGCCATCTCGCGCATAATCGCGGGCCGCAGAGCTGGATCGTCGAGGATGCCGGCGTGCAGGCGCATGACGTACCCTGGGCCGGGCTGATCACGATGGGCGAAGCCTGGCACAACAACCACCACGCCTTCCCCGGATCGGCGAAGATCGGCCTCTATCCGGGCCAGAGCGACCTGGGCTTCGTCTTCATCCGGCTGTTGGAGCGCATGGGCCTCGCCTGGGACGTCCGCACGCCCGGCACGCTGCCGGTGCGGTCTAGCCTGCGCGCCACGGTGACCGCATGAACCGCCTCCCGGCCATGCTCTGGCACGGGTTCAGCGCGCTGCTCTTCGCCAGCCTGGCCGCATCGATCGCTCTGTTCGGCCCGCTGGGCTTCCTGCTGAGCCCGATCGCGATGCTCTACGCCGCGATCACCGCGCTGCCGCTCTACGGCATCGCCAGCGCGGCGCGGTGCCCCGGCTGGGTTACCGCGGCGCTGATCGGCGCACTCAGCATGGTGCCGCTGATGCTGCTGGCCGGATCGAATCTCTACTACCACACGCCAGGCTATTACGCGCTCGGGCTGGTGCAGATCGCCCTGCCCGGCGCGATCGGCGGGCTCGTGTTCCACGGCGTCTTCGCCGCAGCCACGCGCCCGCGCGAAGCCTAGCCCGCGAGCGCCTTCTTCAGCAGCTCGTTGACCACCGCCGGATTGGCCTTGCCCGCCATCGCCTTCATCGTCTGGCCGACGAAGAAGCCGAACAGCGCCTCCTTGCCGCCGCGATACTGCTCGAGCTGGCCCGGGTTCTTGGCGAGGATCTCGGCGATCACCGCCTCGATCGCACCGGTGTCGCTGGTCTGCTTGAGCCCGCGCTCCTCGACGATCTTGCCCGCGGCATCGCCGGTTTCGAGCATGATCTCGAACACCTGCTTGGCCAGCGGGCCGGACAGCGTGCCGTCAGCGGCGAGCGCGAGCAACTCGGCGCCCTGCTCCGGGCTCACCGGGCTGGTGTCGAGGTCCTTGCCCAGGCGGTTGAGCGCACCATAGAGGTCCGACAGCAGCCAGTTGGCCGAAGCACGGGCGACTTCGTTCTCGCCCTTCTTCTGGATCCGCGCGCCCTCGGCGAGCAGCGCCTCGAACCAGCGCGCCGTGTCGGCATCGGCGGTCAGCGTCGCGGCATTATAGGCCGAGAGCCCAAGCTCCTGCTCGTAGCGGCGGCGCTTGGCGTCGGGCAGCTCGGGCAGGCTGGCGCGGCATTCCTCGAGGAACGCATCGTCCAGCTCGAGCGGCAGCAGGTCGGGATCCGGGAAGTAGCGATAGTCGTGCGCGTCTTCCTTCGAGCGCATCGACCGGGTTTCGCCCTTGTCCGGATCGAACAGGCGCGTTTCCTGGACGATCTTGCCGCCGGCCTCGATCACCTCGACCTGGCGCCGTGCCTCGATCTCCACCGTCTGCATGACGAAGCGGACCGAGTTGACGTTCTTGGTCTCGGTGCGGGTGCCAAACTCGGCGCCCGGCTTGCGGACCGAGACGTTCACGTCGGCGCGCATCGAGCCCTGGTCCATGTTGCCGTCGCACGAGCCGACATAGCGCAGGATCGCGCGCAGCTTGCTCAGATAGGCCCCGGCTTCCTGCGGCGAGCGCATGTCCGGCTTCGACACGATCTCCATCAGCGCCACGCCGGCACGGTTGAGATCGACGTA
>Ga0164294_10003362_pt1 | contig 14239 bp, 29 predicted proteins | sample GEODES005metaG_FD_111479 | JGI IMG/M metagenome (GOLD analysis project Ga0164294, IMG submission 111479) | Oligotrophic lake water microbial communities from Sparkling Lake, Wisconsin, USA - GEODES005 metaG | ecosystem: Environmental > Aquatic > Freshwater > Lake | place: USA: Sparkling Lake...
AACTTCGGTTTCCTGATTCGCTCCCACCGTGACCACGGAAACCTCATACAGCTTCATGTCGCGGATTTCGTAAACATCCTGACCATCGACGGTTTCGGTGCTGCCATCAACCACGTCATAGGCAAAGCTCATTTGGTTGATGCGCCGGCCTTTGAGCATCCGGTACACCTGTTTGGCTTTGGGGTTTTCCAGGTCAAGTTGCGCGGTGACCTTCAAACCAACTTCGTCCTCTTCGGCCTTCACCACATGGCCGATGTTGAAATCGGGATCGCTCATGTTGTGCCCGAACAGCAGTGGAATGACCGACCCGGACTTCTCCCAGCGGGCAAGATCGTTGGCGAAGGCACCTTTGGTAACGATGTCGCCGTAGGAATCGACGTTCCCGAACACGCTGGCGTAGGCGGTGAACTGTCCTTCGGTCAGGCCGTCAACCGGCCCTGCTTTCACCTCGATGGTGGCTACGTCTTTGGTCAGCATTGTGCTCCTCGATGATTTTGCGTTCTCCGCAGTTGAGTACCAGCGTTCAATCGCCGCTACTGTGCGCTCCGGTCTGCTCTCAGCAGCGGCACGCTCCAGGCACGCTTCTTTGCCTGGGTCAATAATTTTGATGACCGCCCCAGCCTTTTTGTAACGGTCAAGCTGTTCGGCGGGCGGGCTGGTGTGGATGATCCACGAATCAGCATCCAGTCCGTTGATCACTTGGTTGATCGCCGATGTCCTAGCGGGAAACGTCACTTGCTGAATGGCCTTCGGCGCATCGTGCGGTGTCGGTGATCCGAACGCCTGGGCGATCACGTCATAGTCGATGATCACGTCACCCGGCTTAGCGTTGTCGGCGACATACGTTGATTTGCCGCCGCAGGGCGGGCCAAGGACAACTGTGATCATTCGGTGGGTTGCTCTGCCGGCGGTGCCGCCGGGATCGGGTTCTGGTCACCGGCCTGGGTGACGTTCAGCGGTCTGATCAACACATCGCCGCCCTCAACAGGTGGACGGTTGTCCAAAGCCCGGGCTTCGTTGATGGTCATTGTCGGCCCGCCGACGCTCTTCATGATGGAGTCGGCGCGTTCCTCAAAGGAACCCGTCAGCTTTTCGCGAAGGTTGAACTCAAGGTAGAAGCGGTCAGGTGCGGGTTCAAAATCGGGGAGGAGTTGAAGTTCAATCTCTTCCTCGATCATGCAGAGCATCGGGGCCAAGCAGTCTTGGTAAAGCATTTTGTGTTGCTCAGTGATATTGCTGAACGTGGCGTGGTCAAGGATTCCCACCATCGGCGGCGGGACATGGTAGGCGGCGGCGACTTCCTCGCGGGTCAGCTTGCGGCCTTCGATGTATTGCAAATCCTTGGCGGTCTGCGACACCGGGGTGAACGTCATCCCGTCCTCAAGGATCGGTGTCCCGCCGGCACCAGGCCCGGTGCCCGAATACTGGGCCTGCCATGACCTTTTGAAACGATCCCTAGCGCCATCAGACCAGTCCGGGGCGTCCTTCGGGCGCAGAAGATAGCCACTCATCCGAGCACCGTTCTTCATGATCTGCTCGCGCATCTCACCGCTGGAAAACTCTTCCCGCAACGTGCGGCGCAGCGATTCCAGCGGAGACACACCTTCATCGAAGTGGACTCCGTAGCCCCGGAAGTACACCATCTGCTCACGCGGGAAAATCTGAATACCCTGGTTTCCGCGAACCTCAAACTCCGTGGGAGTCATCCAGTTCTTACCCGAAGGGCGAACCATCGTCGGATCAAGCCGTTGCAGGGCTTGAACGCCTTTGTCCACTGTCTTCAACCAGTAAGCGTTGTTGTAGATCGAGAAGTCAGTGATCAAATCCCTGAAGAACCTGTACCGGGTGGTGTACGGGTTCGGTTTGCGAAGCAACTTCGCTAACGGATGTTCCTGCATCCGCTGGCGGTTAACATCACCGATCCGCTCATACAGCGGCAGCCCGAGCTGGGCCACGTTACGGGCCAAGAATGAGATCACGGTCTGCACCGATTCCTGGGTGCGGTAAATCTCAGAATAGTCAGCGGCATAAGTGTCCGACAGCATGATCCGCGAAGGCGGCGTGAATCGGTTATTGCGCTGCGATAGTTTTTGCACCGAACCGGCGCTAGCGACAAACGCCATCTAGCACCTGCTTTCAGAGAAGTTGGATGAAATCAACATTGATACGGTCGATAAGGATTTCGCCATCGGCGGCTGCCGCTTCGGAGTCGATCTCATGGACGGTGACGCCGCGCAGCACAAGAGCTTCGCGCCCCTCATATGTACACACGCCAGAAATCGCGTTTCCTGAGGTCAGGTTGACCAAGATGGCGCGGTTGAGCATGGTGGGCCGATTGCGATTGAACAATTAGTTTCCCCAGTTCAGCGTGTATATTTGAGTCATGGACATGAGTGCATGGGTTGATGCCACGCGGCGGCTTTTGGGGCCTGAGGTTTCAGTTGCGCGAGGAACTGAGCGGTTCCTGGTTAACACCGATGATTGGATCGAGTTTTGTAATGCACACCTGCATTGCGGTGGTGATGTTGAAACGCTCGTCTTATGGGATCGACCAGTAGTTCGCAGCACTGATATCCCAAGAGGGTTTGTAGCTATTTGCCTACCCAGTGCCTACACAACAAGGAGTTCCTTGGATTCGTAGGCTGACCGGCGCTGCGGTGCAGTGGTTTCCGCTGCCCACACCGCGCCGATAGCGGCCTTCAATGGTGCTGCGTCCGTTGGGCTCGCAGCCAGATCAATAACCCATGCCCCTTGGCTGAACACCTTCACCGCCGCCGAGGTAGCCGCAGCATCCAAACCTGGATGGGCAAGGTGTTTGATGCTGCGCCGCTCCAGGCGGTCAAACATCAACCCGGTCGCCGAACCCAGATCAGGCCCAGCCCACGGCACAATCGTGATATTGGCCGGCCCACCCGATGGCAACAACGCATTGTTGATGTCATCAATCAACGAGGTTTCCGGTGCGCCGTTGGATTGGATAACAATCCCGGTGTAGGTTTCCCGATTCTCGATCAGCCACGGGATCACCCATTCGGTGCCGTTCCTGTCGGCGGCAATACCCACCACCGGGACACCATCAGCATCCTTAGCGGCGCGGGCGATGTAACAGCGGGTGCGGTTCCAACTCATCGCCAAACACACAAACCGTGCGCTATCGGGTGCCGGAACAGCATCATTGTCGAAAGTTTCGCGCCACGATCCTTCGGGGAAAGGCCCAGCCTCCGACATCGACAACCAGCGGCACAAAACCTCAATTTCAAACTGGTGAGGCGGGTTCGTTCGCATCGCCGCAGCAAGAGCACGCTCAGTGACACAATTTTCGGCCACGTCAAGATGATTCATGCTGGGATTGGCTTGCGCCCAAGCCTGACGATCAGTGCGCTTCGCGTCCGGGTCAGCAGACCACTCAAACCAACCCAAAACCTGCTCATCCGGGGTGTCGGCCAAATATTCGGCCATGTCCTCGTCAAGTTCTTCCAAAATGTCGGCGTCGGCATCACCGTCAGGCCAACCCAACTCGCGGTGAGCCTGGGCACGCAAATAACGCAACACCACACTCAACGCATCGCCGGCATTGGAAAACGCCCACGCCTGCGCTTTAGGACGCGCATTCATCGTGTTTGTCACCGCAGACCACGAATCCCACGATTGATGCTCACGAAGCTCATCAAGCAGCACTAAATCGCCGCTGAAGCCACGGCCACCTTTACGGGAAGCCGCCGCGACACGATATTGGGAACCCGACAGCAGCCGCATCACCTTCGGATGCCCGAGGGAAACCTTCTCAATCAGTTCCTCAAGCTCTTCAATGGACTGCGCCCACTCAACAGCTTCACCCCACGCTTTTTCAGCGGTGGCTAAATCCTGGGCCGTACCAATCACCGTGGGCGAATCAAGTGCATAAACATGCCACAGGGCCAAGACCAGCATCAACATGGTTTTGCCGGATTGTCTGGCAACGGTGACCACACAGTACCTGTACCGGTACCTGGGTTGAGCGTTAGAAGCGATCTCCTCTAGAGTCTGTTCCTCAAGCTCTAAAGCGTGAATGAGCAGCCAACGCTGCCACGGGAACAACTTGATCCCAAGGATCTCTTCAGCGAAAGCAATCGCCGCAAAGCCGTGGCTGGTCTCCGGGGTCAACTCCCGCTTCGGCGGGGTGAACACCCGTGGCTGCTCAACCCCGAGAATCAACCCGCAGCCTCATGCTGGCGGGTCATCTGGCGCACAGCAGCCAATTTCCCGGTCTTAGAGTCCGAGCCTTTACCCAGGTCAGCCATCGTTTCCCGAAGCTGCTTGCTGATGCTGGCGTGTTGCGCCACCGTCAGCGGATTATCCAAATCCTTAGACAGCTTCTGGGCGATAGCAACCAGGCCAGGACGGTTCGCCGCCGTCGATAAGGCGTTGATCTGCGCCATCACGCCGGCCTCAACTGGCCCCATCTCGTCAATTGGCCGCTCTACCTGCTGCGATGGCAAACGAGTCACCGTAGCCGGGGAATGTTTGCTGGCAAGCATCTTCTGGCGGCGAATCTTGTCATAGTCCCGGCTTGCCTGTTTGCACAAATCGCAACGGCAACCGCCGTTGTATCTGGTACGAGAGCCGTGTTCACCGGCCATAATGATTCACCTCCTAGGATTAGCTGCCAGCAAACTTTGGCCCTACCCCAGCAAACATTGTGGCGGCTAATGTGGAAGTCGAATGTTCGCTGCGAGAATCACAAGCGATAGGGGGGATTCCTGTTTGTGCTGGTCAGAGCGATATTTACCCCATTACCCCTGGTCAGAGAGGTGTTGCTGGCATTGCTGCCCAGCAAACTCTCGTCCAGCAGCAAAGGCCAGCTAACTCCGCAGCAAATGGGCAGCAAACGGTGTTGCCCGAGCTACCAATCGGCTTTGATCCACGCGCCATCGACGGGACGATTTCCGCGCCCGCGATTGCACGATTGATGCGAAGGCCGCAGGTTCCCCATCGACAGAGCTAGGTGCGGATGGGTGCTGATCGGCTTGGCGTGGTCAGCCTCAAACGAGGTGGGCTCTTTGAAGTTCGCTTGATAGTTGATCTGTTGATCGCAGAGCCAGCATCGAAGGTTGGCGTCGGCGCATCGCTTACGGAACTCGTCCTTCAGTACGCGCCATGATCGGCCCCGCAGCTTAGCGTGGTCAGGGTTGCTTCGCTGCTTGGTGGGCATTGAGTTGGTTAGGCAGCCGGATCGGTGGTGCTGAGATCGGCGTCAGGCACGATGTCATCCAATGCCTGGGCTGCGGCGTTGAGTGCATCGAGGTTGACTACCTCTGCCGGCACGTTCGCTGCATCAAGCTGGGCCTGGACATCAGCGATCTTGGCAACCACTTCGTCTTTGGCCTTGCCGAGTTGGGCGACAACGGCATCAATGGATTCTTGGGTGGACATGCTGAGCCTTCCGATTGTTTGGAGCGTGTAGGCGGCAACCCAGAGTGTGAAGCCGCAGGTTAGGAGTGTTGCGCTAGACAGCATGAGCGTGAAGCTCTGCATCATGTCTGCCTCTCCTGATGGATGGTGGACAGTTCCCTATCGACGGCTAGGCACCACATCTTGTGGCTAGGGGTGCAGTAGCCCTGGTATCTGCGGCATCGGCAGTCCGGGTGGTGCTTGTGTCTGCGTGCGTGGGCCAGTGCGATCACGACACGGTTTTCGGGTTTCGTCATGTCAACGGTTGTCATGGGGAATGCCCTAGAAAAGCTGAACCCCGGCTCCAGAGGGTGGAGGAACCGGGGTGTAGGCGCACTTGTAGCGCGTGTTAAATGTAGCACACAAATTACACCGTTGTCATTCGGTGGTTGTTTCGGCTGTTCTTACACGGTTTTCGGGTACGCAGATGGTGGAGTGTGGGTCTAGGCGTGGCCCGATTGATCCCCAGTCCTGGTCACTGTCTATGGCGGCGATAGCCATCACCCAGCCGTTGGATTGCCGGATCACTTCAGCGGTGACTTCCACGCCATCAAAGTCGATGAGGCAGTCCTGCCCGGGTTGAAACTTGGTCACTTACTGCTCCATTCGGTGACGTAGCGGTAGCCACCTTCAATTCGGTACCTCGCGCCTTGCTTGTTGGTCACGGTGCGAGACTCATTGCTTTCGCGGTACAGACCTAGTTCGCGGATTACCGCATCAGCCATGCTGCCCCAAGCATCTCTCTCGCGTTCGTTTAGCGTTGCCCAAGGAAATGTCCTACCGGCTGATGTCGATCCACAAATAGCTTTAGCAATGCGCGTGCGTAGATCAGTCATTCCAAAACTCCTTCAGGTAGGGCAAAGCCAAGTAGTCGGCAGAGGAACAAGTAGCGGTCAGGAGACCATGTGGCTTCGCAGTGCTGGCACATAGCGCCGATGTTGGTGACCACCTTCAGGGATGGTTGTCTGACGGTTTCCCCGGCTGAGTCGCGGCGATACACCCATTCGCGGCCACACGATGGGCAGGGTGCGCTGATGTGTTTGACCGATTCGGGATCGAGTAGGTGGAGGATGGTTTCGCACCAGCCGTTCACAGTGTCTGCGATGTCGGTGACGTGGTTGGTGTCCTGTGGTCTCCATGACGATGCCGCGAGGTGGCCGAGTCGGGCGGGGATGCCGCGTTCCTTCCTGCACCATTGGCGGGTTTTGGATTCCATGTCGATGCGTAGTTGCGCGGCGTCGATCCATAGAGGTGGCAGGGACTTGGCGGGTGTTCTGGTGTCTCCTTGGGTGCCGGCTAGGTCTTGCTCAAGCTGCCTGTACAGGCTTAGTGCGTAGCGGGTGGTGTCGTGGTAGACGGCCATGCGGGGTTGGCATAGCCGATCCACCGCTTTGGAGAGCTTGTCTGAAGCAGCGACGATATTGCCATCAGCCATTAGCGCCACACCGCCGTGTGGATGATCATTCCCGCCAGCACTAGGGCGACTATCCCGATCCACATCATTTGGCGCTCCTGCGGTCAACTAGACGGGCGTAATGCACCAACCTGCCGGGCAGTGGAACGTCCGGGGTGATGGTGTTGGTGCAGAGGTGTTTGATTCGGGCGTTGCACAGATCGCATGTCCAACCCAGAGCGGCCTGGACACGATCATCCGATTCATCGAGGAGCCACTTCATGCGATCCTCTTCATCTTTCGGCGTTCCCGTTCGGAAATCCCGCCCCACACACCGAAGCGTTGACCTGTGTTCACCGAGAACTCCAGGCACTCTTTTCGCACTAAACACGACGAGCAAACCTTTCGGGCTTCCCTGCTTGATGCGCCCTTCTCAGGGAAGAAGAGTTCGTTGTCCACCTGGGCGCACAGCGCATCGGCCATCCATTCGGGTACAAGCACGGTGATCACGCGGTGGTGTTTTTCTTCAGGGCGTCCTTGATGGCGGCGCGGTGGCGTTTCGCTATGGCCCCGTAATCGACGTGATCGCAGCGATACAGGCCATTGAGCATCATCCCGCTGTCATCGCAGCGTTCGCAGTGAGCCGTCATGTACTCATCCGGTGGGCCTTCGGGTTCCTCGTCTTGGCCTTCGATCTCTGCCGGCAGTTCTTCGATCTGTTCACCGAACCTGTCGATCATCGGGTTTCCCTTCGCGTGCGCTTACTTACGTTTAGTTAAAGAGTTTTTAAGGTGAGTAGTTCTTGTCTAAGTTGTCTCGTCTTGTCTTGTCTTGTCTGCATCGCCGACATGCATTGCTTGTGGCAATGCTTGATGCATTGCTTGTGGCATTGCTTGGGGCAGTGCGTCAGCGTTCAAGATTCACCACGTTCCCGCTGTGGCGTGGATCGTTGTGGCCCCACCTCGCGGCAGCCGCTTTCTGTGCCCGTTCGCTGCGTTTCTCCATGTCATCGGCAGACATTTGGTGATCGGCCCAGTCATGTATCTGCCAGCCGCCAGGTGCCGGATGCCATAGACCGGCCTCTACGAGATGCTTCGCATCGGTGGCTGTTGCACCCATGATTCGGAGGGCAGCTTTAGGGATAAAGCCGGCCAGTGCATGACGCCCGGAGTACGCCATTCCTTCCAAATGAATGACGATTGCGCGGTACTTTCTGTCCTCTTTTAGGTATAAAAGCTTCGGATTCTCGAACATTTGGGTGTCGATTCTGATCCACTTCATCCCAGCCATTTGGTCTCCTCCACTGGTGTGACGTACCCGAGGTCATCAATGAGCACCCATGTGCCTTGGCGTTTGACCAAGGTTTCTGCCGGGTCTGCGAACGATCTGACTGACCAGCCGTTGTCGAACGCATCAAGTGGGTGTTCGGTGACCATGCCGTGGCAGCCAGTGGTTCCTGAGCCGCACAAATGCATGGCATTAGATAGTTCGTTGCCGCCGCCCTGACTTCGGTTCTTACGGTGATGGAAGTTCGTGGCCCTAGCAGCACCGCACAACTCGCATACACCTAGTGAGCGCAGCCGCAGCAGTTCACGCTGGGCCTTCGGGATTGGGCTCATAAGGTGTCGCCCAGGCGTTGCAGTAGGCGCACATCAAACACCCAGGACGCTTTAGCGTTCCCTAAAGTGTCATCCACCCGTTTCTGGTACTCGATGCGCTTACTACCGCCAGCCTTCACCGCATTAGAGATGTCATCGAGCAGGCCGGCGTAGGTGACATGCATCGGTTCTACTTGGTAGAGGGTGCCGCCGATCTCCCGCGACAACTCTTCCCATTTCACGTCGAAGATCACCACAATGTTCGGATACAGGCTGCGATACCGTTCTCCGTCCTTCACGTTGAAGGTGACCGCGTATTGCGGGTCAATGCCGTAAAGCTCCTGGGCTTTGAACAGTGGGGTGCGAATGTTCTTCAGATCGGACGGCCACTGCACAAACAGGTCATGGGTGTACGGGTTGCTTCGTTTCTCCACGTTCACTGACCCAGACAGTCCAAGTTGGAACAGCCTGTTCACGGCGAAAGCCCGTTCGTCTGCTTCAGCGGCGTCACACCAGTGCTGCTTGTCTTCGGTGCTTTCTTTAGCGGTCACCGGACACGCTCCAGATCCATCTCAGCCCGGACAGCAGCCGCAGCAGACCTACCCACATCGACCCGAACCTTTAGCGAGTCCAGTTGGCGTTTACGGCCCCGCACCAACGCTTCAGCGGTCTCCGCTGCTAAACGCTCCGGTGAGGTTCGGACGATGGCCTCATGTTTACGCAACTCCATTGCGCCTTCAGCGATCAGGAACGCCCGAGACAGCGCCAGCGTGTAGTCCTCGCGCCGGTTCACCGCCTCAACCTCAATGCGATCAAGGTCAGAGGAAAGCCGCGCCAACTCGCGGGCCAACTCCATCAACCCAGTCACCACCTGATTGGGCGTGATCTCTGTCATCACGTCACCTGATCAAACAGTGATGGCTGTTCGGGTTCGCGGCTCTTGGTCACCGCTAGATCAATTGCAGCCTGAGCCCACTCGCCCGGTGTGGTCGTGTAGCCAAGTTTGTGGAGCCGGAAATCGTTGTTCAGCAGGCATATAGCAATGGCTTTCCATGACGGGGCGCGGCCCGAGAACAACAGGCCGTCAGGCAGATCGTCAGGTATCGAATCCCGGTAGCATCTCTGCTGCCACGTCGTGACGTAAGCCTCTATCCTTGATGTAGGCCCGACGCCAGCCGGCAATTGCTCTGCTTGCTTCTTTATTTGCCAATAGTTTTTGCTCATCGGTCAGATAGCTCCATGCTTGTCGGACGATATCTTCGGGACAGTTGAATGCCAGGGCGCACGCTGCGTGCCCAAGCCATGCGCGGTGATTGAGATGCGGATCGGTGAATGCGTTCTCAGTGCTGATCGGCCACTCATCGCAGACCCGGAGCATGTAGAGCCCGTACTCAAGGTGGTTGCCGGTGAACTGAATAGCCCGCTGGGTGTAGGCGTTGCGGTCGGTGACCTTGCCCCACATGTTGTGGGCTATCTCTTCCCACTGTTGTACGGGGTGGTAAACCTGCGGAAGTCGCAGCAATTCATCCTTCATATTCTGGCTCCCACGCTTCCGAGAAGTCACGGTTGGTGAACAGGCTTGCCAGTCCGGTGATCTGTTTCATGCGGAGTAGTTCGTCTGGGCTCATGCCGATGTGTTCACAAATCCAGCGGTCACCTTTGCCCATCTCAACGAGTTCGGACACGATCTGGGACATCAGTTCAATGTTGTGGCTACCGCGAGCGCGGTTATGTCGGATGGTTGATGCCATGCGGTCGGATATCTCTTTGTCCAGCACGACAACGGGCAGCATCCCGCCCTCCCGCTCCAGAATCCTTTGCGAGTTTTTGAGCGTCAGGAATCGGTGGAAACCATCAACCACGATGTACTGGTCTGCTTCCCGGTCATACACCGTGACAACAGGCTGGGTATAGCCGTCCTCCCAGATGGAGGTTTCCAGTAGTTCCATTTCGGGTGGTGCCACGCTATTGGGGTTGTAATCGTTGGCGGTTACTTTGTCGATGGGCACTGAACGGACGTTGTAGACAGGGGAGCGGTATCCGTCGCCGTAGCTGTGGCCGTCTTTATGGGCTTCATCGCCACGAAGGGCCGGCGAGAATACACAGATCAGGGTTACTGGGCCGTCGATGGCCTCAAAGGTGTGGGAATCATTCTTGTCTAGGGCATACAAGGTGTCCGGTTCAATGATGTGGCGTTCCCCTGTAGCCAGGTCAACCAATTCGCCCTTACCGGCCACGCAATAGCAGGCTTCAAGGTGGTGTGGGTACTGCCATCGCTGTGGCCCTTTTGGTGGGATTACTGTGCGGGTGACTGTGTATCCCATGCCGTCCTCCTCAAGGAGGAATCGGTGGCTGAAGAATCCTCCGGGGGTGAACTCCATGACGCGGCCATCGGCCAGGTCGCCGCCTTTAATTACCTTCATGTTGTGTGCCTTTCATCTCGTTGAGTGATCGGTACTTGTTTTGGATTTGCTTCTGACGAGCCTGCTGTTCCTGGGTCGGTGCTAGGCCGAGATATTTACAGGTGTGATCGTTTTTCAGAATCGTGATGGCGAACCGTTTCCAACTGGTGACCATGCCGGGGTGGGCGTGCAACTGATCTAGGTGATCGGGTGGCCGGCAGATGGCTATTCGACGTAGTTGGTTGCCGCCGTGCGGTGTCGTTCCGTTGATCTTGTAGGGGATACCCACGCGGTCTAGGTCGGTGATGATTTCTTCGGGCAATCCGCGCCCCACCCGTGCCCAGTAGCGGATGGATTGGATGAAGCGCAGTTTAAAATTTGCGGCCACTTCTTCGGGCAACGTATCGAGAAGGAACTTTGTGAAGCTCTTCCAGGTGTGGCCTTCGGGCAGGGTGAAGCTGCGGTACGACAACTGCTTTCCGTAGTGGGCGACGAAGTTAGCTCCCTGCACGCGGGCGCATAGCTTGGCCCAGGTGTGGGGGTCGATGACGCGATACAGGCCGAGGGAACTTTTGCTTTCGGACATGAACGGTGACGCCACCCGCATCTTGCTTACCGGGATGCCGGCTTTCCAGAAGGTGTCGTAGAGCTTGTTGTAGTCCCAGTCAAATCTGGCGTTGGCCGTCCATACGTCTTCGGTTCGCCAGTCATAGATGGGGTACACGTTGTAGGTGTGGGCGGTGTTTTTCTTCGTCCACATCTTGCCGCCGAGGGTTTCTTTGCGTTCGTTCATGATGGCCCGGAAACGGTTGAGGCTTTCAGCGGTGCGGATTCCGATCAGGTTGGCGCAGGTTTTTCCTTGCGAGTACCACTCTGCGAATCCATCCCAGAACTCGTCGTAGTTCATGTTTTCGCGGAAGAAATCGAACTGATGGTTGTCGATGTTGACGATGTACGGGTCGGTTGGCATTGGGCGAACCCAACGATCCTTGTCGTGCTCTCCCCAGCACTGCCAATCAACGGCATAGCTTGAGACTGTGCAGGGCAGGGTGATGGGCATACAGCACCAGTGGATATCTAGTTTGTCTCCGTGTTCGCGCATCATGCGGTGCATGAACTCAAGGGACTGCTCGTAGTTGGCTTCGTTATCCAGTATCTGGATGCCGAGCTTCCGGGTTTCTCCCGCTTCTTCCATGTGCTGGAGGACAAGGTTTAACAAGACTCCGGAATCTTTGCCGCCCGAGAAGCTGAGATAGACGCGTTCAAAGTTGTTGAACACCCAGGCAATCCGGTTGCGGGATTCCGTGTAAACGTCAATGCCGATATTGCGTCGGCCAGAACTTGAAGCGTCTGTCAGTACAGCGGTCATCAGTTTTCCCCCCTTCGTGATTGCACTTCGTCGCGGGAAGCCACACCTTTGCGGGTGTCGGCGGCAAGTACCGCAACGATGGCGCGGCCCCACGCGGAGGTTTCCGCGTTCTGTATCTCCGAGTCCTTCGTGTACGGGGTTTTTCCGGGGATCGGCTCCTGGGCGTGGCCCACACCGGGGCGCGGATCGTCCGGGTTTCGGTAGGCGAACGCTTTTGCCACGATGATGGGGCGGTCTTGTGGCTCCCAAGTGCCGTCAGGGTTCTTGATTAGGGTGGGCACCAGAAGCATCTGCCACTCACACTGCAACGAACCGTCCGGGTATTTGGCGGCGAACTCCGCGATGCGTTCCGCAACGGTGTTGTAGGAACTCAAATCAATTGCCATTAGTCCCGCCTGCCTTCCATCTCTTTTGCGATGAAGGCTGCGGCTTTGCGATCAGAATCATCTGTCCACTGCCAGCCATGAGCAGAACGGTGCGGATCGTGGTGGCCTGCTGGCTTCACACACCGGGATCCGAGGGATGCGTGCTTGCCGCACTCCTCCCCTATCGCCCCGGCTTCAACGTCCTCCTGCCACCGGTTCACAGTTGCACCGGCCACTTCGTGATGTCCTTCACGCCGACATGCGCCGCGACGAGATGGCCGACAGCGGTGATCAACTCTTTATTGACAACGGGTAGGTGCCCGGTCTCTTGGGCTAGTTCAAGCCCGATCTTCTGGGCGTCTTTTATCAGTCCGATCATCTGGACTAGGCGGCTGTCATTGATTTGATTCACGGCTATTCCCTTCGTTGTTGCCGTCGAATGAGTCAGCGATGCGCCGCAATGCCGAAGCCACTTCAGTCGGGTGGACAAGCGGGTTGCGATACAGAGTTGACTTGCCAGGGATAAGTGATCCGATGATGGCGAAGTCATAGTCCGCTGGTGTCAATACCAAGGCGGCGCGGTCATCCAATGAGCCGGCCATCACCGGTTATCCCGCCGAGCCCAGACTTCTTGGCGTTCGCGGATGATGCGGTTGTCGTGTTCGGCTTCAAGGTGATCAAGTAGCCCGAACCCGATCACCGCTAGACAGGACACGATGATGCCCACCGAAAACTTCGTCAAAGACTCAAACAGGCCGAAGGCGGCGTAAAGGGAACCGATGATGAACGTCAGCGCCAAGCCGATACGGATTCGGTTCATGGCTGGCACCACCCAAACAAATCATTGGCTGTCATATCGACCGGGATGCCTGCCAACGCCACCATCGTGAGTTCGCGCAACGATTCCTCATCAAGCAGATCAAGGGACTTGAACACCAGTTGCGGGTCTTGGTCGCGCAGTTTGCACGCCAGTTCAATGACCGCATCGACGGTGCGATCAAGTTCGCACATCCGTTCCTCAGAGTTGTCGAACTCGTAGAACCGTTGAGGCGGCGGTTGACTGACCCTGATGCGTTGCACCTGGCGTTCGGACAGGTTCAGCAATCCACCGATGGCCTCAGCCGAAACCCCGGCCTTGGTTAAACGGTGAACCTCTGTATGGGCGTTGAAGCGGTCTGAATCCAATTGCCGATATTGCACGTCGGCCTGGTGGATGGCTTTGCGGTGAACCGGTAGAAGAGTCATCGCCGCCACCCCGCAATGCTCATCGCAGCCCAGGCGTTAACAGCGTCCAAGCACTGACCGATGTTGGCCATCTCCTTACCGGCGTGAACAAGTTCGTCGTGCAATCCCACCCACTCAAAGGTGGGATGCTGCTGCGACACTCCGCATCCGGTGAGCTTCGCGATGTCATCAAGGAGCAGATTCATATATTGGATGTCGCTGTGGAATCGGATGGCTTCGTCATCCATCGGCGCGGGCTTCCGGGTAAGCAACGGCAGGTCTTTGAACCGTGCATCCCAACACACTGGGCGGTTCATGCGGCAGCACCAGGCGCATAGATCGCGATGAACCGTTCCAGCACCGGGATGAAACGGTCACACCCATCCACTACAGCCATCGTGACCACTTCGCCGCTGTCATAAGCGGTCAAGGCTTCGCGGGCCTGCACCGTGGCAAGG
>Ga0164294_10003363_pt1 | contig 14239 bp, 10 predicted proteins | sample GEODES005metaG_FD_111479 | JGI IMG/M metagenome (GOLD analysis project Ga0164294, IMG submission 111479) | Oligotrophic lake water microbial communities from Sparkling Lake, Wisconsin, USA - GEODES005 metaG | ecosystem: Environmental > Aquatic > Freshwater > Lake | place: USA: Sparkling Lake...
AGCACCGCATCCCCTCGAATATCAAAAACACTATACCACATATCGCTTGCCGCAGTATACTGCAAATAAGCATAATCGTTGGTTGGATTTGGAAAGATAATAATATTTTGATAACTGAATGATTGGTTTAAAACCCCAGCAAAGCAAGCGCCATCGTGCCAGCTGGTGATACCATGATAGTATTCGGCATAGCAAGAATTGGTATAAGTAACACTATCGCAACCACATACTGGATTTACATTTGGGCAATACTGGCTGCTATCAATCCTTGCAGCATCAATGCAGGGTGGCGATGAGGTGATCACCTCTTTACAAATTGTTTCTTGACAGGTATCGACGCCTGTTACTACTTTGATTGTTAAACAAGGAAAATGAGACCCAGTAAATATATAATTATGCAAAGGATTGGCAACCGACGAGGTGGTGCTGTCGCCAAAATTCCAGTTATAAAAAACAATGCCCCCTGCCCCAAAGATGGATGCATCATAGAACTGGACCTGATTAGCACTATCGGTATAGGTAAAGTTAGCGAAACAACTATCAGGTAAAGAAGCGGGAATGCGCAAGTATCTACAAAACTGATTCAAACAACCGCTTTGCGTATAAATAGTTAAACAAACAATAAAAGAGGTGTCGACGGAATAATGAAATATTTCAAGCGGATTGGGGGAATTAGAGGTGTCCCCATTGCCAAAATCATAATGAAACCAGTTAATCGAATCGACCGCTGTGGAAGTATTTGTAAAAAAAACGCTATCCTGCTGAATCATCGCGTTGAAATTCGCAGCACAGAAAGTATCTGCTCCGCAAAGTCCCAATCGATAAGCAGTTACCCCACCATAATTCTTCGCCTCACAAGGATTACTATATAAAACTGAATCGCATCCGCAGGTAGGTATAAAAACGGTGGGGCAAATCGCTGACAAATCAATCAAACTGCTATCAATACAAGATTGAGCAAAAAGTTGACAAGAGGCCAAAAAGCATATAACGGCGAATAGATATTTTTTCATGGTCGTAAATTTGTCAACCAAAGTTAGTTTAAAACCAAGAGAGTTTATTCGTAATACCTAAATTGTAAGAATTTAATTTTATTAGGTGCTAGCCATCACCCAGCTTTTATTTTCTTTACTTTTCTACTCAATCGCGAATTAAGTGATGAAACAATCTGAAGCACTTATTCATGAGAATCAAACATTCTCTACTTCAATTATTACCGCATTTTGAATTAACTTTACGCGCACATTTTACAGTAAAAAAGCATATGGGTAAGGCCAAATTAAAAAAGTTATCGGAGGTTAGCACATTTTCATTTGTATTTGAAAATAAAGATTTTTTAGCTCCAGCACTTTACAATTCAAATCAGGAAATTGTTGATTGGAAAGGACAGTGGGCAGAAAAAGTATTTCTTAACAATCGACCTATCACTCTTGAGTTAGCATGTGGAAAGGGAGATTATACGATTGCACTTGCCCAAAAGTTTCCCGATAGAAACTTTATCGGCGTAGATATCAAGGGTGATAGAATTTGGCGTGGAGGAATGACTGTTATTGAAAAAGGGCTAACCAATGTCGCTTTTGTTCGAACTAAAATTGAACAACTCGATTTGTTTTTTGCCCCTCAAGAAATCGATGAAATATGGATTACATTTCCCGACCCATTTCCTAAAAAGCCTGATGCCAAAAGGCGATTAACGGCACCGAGTTTCCTTCAATTATATAAAAAACTAATTAAAGAAAACGGCATTTTACATTTTAAAACAGACGCAATAGATTTATTTGATTTTTCTGAAGAAATAATCAAAGAGGCGGGATTTGAATTACTTTGTGTGCAAAGAGATATTTATGGAAAGCTATTGGCAGATGAACTCACGTCTATCAAAACTTATTACGAATTAATGCATATAAGTGATGGTAGAACGATCAATTACTTGCGGGCTATTATTAAATAGAAATTACTTTTTTATGACCAAAAAATCATCCACAGATTACACTTTTTTTGAGAATGTTTTTGAGGTGGTACGTCAAATTCCAGCAGGTAGAATTTGTACTTATGGTGCGATTGCGTGTTATTTAGGAAGCAGACAATCTGCTAGAATGGTTGGCTGGGCGATGAATCAAGCGCATGAAGTTAAACCTTATGTGCCCGCACATCGCGTAGTGAATAGAAATGGCGTGTTAACTGGCAAGCATCATTTTAAAACTATTGACGCGATGCAAAGGGCATTAGAGCAAGAAGGAATTGTGATTATCGAAGATACGGTGCAGCACTTTAATCAATTACTTTGGGACCCTACCATTGAATTGCTATAACTTCCAATTATTGCCAAGTTAGCTGTTAAAAATTCATAGAAATGACGAGAGGTACTTCATTCTGTATCAAAAAGTGTAATTTAGCATCTTTGTAATATGAGTATTAAAGTTGAATCATTAACCAAAAAGTATGGCAGTCAAACAGCCGTTGATGCTATTTCTTTTGACATTCCTTCGGGACAGATTGTAGGTTTTTTAGGACCCAATGGTGCCGGCAAATCCACCACGATGAAAATCCTAACGGGATATCTGAATGCCACGTCTGGGAATGCCTACATCAACGGATTAGAAGTAGAGGCGAATGGCATTGAGGTAAGGAAACAAATTGGCTATTTACCAGAAAACAATCCACAATATGCAGATATGTACGTGTCAGAATATCTCGATTTTATTGCGCGCATCTACGAGTTGAAAAACATTAGAGGACGTGTAAACGAAATGATTGATATGACAGGTTTAACGCCAGAACGCACTAAAAAAATTGGGCAATTATCGAAAGGATATCGCCAAAGGGTAGGCTTAGCACAAGCTATGATTCACAACCCAAATGTTTTGATTTTAGATGAGCCGACGAGCGGTTTAGATCCTAATCAGTTGGTTGATATTAGAAAATTAATTAAAGAAATAGGGAAAGAAAAAACGGTTATTTTATCAACCCATATTATGCAAGAAGTGCAAGCGATGTGCGACAGAGCTATCATTATCAAAGCAGGGAAGATCGTGGCCGACGATACAATCAGCATACTAACTACTTCTGATCAGAAAAAACTAGTGATTGAGGTAGAATTTGTTGAACAAGTAAATAAAGAAAAACTATTGCAGATTGATGGCGTTCTCGAGGTGCATGACATCAAAGCAAATCAATGGAAAATTGTAGCGAAAAAAGATGAAAACATGCGAGTGAGGCTATTTGATTTTGCTAAAAACAATAATTATACCTTGATAAAAATTCAACAACAAGAACAAAACATGGAAGATGTTTTTAAACAATTAACTGGAAAATAATTATGTATTCAATCTTAAAAAAAGAGATCGCCCACTTTTTTAGTTCGCTTACCGGTTATTTATCTATCGGGGTTTTTCTTTTGCTGACTGGTTTGGTTTTGTGGATTTTTCCCGGCGATAACAATATCTTGGATTATGGCTATTCGTCGATGGAATCGTTTTTCTACATGGCACCTATTTTGTTTCTAATTCTAATCCCCGCAGTAACGATGCGCTCCTTTTCTGAAGAAAAAAACTTAGGCACCTTAGAGCTGTTAATGACAAAACCAGTTAAAGACATGGATATTATTTTAGGGAAATTCTTAGCCTCTTTTATACTGGTCGTATTTGCTATTCTTCCTACCTTTATTTATTTCTGGTCAATCTCTAAATTAGGTGCACCCGAGGGAAATATCGACACAGGGGGTGTTTGGGGTTCCTACTTAGGGCTTCTATTCTTGGCCGGTGCGTTTACAGCCATCGGTATTTTTGCTTCTTCCATTGCTACCAATCAAATTGTTTCGTTCATACTTTCCATTCTTTTAAGCGCGATTTTATTTTGGTCGTTCGATTTAGTTGGTGGCTTCCCCGCTTTTCAAGGAGGAATAGATTATTTTATTCAACAATTAGGAATGAACGCGCATTATGTATCGATTAGCAAGGGCGTTGTAGATACTAGAGATGTGATTTATTTTTTGAGTATCATTATTGTTTTTGTGATCAGCACCAAGACAGTTTTGGAAAGTAGAAAATGGTAAACATGAAAACACAAAAATCAAGCACCCATCATAAAAGACAATCGTTGATATATTTAGCGACGATTGTGACCATTTTATTTCTCATCAATTTTGTAGGATCGAAACTATATACTCGCTTCGACTTAACAAAAGAAAAGCGATTTTCCGTATCGACACCATCTAAGAAATTACTAAGAAATCTTGATGACATCGTAACTGTTCAAATTTATTTAGACAAAAACGTAAATACCGGAATGCTCCGTTTGCGAAAGAGTGTAGAAGATTTGATGAACGAATATAAAGCCTATGGAGGAAGTAATTTCGAATTTGAGTTTGTGAGTTTATTGGATGGAAAATCCGAAGATGAACAGATGAAAATTATTACAGAGTATAGTAAAAAAGGAATTAAAACAACGAGTTTAAATTACAAAGAAGGAGACACCAAGCAACAAAAATATATCATGCCTGCGGCAATGATAACCTACAAAAGCAGGCAAATGCCAGTTAATTTTTTAGAGAATCAAATTGGATACTCTCCAGAAAACCAACTTAACAACTCGATTATCTCTTTAGAATATAAATTCTCTTCTGCAATTAATAAATTGAAATTGACTCACCAACCTCGAATTGCTTTTCTAGTGGGACAAAACGAATTACCAAATATTGAACTAGCAGATATTACCATCGCGCTAAAAGAACAGATGTATGATGTGTCGCAATTAGATTTATCAACGCAATACAAAGTTCCTGACGATGTAGCAGCATTGGTGATTGCCAAACCACAATCAAAATTTGATGAAAAAGAAAAATTTAAAATTGATCAATATATTATGCATGGTGGCAAGGTATTGTGGCTGCGTGAGAATGTGGTAGCGGACATGGATAGTTTAAGAAATGAGAATCAAATGTTTTGGGCCTATAATACCGAAGATAATTTAGACGATATGCTCTTTACCTATGGCGTGAGAATCAACCAAAATTTAGTGCAAGATTTACAGATGTGTAACCCCATACCTTTAGTAACTGGCATGAATGGTGGACAACCCCAAACCCAATTATTTCCTTGGTATTACTTCCCTATTCTTTTGCCCGCAGCAAATAATCATCCTATCATTAGAAACATCGATCCAGTGGCTGGTTTTTTTACCAGTACCATCGACACCATCAAATCTGCGAAAGTGCACAAAACCATATTACTCACTACTTCTCAGTATAGCAAAGCCTTATTAGCACCTGTGCGAATTCATCTCGACATGTTGAAAGAGCAACCCGACCAAGGATCGTTTAAGCAACCCAATCTAGCATGTGCGGTTTTATTAGAAGGTAGTTTTACCTCTAATTACAAAAATAGAATTGTAAACAGCTACGAACATATTGGCGATTCGATAAAAGACCTAAAGTTTATAGATCATAGTAAAGAAACCAAAATGATTGTGATTGCTGATGGTGATATTATCAGAAATGATTTACAATCGGGAGGTGGGTTTTGGCCTTTAGGATATTACAACATTACAGGACAAACCTTAGCGAACAAAACTTTTATTTTAAATTGTATTGAATATTTAACCGATGAAAGCGGATTAATTACGACAAGAAGTAAGGAAATAAAAGTTCGGATGCTCGACAAAGTGAAGATTAAGGACGAAAAATTACAATGGCAATTAATCAACACCTTACTACCTATACTTGCTGTAATTCTTTATGGAATTGGATATAGCTATGTTCGACGAAAAAAATATACGCGCTCACATTTTCAAAAATAAACTTCTCAGATGAAAAAGAACAAGTGGCTTTACCTCACCGTAATCGTTTTAGTGCTTGCATCGCTCGTTTTGGTGCTTGTTCCTGTCATCAATAACCTCCGAGCTAGCGATAAAAATTTTGCAATAGAAGATGTTTCATCCATTACGCGCATTGTATTAACCAACAGTGAAGGAGATTCTTCCGATTTAACTTTCGAAAATGGGGAATGGTATATCAACCATCAATATAAGGTTCGAAAATTTGCCATTCAAAATTTGTTAGAAACGCTCAAAAACGTAAAAGTAGATTATCCAGTATCGAAAGCTGGCCACAATAATGTAATCAAAGATTTGATGCAATCTAATGTGCATGTTCAAATTTTTACAGGCGATAAAAAACCTTCCAAAACATTTTATGTGGGTGGACCTAATGTTTCAAATACAGGAACATTTATGATTATGGAACACCATGGCAAAATTGCAGAAAGACCATATGTTACCTCTGTTTTAGGGGGAGCAGGTTATCTCACAGGCAACTTTAGTGCGAAGCCAGATGATTGGCGAACTAGGGAGATTTTTGCTTATGCAGCATCCAATATAAAAACAATTAAAATAGAGTATATGCTGAACCCTGAAGGATCTTTTGAAATTAACAACAATGATGTAAACAAGCCCACCATCGTTCCTTTGGCGGGTACAAAGGTCATTGATGGCATGCCAGACGCGAAAAGATTGATTGAATACGTTGGATACTTTAATTCGGGATATGCAGAAAACTTTATCAATGAGTACGAACATATCGACACTTTTTTAATGACTGTTCCTTATTGTTTAATGACCATTACCGATAGTAAAGGGACTAAAAATTTAATTCGGATTTATCATAAACCTATCACTGAAAGAACCAAAAAACAGTTCGATGAACAAGGAAATCCTATGACCTACGACACGGATAAATATATCGCAGCCATTAATCAAGACAAAGAATTTGCCTTGATTCAATTTTATTCTTTTGGAAAATTCTTTAAAAAATATTTTCAGTTTTTTGGACAACCAAGCCAAGCTAACGCTTCGATACAATAGTTGATTACTACTTGTATTGTGCGGCTGCAGCCAATAATTTTTTTTGAATTTGCTTGGCCAAACTTTTCGGATTTAGCACTTTTACATTTGTTCCAATACCTAGGATATCTTGTATCAATTCTGGCGTGATGCCCACCTCGATTGAAATTCTAATCTCATTTTTATGCTCAACGATGATTTTTTGTGTATCGTGCAACGGCTGATTGATGATATATTTACCGTAGATGGGGGTAAATGACAATTCTACTTTTTCTGGCAAACCCTCGAATGTAGTAATACCATACGCATGTTTAAAATATACTTCATGATCAAATTCATGATTGTATCGATATTTATCTTTGGTGACTTTAACTTTGGTCATTCGATCAAGTCCATAAATTGAAATCAAATTTTTTCGATCGGTCAATCCAATCAAATACCATCGATTTCTATATTCTTTTAATAAATAGGGATGTACCAATAATTCTTTTTCTTCGTCACTATTAAATTTTTGATACACAAATGATACAACCTCGTGCTCTTTGATGGCCGACAATAAAAGAGATAACCACTCTCCCCCTTTAAAGGCAGGAATCCGTTCTAATTGAATCATTTTCTTGCTCTCTGCTTCACTGATTAAATTACGAATAGAAATTGTGTTTAAAATTTTATCAACTGCATCGTCGAACTGAGAAAAGATACCCACACCTTTATATTGCTGCAGTACAGAAGTGGCAAATTCAATGGCTTGAATATCTTTATTACTCAACGAAACGGCAGCTATGGTAAAATTAGGATCTGTATAACAGTAACCACCATCTTTCTTACTGAACTTAATGGGGGCATTATATCCCAAGGCCTCATCCTCTCGCATGGCTCTGATGTCTGAAACTATCGTGCGTAACGAAAAAGTTTTACCTAATTTTTCTTCAAACAAATCCATCAAATCTTGGGCATTAGGAAATGGTTTTCGCGTGTTTCTTATGCATTGATCGATGAGTCGATATCTGATAAAAGCTTCTTTATTTACGGGCATATTCAGCAGGTTTCGTTAAATAATCCAAAAATAGTATAATCCTTGTGTAAAATACTTTTTAAAGCCAACGAACATGCAAATAAATACGTTAAAATGCTATAATATTGCATCTACAAATAATTTGATTACACGATATATTTCGATTATATCCGCATAAAAATTTAACATGAAACATATTCAGGCTTTACTTATCATTCTTTTTATCAGCGTCGTTGGCTTTTCACAATCAATGGATACCACGAAAACCGCTGTGACTTCACTACAAAAAGCCAAAGATTATTTAAATAAAAAGCAAGACAGAATTGTTGTCAATTTTAACTTTGATAATTGGTTTCATCAAGAAACCGGTGGATTTACATCAAAGTGGTATTCAAGAGGAATCGATATTTACTTTATGTATGATATGCCTTTCAAAAAATCGCCGATAAGTTTCGCGCCTGGCATCGGTTTTAGCACCTCTAATATTTATAACAATTCGCATCTCATCGTTGACACTGCAGGGGTGGCTAGTTTTGTTCCCATTACCGCATATACCACCAATTATAAATTAGTGAAATTTACAACGAATTATATCGACATACCTTTAGAATTGCGATTTAGAACAAAACCTTTAGCCGCTGACATGCGATTTAAAGTGGCTGTTGGATTTAAATTTGGATTCAAAATTGATTCTTATACCAAAGAAAAAAGAAATGATTTAAGCGCTGATGCCACTTATGAAAGAATCATCACCAAAGGATTTAAGAATCAAGTGAATTTGTTTAGAGCTGGACCTACTTTTCGCTTAGGTTACGGACCCGTTAATTTAAACATGTTCCTCAATGTTATTTCTGTATTTAAGAAAGGAAAAGGGCCAGAGGTGATGCCGTTCAGTGTCGGACTATCCATCAATGGTTTATAGATCCTGAGGTTAAGAATAAAGAAGACCTAATTTCTATCCATAAAAAACATAAGTTCTTCAATCAATCCAGTATTGCGGGTAACTTTTATTTCATGATAAAGTCATCCAGTATTTTTCGTACAGCCCTCCACTCAAATTCAGCAGTTGGCTCCAATTTGTAACAATCGCCATAAGGCAGTCGCCACTATTGATAAAAATTTTTGACATTCAATAGGTTGAAACGAAGAATAATGTATAATTTTAAGCATTCATTGAAGCAATACTCATCATTTGGTTTTCTTGAAATTAAATAAATATGGCATTTCAACTAAAGACCTTTCAAATTAAAAACACAAGTTTTCAAGCTGTTTTTAAAAAATTCCAATACTTTAATCTTGGTGTTTTTGGATGCATCTTATTGCTTTTTTTAATGATGCGCATCGGTGCCTGTGGTTATATTCCTGATTTAGAAGAAATCAAAAACCCAAAAAGTTTATTGGCGACTAATATCTACTCAGAGGACTATGAATTATTGGGGTCGTACTATATTCAAAACCGAACAGAGGTTCGTTTTGAGAAATTATCACCTTGGTTGGTAAAGGCCTTGATTGCAACAGAGGATAAACGATTTTATGACCATAGTGGCATCGATTTTAAAGGGACAATGCGTGCCTTTGTGATGCTTGGAAGTGATGGAGGTGGCAGTACGTTGAGTCAACAAACCGCCAAGAATTTATTTTTTGATGCCGACCGGTCGAGCAAGATAAAACGCTTATTACAGAAGATTAAGGAGCAGTATTTGGCAGTACAATTGGAGCGAAATTTTTCGAAGGAAGAAATTATTGCCTTGTATTTTAATACCGTTTTTTATAACTACAATGCTTATGGCATCAAGACTGCAGCGCATACCTATTTCAATAAAGACCAAAAAGAATTAACGCTTGAAGAAGCCGCTTTGTTGGTTGGTATGTTGAAAGGGCCTAGTTTATATAATCCTAGATTAAGACCTGAATCGGCCTTTAGACGTAGAAATACGGTGATTGATTTATTAGCAACACAAGCCATCATTACCACTACTGTTGCCGATTCGATAAAAAAAATCCCTATCAAATTAAATTACCGAAGTAATAGCACAGATGCAGGTCTGGCTACTTATTTTAGAGATCAGATTTCTATTGATTTAAAAAAATGGATAAACGAACATCCGAAACCAGATGGCACTAAGTACAATTTGTATACCGATGGTTTGCAAATTCACACCACCATTAATAGCAAGATGCAGCAATATGCAGAAGATGCAGTACAACAGCATTTGAAGCAAATGCAAAAACAATTTTTTAAAGAGTGGCATGGCAAAGATCCTTGGAAATCGGGCGAGCGAAAGAATCCAACATTATTGGATAAATTGGTAAAGAAAACTGCCATTTATCAGCAACTAAAAGAGCAGGGATTAAACGAGCGACAAATTGAAAGAGAGTTAAGCGTGAAGCGCCCGATGAGCATTTTCTCTTATGATGGAGATAAAGATACGCTTTTGAGTATCTATGATTCTTTGCGATATTATAAACAAATTTTACAGACAGGTTTTGTGGTGGTAGACCCCAAAACAGGTTTTGTAAAAGCCTGGGTAGGGGGACCCGACTTTACCTATTTTCAACTCGATCATGTGCGCGCCACTCGCCGTCAGGTGGGTAGTACGATGAAACCATTATTATATGGCGCTGCCATGGATATGGGTTTAACACCGCAAAGCACCGTTCCATATGAATGTCCAAATATTCCAGGGAATGCTGATTGGTGTCCGGTTGGCTCTGGCACTTGGCCGATTGGCACAGAGGTGGCGTTGAGCGAGGGACTAAAATTTTCTGACAACATGATTACGGCGCAGGTGATGAAAATTGTCGGTCCTGAAGCTTTAATAAAAATGGCGCGAAAACTAGGCATTAATTCGGATATGGATGCCGTGCCATCATTGGCATTGGGAACTTGTGATGTGTCAGTAATGGATATGGCAGGTGCCTATACGGCCTTTGCCAATAAAGGAATTTATACTAAGCCGATGTATATAACGCGCATCACCGATAGAAATGGAAAAATATTAGACGAGTTTTTTGCTACCCGTAAAAATGAATTAAGCGAACGGACTGCCTTTTGTGTCATCAGCATGATGCGTGGTGTGGTAACTGGAGGAACGGCGAAACGACTGAGCAGCCAGTATGGCCTAAGAAGTTATATTGCGGGCAAAACAGGTACTACGCAGAGCAATAGCGATGCTTGGTTTGTTGGTTTAACACCCAATTTATTGGGTGTAGTATGGGTAGGATGTGACGAACCGAGCGTGCACTTTGCATCTACTGGTGCGGGACAGGGAGCCAGTGCTGCTTTGCCGATTTGGGCTTTATTTTTCAAAAAAGTATACGCAGATAAATCATTAAAAATTTCCACTCGTGCGCTATTCGACGCCCCTGATGGTTTGATGGCCGATACTACAGGCGCAGTGATTGCAATTCCAACTGACTCGTTGGTGATGAGCAGTTCATCACCTGAATAGAGGGTGCATAAGCACTAACATGAACTAATTTAATTTTCATCAAAAGAAGCATGCTGTTTCTGTTCCCAGCTTCGTTTTTCTTATTCGGCCGAATTTCGTTGGCCTTTCAGTTTGAATTCACTCTCTAAATAACCTGGCCGTGCAGCATAGATACCTGCATCAAATCTTTTGCTAATCACCAATCTGTTTTTAGGTTGATACAAGAAAATATAAGGAATATCATTGTGCACCACATTTTGAAATTGTTTGAAGAGTATTTCTCTTTTGGCCTCATCTAATTCAACACGTAGCTTATCAATTAACATGTCTGACTCTTGATTGCCATACGACACATAATTACTCCCACCATTGGTTGAAGAGGTATGCCAAATTTGTTTAGGGTCATCATTAATAGGATCACCTACCCATCCACCTACATATAAATCGAAATTATGTTTTTTGGTTTCGTCGATAAACACGGTCCATTCTTTAGGCTGTGTATTGATTTGGATGCCCACTTTTTTCGCATTTTCACCCACTAATAAACAAATTTTTTCTCGCGTATCGTTTCCTTGGTTGAACTTAATGGTGAAGTTAAGCGATCGTTTAACGCCATTAATAATTTTATCGCGCACACCATCTCCATCTGTATCTTTCCATCCATCTTCATCTAATAACTTTTTCGCCAACTCAATATCATAGGCAAATGGTTTCATGGTTTTATCATAATACTTTTTAGCCACCTGAACAGGTCCATTCATCGGGTCGGCAAGACCATACAATAATGATTTAATTATTTCATCGATATCAACGCAATGCGCTAATGCTTCACGAACTTTGATATCACTTAGTCTCGCATCTTTCAAATTAATTCCAATATAGATATAGGAAAGCTCCTCAGGTGTTTCAAATTGATACAAATCGGTCAATTCTTTATCGTCTCTATTGGTGATAAAATCTTTTGGTTTCATGGCACGAACCACGTCCAAACTTTTATTTTTGATAGAAGAATTGACGGATGACCAATCATTAATAATTTCATAGGTGATTTTATCTGGATAGGCAGGGATTTTAGCGATATCGCCCCACCATCCTTTTTTCTTCGTCAAAATAATTCGTTGTGTTGTTGCCCAACTTTCGAATTGATAAGGACCACAACCACTAATAAATCCTTTTTCGCGTTGAAATTTATCACTATTAAATTCTTTTGCAAAATCTTGTTGTTGCTGACTCGCCTTGATAGTCTCTGTGTTTTTTGGATTGGTGATATAGCTAAGTGCTGTGTTTTTTAACGCGTGTGTAGGATCATAAATATATTCTGGAATCACATAAACTGAGCCTGTAATAAACTCAGATAAATAATGTTTTTGATTGGTGTAAAGCGTGAATTTTCTGTTATTGGTAGGATCGATGACTATTGCTTTTAAAAAATCGAGTGTCGATCGTCCTTGTTCGTTATCAAGTAAAGGATGCAATAATGTTTTGTAGGTAAAATCAAAATCTGACGCAAGCACGGGTGTACCATTATCCCATTTGGCATCGTTTCTAATTTCGTAGGTAATCGCAAGACCACCTTTATATTCGCCATCTGTAATTTCTATTACCGTAGGGCGCGCTACTGCTAATTCAGGAACGATTTGCATCGTTTTTTTATTTACATCTAGAAGTTGCATGAACAACATATCTTCGATATAAATAGCACCAGCATCGGTGCTATTCGTAGGATTTAATTTATCTACATCAGATAATTCATGCACCACCAATTCATTTTTTCCATAATCTGTGGTTGCGTCACTGCCTTTCTTTTTGCCGCAGGTACACGCTGCCATAAAAGTGATAAGGATAAGAAAAATCAATAATTGGTTTTTGTTTCTCATTGGAAATAATTTAAAGTATGGATGTAAATATAAGAAAATAGAAAAAGTACCATCAAGTAATTTGCAAGCAGACGAATTAGAGCCTATCGTTAAAAAGATATTTTAATTTATCTAAAAACTTAGCGATGAGTCGTTTCTTTTCTGTGATAATATCTGCGGAGCCCTGCATATCTTGCTGCATGGTCAGTTGTTTATGATAGGAGGTTTCGTTCTTTTTAGGCAGACTGACCTCCACAATATATTTACCATCTACCGGCACAGAGGAAATGTTTTCGATAATTGATTCAATCGTTCCATATTCCTGATGCGGATAATTATCTAATTTAATCAATGCTATTTGTCCTTTTTTAACTTTACCTGCATTTTGCAATGGCAACATAATTCGACCAATAAATACATCATTTTTTTGCACGATATTCAGCACTGTTTTTCCCTCTTCAACAAATTGATTCTCGTTTCGAATAGTCGTAAATGAAATGGTTCCTTTGGCCGGAGAAGTAATGAGGAAGGTGTTTTTCCACATCTTAATCTTCCCTCTTATATTATTAAAACTCTCTATGCTGGTTGATTGCTTTTGCAAACTATTCTGCGCGTCGGCAACATTTACATCCGTCAATTGTTTTTGAAAATTGGTAATCGCCATTAGTCCATTAGAAATACTGGCATTTAAATTTTCGATTTGATTATCGAGCCGAATACTATTGCTTTCAGACTCTTGTAATTCACGCGCAGAAATGATTCCTTTTTGAAACAAGTGATAATCATTTGAATATTTCATTTCGGCATTGGCTAACTCCTTTTTTACAGAGGAGATTTGCTTGCGATACGTAGCAATCAGTTGTTTCTGAAAGCTGATAGATTCGTTAATTTTGCTTAGCTGCAGCGATTTATAGTTAGAGAGGGTAAACAAATTTTCGGCTTGCAGTGAATTTAAAAATTGGGAATAGTCGGCTTGTAATTCGCCCATCTGCTTTTTAGGATCTAAGTTTTTTAATGCAGGTGTATAGAGTATACTATCATCTCCCAACAAACTATCAAGGTATAATACGTAGTTATAATCGGCAACACTTTCAATTACA
>Ga0164294_10003365_pt1 | contig 14235 bp, 15 predicted proteins | sample GEODES005metaG_FD_111479 | JGI IMG/M metagenome (GOLD analysis project Ga0164294, IMG submission 111479) | Oligotrophic lake water microbial communities from Sparkling Lake, Wisconsin, USA - GEODES005 metaG | ecosystem: Environmental > Aquatic > Freshwater > Lake | place: USA: Sparkling Lake...
ATAAAATTTATTTTAATATAACTTATAAGTATAATGGCATTTCTACAAACACAAGTGTACACTAGTAATAATTCAAATATTAATACTGTAGTAACCGATTTTGAGTTAGTTTCATTGAAACCATCATCAAGATATTTAATTTGTAAAATAAATGTTGATGGTAAAAACGTATACTTTCAATATTATACTAAAACAAATATGGAATATTATATATTTTTTGAAATTGTAAATAGTTCACCTATTTGGGAATTAAATTGGGAATGTATTAAAAACAATCTATCATTTACTATTAAAATATCAATTAACATTGATAAATTATTAATTGGTGATTATATTAATAATTCAATTGCATTAAATAGTTTAATATCTGATAAATTTGATAAATTACCTATTTTTGATAAAACAGATTTCTCGATTAAAAGTTTTGTATCATATGAAGAAATTACTGAACCAAGTAAAAGTTTTAAAATGAAATTATATAATTATCAAAAGAAATCTTTAACAAAAATGTTAAAAATGGAAAATGGAGATACAAGTTTTAATATTAAGTATACTGCACCATTAAATGTTTTTGATACTGATTTTTTATATGATCCTGTTTCAAATAAACGAGTAGTTGAAGATAAAGTTATGAATATAAAACTAAGAGGTGGTGTTCTTTCCGATGAAATGGGATTAGGTAAAACAATTACTTCTATTGCATTAATTTGTACTAATCCAGCTCCTGTTAATCATCCTGCAGTTAAATATTCTGATGATTATGAAATTAATAAATTATTTACTAAAGCAACATTAATTTTATGTCCGTCTCATTTAACAAAACAATGGGAAACCGAAGTTAAACGTTGTAATCCAAAATTATCAATTTTAACAATTGTTACAAAGAAAGATATGGATAAATTAACAGTTGTTGATGTACAAAACTCAGATATTATTATTACTTCTCATCAGTTTATTATGAATGTTAAATATTATCCAACTTTACATTATAAATATATTACTGCAAGCATGTATAGTTCAATAGATAGAAAGATGCATCTTAAAAATGTTCTCGGTGGATTGTTGAAAGATGAAGAAAAATTATTAACTTTACAAACTCCTGTATTTGAATTTTTCTTTTTTCAAAGAATTATTATTGATGAAGGTCATGAAATTTTTGGAGAAATGTTAGGAAATCATGCACTATCAAGATATATGTCAGATTGGGTTAGTTCGATTGATGCAAATTATTATTGGTATGTATCAGGAACTCCATTTATAAATTTTACTGGTGTTCAAAACTGTGCAAAATTTATGAATCTTAAATTAGTAGAAGAGAAAAGACAATTAGAATTTACTTATTCTCATAAACGAAATATGAGTAATTCAACTAATTCTGAATTATTTGGATTTTTATTGAAAGAATATATGTGGGATAATATTCTTTCTAAAATATGTATTAGACATAGAAAAGTTGATGTATTAGACCAAATTGAGATTCCTGGATTTGATGAAAAATTAATTTGGCTTAAATTTACTAATTTAGAAAAACAATTATATGAAGCAAAAATAGGAAAAGTACCAAGAAATTATTTACAACAATTATGTTGCCATCCAATGGTTATTGAATCAACTAAAAAGATTTTTGGAGATGTAGAAGTTGATTTGGCATTAATGCAAGATAAATTAATTGATTATCATCAAGCAAATTATTTAAATTATAAAAGTAAAATAGAAAAATTAGATAAAACAAAACCAGAATATCATATGTTATTTAAGACATATAATACATCTATGTCTGAATCTCAATATCTATATACAATGTTAACTCAAATGAGAGATAGGAAAATTGATGAACATGAAAAATGTGCAATCTGTCTTGACGAAATAGATAATCCAACATTAACAGCTTGTGGACATTTGTTCTGTTATGAATGTCTTAAAATGTGTTTGGGTGATAAGAAAAAATGTCCAATGTGTAAAGCAGATTTAACTGGTAAAGAATTATTAGTTACAAATAAAAAAGTAGAAACAGATGGTGATGCAGTAAATCCATTAATTAAAAAATACGGATCTAAATTAGGAAAAACAATTTCAATTATTCGGTCACTTGTTGCACAACCTAAATCAAGAATTATTGTTTTTTCTCAATGGGATGATATGTTATCGTTAATTGGTAAAACTTTATCAGAGAATGGAATTGAAAATAGTTTTGTGAAAGGAAATGTATGGTCTAGAAATAGCGCTATTAATAAATTTAAAGCTGGTAAAAATATAGAAGGTGAAGAAAATAAAGTAATTATGTTATCTCTTAAAAATGCTGCATCTGGAACTAATTTAACTGAAGCAACTCATATATTATTTGTTGAACCAATTGATGCTTCGTCAACAGAGGCTCGAGCAATCGAAGGACAAGCTATTGGTAGAGCATGTCGTATTGGTCAAAAGACTAAAGTATCTGTAATAAGAATTTTAATTGAGAATTCAGTAGAAGAAGAAATTTATAGAGCAACTTATAATAAAGATGTTAAAGTTATATTTGAAAATGATGATAAATTAATTAAGAGTCTAATTAATAAAAAATCTAATAATATTGTTGTATAAGAATAAAACTAGCGTTTTATTTATTTATTTTAAAAAAATTGTAAAAAGTATTTTAAAGATAACAAACTTATAAGATTAATGTCGAAAAAAGCTATTGGAATTGATCTCGGAACTACCTACTCGTGTGTTGCAATTTATCAAAACGGTAATGTAGAAATTATTGCTAATGAACAAGGAAACAGAACCACTCCATCTTGGGTTTCTTTTGGAGAAGAAAGATTAGTTGGTGATTCTGCAAAGAATTCTTCTGGTCAAAATGCAACAAATACTGTTTATGAAATTAAAAGAATGTTAGGACGTGAATTCAATGACCCTATTTTACAAAAGGATTTAAAATTGTTACCTTACAAAGTTATAAATGCAAATGGTAAGCCTAAAGTAGAAGTAATGTTAAAAAATGAAATTTCTCAATTTACTCCTGAGGAAATTTCTGCAATGATTCTTACTAAAATGAAATCTATTGCTGAATCTTATCTTGGAACGACTGTAACAGATGCAGTTGTTACTGTACCTGCTTATTTCAATGATGCACAAAGACAAGCAACTAAAGATGCTGGTATTATTGCCGGTTTAAATGTTCTTCGTGTTATTAATGAACCTACTGCTGCTGCAATGGCATATGGTCTACAGAAGAAAGCTGATGGTAAATCAAGAAATGTTTTAATCTTTGATTATGGAGGCGGTACACATGACGTCTCATTATTAAATATTGATGATGGTATTTTTGAAGTCAAAGCTACTGGTGGTGATACTCACTTGGGTGGTTCTGATTTAGATCAAAGAATAGTTGATCATTTAATTAAAGAATTTAAAGTAAAACACAAGGTAGATTTAAGTGATAATAAAAAAGCAGTAAGACGTTTAGGTACGGCTGCTGAAAAAGCTAAAAGAACTTTATCATCAACAACTACTACTAATATTGAAATTGATTCTCTTTACGATGGTATTGATTTTACATACTCATTAACTAGAGCCAAATTTGAAAGCTTATGTTCTGATATTTTCCAAAGAACAATGGCACCAGTTGACCAAGTCATGAAGGATTCTAAATTAAGTAAGGAAGAAGTAGATGATATTGTCTTAGTTGGTGGTTCTACCAGAATCCCTAAGATTAGAGAATTACTTACTACATATTTTAATGGTAAAGAATTATGTTGCAGTGTAAATCCTGATGAAGCAGTAGCATATGGTGCTGCTGTACAAGCTGCAATTTTAAGTGGAACAAAGGATGAAACAATTGGTGATATTTTACTACTTGATGTAAATCCTCTATCTCTGGGAGTAGAGACTGCAGGTAGTATGATGACTGTATTAATTCCTAGAGGTTCAACTATTCCTACTAAGAAAACTCAAACTTTCTCAACTGCATCTGACAATCAACCCGGTGTAACAATTTGTGTTTATGAAGGTGAAAGAAAGTTAACCAAGGATTGTAATCTCCTTGGTAAGTTTCAACTCTCTGGTATTCCTCCTATGCCAAGAGGTATGCCTCAAATTGAAATTACTTATGAAGTTGATGCAAACGGTATTCTTCAAGTATCTGCGGTAGAAAAAAGTACTGGTAAATCTGAAAAGATTACAATTACAAATAGTTCTAATAAATTAAGCAAAGAAGATATTGAACAAATGGTTAAGAATGCAGAAAAGTTTAAAGAAGAAGATGAACTAATTGTAAAACGTGTTGAAGCCAAGAATAAACTAGAAGGATATGTATATAATATTCGTTCAACAATGTTAAATGAAGATAAAATGAAAACAGCTCTTGGAGATGATTTAACTGTTGTTCAATCTACAGTTGATGAAACTATCAAGTGGATTGATGAAAATACTTCTGCAACTATGGAAGAGTATGAAGCTAAACAAAAGGAAGTTGAATCTGTATTGATGCCTTTAGTACAAAAAGCATATCAAGCTAATATGCCAACACAAACTGCTGAACCTAAAGTTGAAGAAGTTGATTAAAATTATAAAAAAAATGAAATTATATTATAATAAATTAATATACAAATTATTATAATGTATAATGAAAATCCAATTAACTTTAAATCATATGAAAAGACAGAAAATAAAGTTATAATTTATTTAATAGTTAAAGATGTAAATAATATTAAAATATCTAAAGATATGACTCAAATTAAAGAATATTGTTTGCTACAATCAATTACATTTTTAACTAGAAATTACGATCCGGTTGAATATGAAGAAGATAGAGATGAAATATCACAATTACCAGGTTATCATATATATTGTAATCGCATATATTATAAAACAATGTTCCCATCAAATAATTATAAATTAATACTAAATAGTGCTATTATAGAATCACAAAAAATTAGTTTTTGGAAAAAAATTTCAAATTATTTAAAAAAAAAATAAAAATTGTGTTTTTTTTTATAAATAATATAAATTATATTGTAATGACTTCTCTATGTACTAAAAGAATATTACAAGAAATTAAAGAACTACAGGAAAATCCTATTACTAATTGTAGTGCTGGTCCAGTTGATAAAGATATTACTCATTGGAAAGCAACTATCTTTGGTCCGGAAGAGACACCATATCATGGTGGAGTATTTAAATTAGATGTTAAATTTTCATCAGAATACCCATTTAAACCACCAAAAATTATTTTTACTACACCAATTTATCATTGTAATATAAATAAAAATGGTGGTATCTGTTTGGATATTCTAAAAGATTTACAATGGTCACCAGCATTAACTATTTCAAAAGTATTACTTTCAATTTGTTCTTTGTTAGCTGATCCAAATCCTAAAGACCCATTGGTTGCAGAAATTGCAGAATTGTATTTAAATCATAAAGAAGTTCATGATGCAAATGCAAGAGAATATACATTGAAATATGCGAACTAAAAGAATGAATACTTCGTATTCATTCTTTAATGTTTAAGTGCCATATATTCAGTTCCAATATGTAATAATACTTGGGTAATATCCCATAATCCTTCTTTTGATTTATCATCTAATTTTTCCCAAATACCTTTTAATCTTATAATTTCTTGTAAACCTTCATCATATTCTTTAATTGATTCTTTATGATTTTCTTCATTTGTAAAATAAGTTTCATCTCTATTATCAATTTTATTTCTTAAAGGAATAGCATAATATAAAAAATTTTGCATAGCTAAAGTTGCATTTATTTTAATAATTTTTTTAAAATAGAAATGATAAGATGTTCCAATAATTGGAGATAATTGTTTTAATAAATCTTCTAATATTTCATTGAAAGTTCTAATTTTTTCTGCTACAGTACTCATTTACTTATATTTTAAATATATCTTTAAATAGTCTTATAATATTAAAAAAATTGAAAAATATATAATTTAAATATATTAAATACGTTATAATGTCCGATTTAACAGAGAATATTGAAAATACTAAGAATCTTTGGTGTCGAGATGCCCGGGTTAAAAATATTATAAGTATCCTTAATAGAAATCCCTTTAGACAAGGTAGGGGATGTCATATTAGAGAATGCAATAAAACTGATTGTCGTGGGGCTCATACAAAAGAAGAAATTAAAATCTTACCACATCTTTTAAAATGGGATCGAGTAGATAAATCTACTGTAAATTTTCCAGAAATATATTTTGAAATTATAACAGTTATTAATGATGAAAAATCAAAACTTAAATTAGTAGATTCTGATAAAGTTCCTGTAATTGTTGCAGAAAAAACTATAAAATTAAATTTAAACGAATTGAATTTTATAGAACTGATTCAATTATGGCGCGAACTAGCTTGCTATTATAGAAAGATTTCTAAGGAAACTCAACGAAGAAAAGATTGGAAATTTCCTCATCCTCCTAAACTTCATCAATCTGGATATATTTATTCTGATGAAGTTCCTGGATTTTATCTTTCTGATAAGTTAGAAGATTATATATGGGCTTTAGAAAGAATGACTAATTATTGTAACAAGCAAATAGATTTTGTTGAAAATATTAAAAATAAACAATATATTACAATTTGGGATATTTGTCTTGGTGATAAAAACTGCAAAGAAGGAGTTCATTATCTAGATGAAATATTATGTATTGATGATTTTCTTACTGGAACATGCAATTGTATGCCAAGTAAAACTGATGAAATTAATAAAGAAATTGAAAAGATTAAATCTACACTCGCAGATATTAATATTAAACCAAAACAAAAAGAACAATTAACAGTTGAACTTAGAAAGAATTTAAATAAATTAGATATGGCACAACGGTCAATTCATTATACTGAACAAGGAATGAAACCGTTTAATATCCAATTGGAAAATTACAATAAGGAGAAGGAGGAAGAAAAGAAGAAACTTGAATTAGAACTAGAAAAAAATAAAAAGTCATGGGACCATGATCTTTTTAAACAAGATAGTCCTATTGGTAAAGTTAAAAAGATTGGATTGAAAACACCTAGAAGTTAAAGTTTCATAATTATTTTATTCCTAATTATAAATAATGGAATTATTTTATTATAACAAAAATATTACTAAACCAATTATATTTATATTAGTAAAAATTTTATCAAATGAAGATGAAATATTTCTCGAAGAACATACAGAAACTATATTTAAAATATTAATTGATAATAATTTAGCTACAGAGTCTGATATTTTAATTTTTAATTTAATAAAAGAATATGAAGAAAAAATTATAAATTGGATTTTACCATCAACAAAATCTAATTTAGAAATTGTTAAAAAAATAGAAACAAATACTCCTTTAGTTAATAATATAATTTGTCACACTATTATAAATTCATCATGTTCTAATTTATTAGAATTAAATATGAATACAGAATCATTAAAAATAACTATTAAAGAATGTGATATTAATTTAAGTTTTTTAAGTAGTTTATTTTGAAATTATATTTTGAAATTACATGTGAAAAATATTATTTTGACCAAAATTATTTGGAATATCCATAAAACCAAACATTGGAATTATAGTTGTTGATATTTTTTTTGATTTGTTTGGTTTAATATTATAATTTTCAATTGAATAATTATTAAAAAATATATTTTTGCAACTTAAAATTTTATTATCATTTGTATATTCTCTTAAATTAAAAAAAAAATTATTTTGTCCAAAATTAACTTCTATATCAGATGATATATCTAAAGAAATCATTGGAATTAAATAATCTGCAGTTTGTATTAATATTTCATTATTTACAATAGAACCATTTTTTGTTAAAAATAATCCATAATTGCTTCTAGATAAATATTTTAATCCAACTCCATATGTTTCTCCTTCTTTCCATGGTTCTGTAAATATTATACCTTTATTATTATGACTATAAATTCCATCATCAGAATGGAATCCCCATGTTTTTGAACACCAACCTAATTGATTATTATAATCAACTGACGGACACCCATATCCAATTGCTAAACATTCATTTAACCAAGGTTTTCTAAATTTTGTCCCAATAGTAACTTCAAAATAATATGTGTTTGAATGAATAACATTAGTAATATTATTTTCAGTAATTGGAAAAGAGAAAGGAATAGGATCCATACCAAACATTGGTATTCTTCGATTTGCAAATAAAATTCTATCTCCTGGAGACCCAAGTAATCTATATTTATTTTTAGTTTTGTGTTTAATAATTTCATTATCAAAATAATCTGTTTGTAATTCAAATGGTAATGGATAAAAAGATAATAATGAAATTAGAGGTTTATCAATATTAATATTTTCATAAATTGGTATATATTCTTTAAATAATTCTAAAATATATGCATCTATTAAATAGTTATTTTTTTGAAACATAATTAAAAGTGTATTTAAATTATGTTTATTATGTAACATTAAATTAATATAAGTAATGATCTTTAAATAAAAAATATATTCTAAGTTATATTAATTTATTAATGAAGTATTTTGATTTATTTCAATTAGGACCAGATTTATTTCAATTAGGAGGAGGCGTGAGTGATAAACCACAATGGAGTGTTTTAAAACATAATGGTCCATTATTTCCGCCTTTATATATTCCACATCAAACAGAAATATTTGTTAAAGGAAATAAAATGGTATTAAATTCAGAAGCAGAAGAATATGGAACAATGTTTGCTAAATATATTGGTACTCCATATATGGAATCAAATAGTTTTAAAAAGAACTTTTGGAAAGATTTTAAACCAACTCTTCGTAATATAGATGTTAATAGTCTTGATGATTTTGATTTTACTAATTATAAACTTTATTTAGAAAAACAAAAAGAAATAAAATCTTTACTATCAAAAGAGGATAAAGAAGAAATTAAAAAAAAACAAGATATAATCGAAGAACCATATAAATATTGTATTATAGATGGTGTTCAACAAAAAATTGGTAATTATAAAATAGAACCTCCTGGTATTTTTATTGGTAGAGGTTCTCATCCTAAATTAGGTAGAATTAAAAAAAGAGTTGCACCTGAAGAAGTTGTTTTAAATTTAGATAAAGAAGCAAAAATACCAACTCCTAATGTACCAGGTAAATGGGGAGGAGTTATTCATGAAAGAGTAGTTATTTGGTTAGCAACATGGAAAGAAGAAATTACTGGTAAAAATAAATATGTTTTTACATCATTAGATTCATTTTTTAAATCAAAAAGTGATGAATCAAAATTTGATTTAGCTAGAGAATTAAAAAGAAAAGCAAATTCAATTCGAGAAAAATATGAAGCTGAATTAGAAGATACAGATATAAAGAAGAGACAGTTAGCAACTGCTTTATATTTTATTGATAATTTAGCATTACGCGTAGGTGGTAAAAAAGATAAAAAAGATGAAGCAGATACAGTTGGTGTAACGTCTTTAAGAGTTGAACATATAACATTATTAGATAATAATACAATTAAATTAGATTTTTTAGGAAAAGATTCAGTTAGATATTGTAAAAAAGTAGCTGTATTACCTGCTATTTATAAAAATTTAATAGATTTTAGTGCAAATAAATTAAATAAAGAAGAATTATTTGATCTCATTAATTCATCTGGATTAAATGAATATTTAGATTCTTTCATGAAAGGATTAACTGCAAAAGTATGGAGAACATATAATGCAAGTTTATTATTTCAAAAAGAATTAGATAAAATTAAAGAAGAGAAAGTATCAACTATTGATCCAAACGAGAAATTAAATTTTTTAATCTCGATGTTTAATCAAGCAAATACAACTGTTGCATTATTATGTAATCATCAAAAGAATGTTAGTAAAAATTTAGATGAATCAATTGATAAAATTGATACAAGAATTAAAGAATTAAAAAAGAAGAAAAATAAATATATAGACAAAAAAGATACAGAGAAAGCTAATAAAATAGATATTAAAATAAGATTATATAAATTAAATAAAGAAACTAAATTAAAAATGAAAAATGTTTCTTTATCAACATCAAAAAACAATTATATTGACCCGCGTATTATATTTACATTTATAAAGAAATTTGATATTCCACCAGAAAAATTATTTACACAACAATTAATTGATAGATTTAAATGGGCTTCGTCAGTTGATAAAGATTTTAGATTTTAAAAATAAATAATTTTTTATTTATTTTTAAACATCACTAGGTTTTGATTTATTTAACATCATTAATATTATTACTAATATTATTATAGAAACAACTACACCAATACCAATATGAAGATATACATTTGAAATTCCTGGAATTAAATTTTTACCTTCAGATAATGGTTTAGTTGTTGGTTGTGTAGTTCCTGCTGGTTGTGTTGTTCCTGTTGGTTGTGTTGTTCCTGTTGGTTGTGTAGTATTTGGTGATATTGTAGGTAAATAACGATATATATATTCTGTTACATTTCTAAATACTATATCATCATTAGTTGATTGTTGTAATTCATTTATTACAAAATTTCTATAATTTGTATTATTACGCGACCAGTTTGAAAAAATAGACGATCCTCCTATATTTATCATGAGATCTCTAAATCTAGGACTATTCATTCCAAACAAGTTTTGAAATCTTATACGCTGTTCATTTGTTAAACCATCTGGTTCTCTTGTGGTTATTGGTCGGGTGTATTCTTCTTGTGGTGGTAGTGTTGCTTCGGGTATTATAGTTACACTCTCCATTAAAAAAAGTTCTATATCTGATAATACTGTATTATCGTCAGATGATGATCTTATTCTCGTTATTATACGAGTTAACAAAATATCATCATTATTATTAATTTGTCTCCATCTCTCAAAATTATCCCGCCCTCCCCTTAATCCATTTATAATATCTGTAAATTTAGCACTACCTAATAGATTATTTCTTCTAAAAATCTCTGCTTCTGTTGGTGGTAAATATATAGCAGCACTAGCTATACTATCATCTGGTGCACTTAATCCTTCTATTGTATCTGAAAAATTTTCTAAAGTATTTTCATAACAAATATAACTTTGCATTAAATATTCTTAGATTTTTTATTATAAAGTAATATAAATGTCTAAAATTTATGCAATTGGAGATATACACGGTGATATAATGCCACTTATTATTTGTTTACGAGATTGTTGTAAAGTTATTAAAAAAAAGATGGATATAATTATATTCAAACTGAAATAGATAAAGATTTAGATTCTAATATGTTAAAAGAATGGAATGATTCTACATATGTTGATGATTTAAATTATACATGGATTGGTGGAGATTCTAATGTTGTATTTTGTGGAGATTTATTAGATAATGTTCGTGGTCCTATTTACAAGAAACCTCAAGAATATCCTTTTGAAGAAGCAAAAATATTTAAATTTATTAATTCTTTAAATAAACAAGCAGTACAACACGGAGGTAAAATATATAAAATATTAGGAAATCATGACATGTATAATCTAAACGGGGAAACACCAAAAAGTTATTCTAGTTATATATCTAAATATGCAAAACAATATGAAGGATATAAAATGGATGGTGCTACTAGTAGATTAGATTATTTTAGAAAAGGAAATCCAGGTGCTAAATTAATAGGAGAAGATGGTGCTTATTTATTCTTAATGATTAAAGATTTTATTTTTGTACATGGAGGTATTTCAAATTCATTATTAAATGTTAAAAACATTAATGATGTAAATCAATCATTGATGGATTATATTTATGATAAAAATAATAATTTTAATTCAGAAGTTGATTCTATTGAAAATCAATTAACTTTTAGTAATGATAGCGATGATGGGTTAGTTCATGATAGATTTTTTGGTTTTAAAAATGGTAAATCTGAAGATGAATTATGTTCTGTTTTATATAATAGATTTAAAATATTATGTAAAGATATAAAAGAAAAAGGAATAGTAAATGATTCATTTAAAAATTCATTATCATGTAATCCAAATAAAATGAAACTTGTAATAGGTCATTGTAATCAAAATAAACATACAAGTGATAAAAATAAAATTTTTAAATCATCATATTCTAATAAAATAAATATGAATCATTTAAATGGAGTAAAATATTCAGAAGAATTTATTGCTCCTGTTTATAAAGGTGAACCAATTGAAGGTAAATCAATTTATGGTATAACTGTCAGTTGCGGAGATAGAGATGATAATAATAATATTGATTATGATAACCCTTCTATATTTAGAATTGATGTTGGAATGTCTAGAGGATTTAATACAGAAGCTTTTTCTGAAGAATTTTCTTATTCTAGAGCACCTCAAGTTTTAAAAATAGAATACATTAATAATAAACCATTTATTAGTATAATTAAAACAACATTTGAAAATATGAAAATTCATATGAAAGATTTAGATGTAAATCCATATGAAATAAAATATTTAAAATATAAAATGAAGTATCTTAATTTAAAAAATTGTAATAATTATTAAATAATAATAAATATTTATTAGTATGTTATTAACAGTAGATCAAATTAATAATATACTAAGTTTTTGGTTTCCTAATAAAACTTTCAATAAATTTTGGTTTGATAAAAATATAGAAATAGATACTTTCATATTTACTAATTATAAAAATTTAATGAATAATATTTATGATAAAATAACTATTAACTTATTAGAAGAGCTAGAATACAATGAGTTATTATCTATTATAATTTTGTTTGATCAATTCTCACGAAATATTAATAGAATCGAAAGTGTTGATATAAATAAATTTACAATTATGGCAAAAGAAATATCATTATTATTAATTAAAAAAGATATTTATAATAATTCAATGAATCATATTACTTTTATATTAATGCCATTACGACATTTAAATATTAAAGAAGATTATATTTTAATTCTTGACATATTAGATAAACTGAAAAATAAGGATTGTGTGATTTTTAATAAATTTAAAAATCAAACAATAAAAAGATTTAATTTATTTTACTAATAACCAAGTACCAATTAATTTTGCATCAGAATATAATGTCTTTGGAGGAATTAATATACCTTTATAGTATGGTACAATAAATCCACTTAATCTTATTTTATCATTAATAACTTTTCCTAAAATATAATAACCTCTATTATCTGAATTTATAGCAGAATAATAAATTTGAGAGTTATTTATTTTTAAAGAATTAAAATCAGCAGGAATTCTATATATATTTGTTAATTCCAAATCAGTATCAAATTTTATTATATCAAAAATATTATATAATTGAACATTATAATATTTTATATTAGTATATGTTGCAATATTAATAGGAATATCAATACTATCATTAATTAACATATCTGGAATATCAATATATTTTGGAATCGTATCTATATTATTTTTAATATTAAAATTAACAAATATTTTATGAGAAGGTAACGATATAAATTGTTTTAATAAAATTTTATAATTTATATTTGAATAAATACGCATATAATTTAATTTATTATTTAATTTTATAATTAAAATATATGTTTAATTTTTTTATATATATTCTCAAAGAAAGAAGGAGTAGATTCACTAATTCTAAAAAGATAATAAATACATATCATCATAATTGTAAAATTTAAAAAAGAAATAAAGAAATTACCAACTTTAAATTTCACACCTACTACATTAGTTTCAACTGTAGTAATGTTTTTTGAGACTACTTTATCAGCTATTGGTGTAATTATACTTTCAATAAAATCTAAAAATAATTTATTTATTTGTAAAGCAATAATAAATGCAATTCCTGTATTAATAATATTTTTTTCTTGTAAAAATTTTAGAAACCCATAAACATGTTCTATAAATATTTCAAACATTATAAAAGACTATATTTTAAATTTATAAATTATAATCTAAATAATAATAATTTATGGTAGTAAATGTTTATATTAGAGGAATAGGTAAAAAACCAATTAAAATGAAATGTGATTATGGACTTATTGACGATGGAGAAAATTGCATTAAAAAAAATACTTGTGAAAGAAAGAGTTGTGAAAGTAATGATACTGGTTGTTTAGAATGTAGTGCTAAATTTAAAGAAGTTGATACTAGTAAAGAAAATAATAATTTACTTCGTACTGATTTTAAAATTGTTAAAAAATTAGAAGATAGATTAACATGCGATAAGGAAGAAGAATTAGATAATGGATTATGTTTTAAAAAATGCAAACATGGTTATATTCCACAAGGAAAAAAATGTGTAAAAGGATTATCTAATAAAAAAAATAATACTACAACATCTATTTTTATATTTTTAGAAAAAATAGTAAATAGAA
>Ga0164294_10003368_pt1 | contig 14221 bp, 10 predicted proteins | sample GEODES005metaG_FD_111479 | JGI IMG/M metagenome (GOLD analysis project Ga0164294, IMG submission 111479) | Oligotrophic lake water microbial communities from Sparkling Lake, Wisconsin, USA - GEODES005 metaG | ecosystem: Environmental > Aquatic > Freshwater > Lake | place: USA: Sparkling Lake...
GTCCATTCCTCTATCACTGAGATGGTGTCGTAGTCCGTCACCGCGGTCACGGCACGGGAGATGTTGGCCTCGGTGATTGGCTGCCCGTAATTCTCGGGAGGGCAGATCAGCCAACCGATCACGAGTCCCCAGAGCGCTGCGGTGCGGCACTGCTCGAAGGCCGCTTCGAGTCCTGGCGCGTTGTCGACGCCATTGGCAGCGAGAAGGTCGAGGTACTCAGCGAGCAACTCGCGTTCGTGGTTGCGACGCACCTCGGGATCGAGAGCAGTCACCATCAGATAGATGACGTCGTGTGCCCAGCACCCACGCATCATCAGCTGCCAATCAAGCAGTCCACCGCGCTCACCGGGCAAGAGGTAGGTGTTGCCGAGGTGCGGATCACCGTGCAGGAGCGTGGTGGGTGCGTCGCAATGTCGCCGCTGTACTAGCCACAGCAGTTCCCACATCTCGGCGATCGTGCGGCCCAGCGGAGCGATCAAGTCCTGTTTGAAAGGGTTCCGCTTGACCTGGTCTTCGATCAACTCCAGGCCAATGAGATCGAATACTTCGAACATTCCCCCGCTCATGGGAGTGGCAACCCAGGCGAGGTCACCGTCGAATCGAGGGCTGTTCCAGAATCGGGCGTGGAGGGCGGCAAGGTGACCGAGAATCGACCGGACCTCGGTGAGGCTGACCGGCTCGATAGCCGACGGGAATCTTGCGTTGCGGTTGGTCAGGTCCTCCAGCAACAGCCCGAACCGACCGGTCTTGGGGTCAAAATGGCTGGCGAACGCGATGGGCGCCTCGATATCGAGTTCGTCACGCAACTCCCGGTAGAAGCGCACCTCGTTGTCGTACATCGCTGCCGGCGCATGGGGGGTCGCGAGCATCGTCTTGAGGATCATCCGGCGAGGCGGTTCCGCATCCGAGCCGGGTGCGTAGGTGAGGTCGAGCACTACCCGGTCGGCAGTCGAGGCAACACCGTCACCGCAACGCTTGGCCGCGACGATGTCGAGGTGCTCGACGACAGCATCTGGCCATCGCTCTGACAGCGCCTCGGTGAGCACTGCAGGGGAGAGGTCATCGAGGTTCGTCGGGAACACGACCCCCGAACGGTCAGCCGTCATGAGCCCGTACCCGGTACGTGCTCGAACTGTCGGCGAAACATCTCGACGGTTGCGGCGAAGGTGGCGTCGTTGGCGAGCGCACTCAACTGGGCGAGGCCCAAAGCGAAAGTGATCCAGAACCAGGACTGGTCGTCGCCCTCAGCCTCCGGCGATTTGGCAACCGGGTCAGTGGCGAGGCCGCGCAAAATATCGACGATCGGGAACGGCTTCCCGCCCTGGAAGACGTCTCGCAGTTCGGGGTGTCGGCGCACCTCGACGTACATCGAGGCGAGGAATTCGACGTAAGTCGGGTCAGCAGATCGCAACGCCTCGATGGCGTCGAGCAACGCTCGGGGGAAGGCCGGTTCGTCAGGAGCACGGTTGACCGAACTCTGCAGTTCCGCAATGAGTCGGTCTTGCACGTCGACGAACACAGCCGTGAAGAGGCGCGCCTTCGACCCGAAGTGGTTGTAGATGGCGGTGTGAGCTAGCCCCGCGGCATCTGCCACCGTCCTGTTGGATGTGGCCGCGTAACCGTTTGCAGCAAATTGCCGGCGTGCCGCAGCGAGCACTGCAGCCACCGTGTCGCCCGTCGACGTGTTCACGGGTCGCCCCCGACGCCGTGGCGGCGTCTTTGCGGCACTTGTACGAGTTGCTGTCATGTCGTCACCTGCACTCCTCGTGATGTCATTGGTTCCTGAACGCGATCTCGACTTGGCGGGTGAGGTCGGCGAGCGCGGCCCCTCCGTCTGCAACGACGACGAGCCGTTCGAGCGCGCCGCTGAACGCGACCAGTGGGTCGTATCCATCGCAGACCGGCAAGGGCCTTCCGACCCCGGCGAGCAGCGATGCCGACGAGTTCGGCGTCCACAGACCCGGCCACTCGTGCGGGAGGCGTCCCGAGCCGACCACCACCCCGTCGGCCAGTGCGGCCAGTTCGACACCTCCATCGGCGTCTGGTCGACCGACAACTTGGAGCATTGAGGCTCCTTCAGGCACCGGCACCACCAGTTCGGTCACGAACTCACTCACGAAACTCACCGCAAAGCACAGCCGCTCGCCGGTCAGGTGCCACACCCATCCACCGTTGTAGTCACCCTGCTCCGCAAGAACGCCGCAGTCAGCCGCGGTGAGGGGTGCAGCGAGGTGCGCGGTAATGGTGAACCCGTTGCACAGCGTCGGGGTGTTGTCCTCGAACACGCGCTCACCGGGCCGAAGTTCGACGCGGGACGCGCCGGACGGCCACGGCAGAAACAGGTGGGCCAATCGGTCGAATACCCCGTCGCTCAGAGGGAGGACCCCGTTGCGTTCGGCTTCCGCGTACCAGCGGGCGACGAGCTCGCCACGTCGCTCGGGGTACTGGTCGCCGAGGTCGTGGTTCTCCGCGAGGTCGTTGCGCGCGTCATAGAGGTGCCAATGATCGGTGGCGAAGTCGGAACTCCCCGCAATCAGTTCACGCTCGGCGTGGGTGAGCTGGTTGATGTGATTCGTTACGACCTTCCAGCCGTCGACGTACATTGCCCGACTTCCCCAACACTCGAAATACTGCGCGGTGCGCGGGTCCGGAGCGTCCAGAGATGCGAGCATCGGGCGCAAAGAAACGCCGTCGAGACTCATTTGGTCGACGCCGTTCAACTGCTCGGGTGGCTTCACGGAGAGCAGGTCAAGCAGCGTGGGGAGCGCATCGATTGCGTGGCAGTACTGGTGACGTATCTCTGAGCCGTTGGTGCCGAGCCCCGCAGGCCATGAGATCACGAAGGGGTCGCGCACGCCGCCCTCGAACGTGTAGCGCTTGAAGCGCCGCACTGGCGTGTTGCCGGCCTCGGCCCAACCCCATGGGTAGTGGTTGTAAGTCCGGTGGCCGCCGAGTTCGTCGATCATCGCCAGGTTCAGTTCGGGGTCCTCATCGCGCCCCTGAGCGAACCGGAACTCGCTCACCGAACCGGCCGGTCCGGCCTCACCCGACGCGCCGTTGTCTGACACGACCACGACGACGGTGTTCTCTCGCTCCCCTAGCTCGTCGAGTCCGGCGAGCACCCGCCCGATCTGCGCATCGGCGTGGGTCAGGAACCCTGCGTAGACCTCCATCATTCGTGCCGCCACTCGGCGCTCGTCCGGGTGCATCGATTCCCAGACCGGAACGTGGTCCGAGGTGGTCGGCAATTCGGTACCGGGCGGGACGATGCCGAGCTCGATCTGCCGTTGAAGGGTCGAGTGGCGCCATGCGTCCCACCCGTCGTCGAATTGTCCGACGTAGGGATCGATCCACTCCCGGGTGACATGGTGGGGCGCGTGACCGGCCCCCATCGCGAGCCAGACCAAGAACGGTCGGTCGGGTTGGTCACGACGTAGCCCGCGGATTCGGGCGATCGTCTCGTCGGCGAGATCTTCGCTCAGGTGATACCCCTCGTCCGGGGTTCGGGGCGGATCGACGTAGGAGTTGTCGCGTACCAACTCGGGAGCCCAGTGATTCGCGTCACCCCCGAGGAACCCGTAGAAGTGCTCGAATCCTTTGCCCAGCGGCCAGTTCTCGAACGGCCCCGATGGGGACCGTTGGTCGCGAGGGGTGAGGTGCCACTTCCCCACTGCGAATGTCGCATAGCCCTCTGCCCGCAGGATCTGGGCCAACGTGCCAGCCTCGTCGGGTATCCGTGCCGTGTAACCGGGGAAGTTCATCGGCAGGTCGGGCAGCATGCCGACCCCCACACGGTGGTGATTCCGGCCAGTCAGCAAACAGGCTCGTGTCGGCGAGCACACCGCGGTCGTGTGGAAGTTCGTGAGGCGAATCCCGGTAGCGGCGAGCCCGTCAATTGCCGGCGTGGAGATGTCGGAGCCGTAGCAGCCCAGTTGCGCGAATCCCACGTCGTCCAAGACGATGACGACGACATTTGGCGCTCCTGGCCGGAACGGTCGCGTCGACGGAGCAGAGCTTGAGTCTGCCGCTGTCAACTCAATGCTGCTGGCAGACGATGACTGGTGTTGATCGCTGGACATGCAGATCAGGGCTCCATTATCCGGATCGACCCACACGCCTCACGCAAGTACCTGACCGAACTCATGGCCCATGCCCCCATTCAGCAGAAAGTATCAGCCGATACCTTATCCAGAGGCGGTGGCTGCTTTGGCCCCACAACGCCGAAACCGGCCGGATCCCTGCAAGTACCAAGGATGTCGGCCGGTTCGAAGTGGAGCCCGAGAGGAGAATCGAACTCCTGACCTGCTCATTACGAGTGAACTCGTCGAAACGGCTGGATGCCTTGTGGGGCAAGGAATGTGCGAGTTGCCGGCGGGGTCTGAGCGCACGATTCGCTCGCAGTTGTTGCCCATTTTCGAATGCGATTGCGGGTAGGTCGCCCGCTACCGTCAGCGACCTACCCGCACGGTGGCTACTGAACCAGCACTCCAGGCCAAGCACCCGGTGCGAGACCGACCACTGCGTCGTTGGTCGCCAGCAGGCTCGGGGACGGGGTGCCGTAGGGGTAGTAGAACGCACCCCGCTGGTCGGCCGGGTTCGAGGCTCCGAGCTGGAACGACGTGAGCGCCGACACTGCCGCTTCGTCCGGCAGTGTGCCGGCGGAGCGGCGAGCCGCAACGACCAACCCGGTCGAATCGGGGTCGGTCGGCGAGCCGGGTAGGCCATCGAAGGACCAGCCGCCGTCGGCGTTACGGGCACCGGCCAGCCAGCCGAGGGCGTCGGTCGGCGAGCTGGCACCCACGGCGCGCAGGCCGAGCACCGCCATGGCGGTGCTGTTCGTGTCGGGGCTGGCGTAGGTCACAGGGTCGAACGCGCACGGCGCCGAGAGGTCGGCGCGATACGGCATCCAGCTCCCGTCGGCGCATTCCTGGTCACGGAGCCAGGCCGCGGCCGGCAGTTCGTTGACCGAACCTGCGCCCGCCGTGATGGTGGTCGGCCGGGGCGACACGACCGACAGCGCTGCGAGCGCCAGGCCCTGGCGGAAGGCGCCGTCGTATGTGGCGTCCTGGGTCCCAAAGCGGCCCAGGTCCGGCCCGGAGGTGAGCATGGTGGCCTCCAGTCGCGCGACCAGGTCGGTGCCACCGAAGCTGCGGGGTTCCCCGCCGGTGGACCGGACTGCCAGGATGAGTCTGGCAAGCGGCCCGGGTTGGTCGGCACCCAGGCCATCCTTCACGAACTCGTCCACGCGGCCCGAAAGTGCTGACAGCGCTGCAGACGCTGCCGCAGCGCCACCGCCAGTGATGCGGAGCGATGCCACCGCCGTCGCTGTCCCGCCGAGGTCGTCGGTACCGGGCACGAACGCCGAGGGGATCACCTTCGTCGTCGGGTCGAACTGGGCGGCGAGCCACCCCCCGGCTGCCTGCCGGGCCTCGGCAGTCGTGTCAGGGGCTGGTGCTGGCGCGCAGGCCGACAGCCATGTCACTGCAACCACCACGAAGGTGGCTGCGGCTCCTCGAAGTGCCTTCATCTGGCTTCCTTCCGTCGAGCCGCAGGTCGTTGAACGAAGTCACGACGCTCGGTCGTGTGCTCCGGTCCCGTTTCCCACGACGGTTTCCGTTGAGCGATCGAGGGCCGGCGATCCGACTCATGGCCCGAAGGTGGGCCATCCACGGTTGCGGGGACAGTGCCGGGTTCTGACCGGCTTCCCCGACGCCTCGACCAGTGCGCGGCCACGGTGGCCGAGCCCAGTTGCGTCAGTAGGTCATGCGACCAGCTGTGCGAAGAGCGACGAGGTGGCCGGGGTGAGCGCCCCGCCGCCAGCGACGAAGCGCCAGCCCTCGACGGTGCCGTCCTGCATCTGTCGACTGGCCGGGCCCACGGTCGCGAACGTCCACGTCGCACCACCGCCCACCCAGTAGGTCCAGTACTCGTACCCGTTCGGCCCCGACTGGCCGCAGGCCGGCGCGACCGGATTCCCGTCGATGGCGCACAGCAGGCCGCTCGAACTGTACCGAGGCGCCGGGGTGCCGAGGCGGGCGGCGCGCGCCGCCAGCGCAGTGATGCCGCTTGCGCCCTGGGCGACCACCACGCACACCACACTCGGCGTCGACGCGCCGAACGCCGTGGCATCGACTACGACCGCCACACGGACCTGACCTGCCCCGACCGTCGGGCACTTCGACCAGTTCACGGACGGGGCTGTCGTAGTGGTGGTCGACGTGCTGGTCGTCGACGTGCTGGTCGAAGAGGACGGGGGCACGGTGGTGGACGTCGTGGAGCCCGTCGGCGCAGGAGCAGGGGTCGTGCAGCCAGACACAGCTACGGCGACGACCAACACAGTCGCAGCGACCATCGGCAGGAACTTCCTCGACATGTCTCGTCTCCTTCGCATGCGGACACGCACGCGAGCGAGACCCGAGGGCCTTGCCCGGATCCGCAGTCCACGACGGCTTCCGCAGCACCAGCGGGTCGGCGATCCGACTCGTGCGGGACGCCGGAGCGCCGCACCTACGGTTGCGGGACAGCGCCGGATTTCGACCGGCTTTCCCGAGCACCTCTGGAGTGCCGACAGTAGACCCGACCGGTTGCCCGGCTGTCAAGACCGCTACTGCGGAGGTGTCCGGCCACGATCTCTACGCATGCTGGAGCGGAGTACTGCGAACGACTCCGGAGTGCGCTCAGCGCCTCGGCCGAACGACCTCACGACCGGTCGGTTGGAGCCCGAGAGGAGAATCGAACTCCTGACCTGCTCATTACGAGTGAGCTGCTCTGCCGTCTGAGCTACCCGGGCGGGTGCACCAAGAGGTGCGTTGGGAGCATACCGTCGCCCGGGCCGGACACGGCAATGAGCAGCCGCTGAGCGTCCTGGAACGAGGGTGGCCCCACCAACTCTTCTGCACGCTGAGCAGAGTCGGGCAGTACCCGCTGCGCCAGGGCTACGACCAGAAGTGGATCTCGGTGTTGTCCACGGATGGAGCGCAGAATCCTCCGTAGGTCACGCGAGCTCGTGAACCAGTCAGCGGGTCCACGCGATGCCAACGCCATCCGCCACCGAACAGAACGAGCGAACCCGGCTCCGGAGCGATTCGAAGGCACGGCATGGAGTCGAACCGCGAGTCATCGCGTAGGTCCACGCGGTCATCGGACATGGCATCGTCCTGCTCCCAAACAAGGTCATAGACAGATAAGACCCCGCCTTCATCGGGCGCTTGCAGAACAACGAAGTAGCTCAGATGGTCCTTCACGGTGGTTGTGGTGAGGAGATGTCGCATCCCAGAGTCCTCATGATCCCGCCGGAACTCGTTACCCACATGGGCCTTCAGCCCATCCAAGCCTGGCTGCCAAAAGCGCATTTGGCCCGGCATATAGGAGCGGCCATCTTCTCGGGCAGGAACGGGGTCCCGACCTTCGGCACTTGGTGCCAAAACTTCGGCGAGTCGTTGGTGCGGATCGAATCCAAATGCGTCCACGATCACTGGCCACTCCCGCTCCACCTCATCGAGGTAGCGGACCCGGTCAGGTTCATAGTCATGGATCATCCCGAGCGCCATGCCGATGTAGCCGCCGATGTAGTGAGGGTTCCACGTATCGGGAGCAATGCTTGCCACAGCGTTTGCTGACTCCTCCTCGGAGTAGACACCTGTGACGGTGACGCCATCAAGGCGTCGAGCGAGCAAGTCAGATACCAGCGTGGGCCGGTTTGCCAACTCGCTCGCAGGAATGGTCTCCCACTTCAGCTCAAGGTGCTGCTCCTCAGCAGGGTCCTGCAAAGTCGCACCACCGTCGGCCGAGCGGCTCTTTGGGCGGGAAAATGGCCATAGGCGCATGATCGGAGGGTACCGGAACGTTCTGAAAATCACCCGATTCAGGCCGTTGAGGCACCCGCCAAGTCCGACTAGGACCCAGCGATGGTCACTCCAATTACGTACCAATTCATGGATCGCCGCTCGTCCCGGCTCACGGTCTCTGACTTGTTCACGCGTACCGTCCCGGCCTGATCGGTCAGCGGCCCTGCGAACACATCGAACTGACCATCGGCGATTTCGGCACGCCGTGCCTGAATTGCCCGCCGCGAAGTTGAACTCACCCGGTCACCGATTGGCGCCAGACGAATGAACCCGTCGGCCAAATTGCCGTAGTACTCCTCGGACTTCCATTGCCCGGCAAGGAGCTCCTCCACGCGACGCTCGTAGTGAGGGCCCCACGAGGTGAGCGATGCGGTCAGCCACACATCAGCGAATCGGTTGGCGAGGTTCTCGTCATGCCCTGACCACGGAATACCTAAACGCTGCGCGAGTTCGCCGGTGGCGGTTGACGTGCACGTGCTGCTCAGCACATCGGCGCCCTGGTCAATGAGACGCTGCGCCATTGCCGTTTCGCCGTCGGGATCAAACCATGAGTTGGTGAAGCCCACCAACACCTTCGCCGCAGGGTTCTGCGACTGAGCTCCCAAGGTGTACGCGTTCACAATTCGCACATATTCCGGTTGCTCATATTGGGCAACGAACGCCAACTTGCCGCTCTGAGAAGCTGCACCCGCAGCCATGCCGACAAGGTAGGCAGTCTCTTCATAGGCGCCGGTGAAGTTGGCGAGATTCGATGCAACCTCATCGGCTCTGGCCTGCTCAAATTTGATAGCTGGATGCCGCCGAGCTCCCGCCGCAATCGCGGTCGATTGAGCGAGTGAGGTTCCGATCACCATGTCAGCGCCTTTGCGAACTGCGAGATCGATCGCCTTGTCGGTCTCAGGACCCAGCGCCACGTTTTCAACAAATTGAACTTCCACCTCAGCGCCGAATCCTCGAGCGACCTGATCGGCGGCTTCTCGGTGGGATCGGGTCCACGGATCTTCAGAAGCCGCTCCTTGGTTGATCCACGCAACAGTGACTTTTGGTTCTGCGACGGTGGTCGTTGTTGCTGAATCGGCAACATCGTTGCCGGAGCTGCATGACCCCAGGGGCAGCAACATTCCCATCAGAAGCCCCGCAAGCAGAACTGCTCGAGCGAAACCAACCCCGCGGCTGCGTCCCCACAGCAACATGAAGAACTACTTCCTTCGACCGAGCGATACAGGCTGAGCGGAGGGATCTGCAGCGGGGGCAACCGCCTTGGGTGGCTCTGGTTCCTTCGGGAACCACTCACGTAGCTGTTCCACAAACCGGTGCGACATGGGCTCGTACACCGTCAACGACGACAGCATCTCTAGATGAGCTACTTCCCAAAAGGCTGTTGTGAAGCCATGGAAGATCTCTGCATCAACGTCAATCTGGCGACCAAAGGCGTTGGATGCAACCTCATCTGGGTCGGCAACAATTCTCAGCACGCCCGGCCCGTAATCGGCGAGCGACCTTGCTGACTCACCCGAGTCGGTGGTCGTGCGATTTCGTTCCGCAAAGTACGCCTCATAGTCGTGCGGCAGTTCCACCTCGAAGGGCACCGACCGGTCGGGCCATGGGGTGGTTTGCCGGTCAACGAGCAGCGACGTTCGCAGAGCGTCATTGTCATCAAGTCCGAGGTGCTCAATCAGAAATCGATGGGCCTCTTCGTAAAAGGGTGCCCATCCCGATGGGGGAATGAGGAACTCATCGAAGTGCCAGAGCACAAATGACAGCAACGGAAATTCGTCGCTTCGATCGTCGACGCCGGCAACGATGTCGTTCAATACATCGAGTGCTTTGCGACCGTGCTCCCACTCGAGGTACCTCAGCACGTACCGCAGCAGGCCAAGCATCTCTAGGGACTGGAAGGCATACGCCACCCGACGCATCAACTCGCCCTCGGCACGGGAGTAGGACGAGGTGGCAACAACCATCCCCTCCTCAACAACCACACCATGTTCGCGACGATATTCAGGCTCATTCAGCGGAGCGTTTGGAAGGACGAAGGTTCGATACAAGTGAGGTCGAACACCTTCTGACACGCACCACTGCAAATCTGCTTTGAACGACTCCACCGTCGCTCCCGGGAGCCCCACCATAAGTTCGCAATGCAGCGGCAGGCCTCGACTACGCATCTCCGCAGTGATCCGGTCGTACACCGACGTCTTGATATTGGACCGGTTGATCGCCTCAAGCGTGGCCTCGTCCCGTGACTGGAGAGCGATCGCAACCTTCAGTGAGACGCCGGCGGTCAACAACGTGTCGACCAATTCGACATAGCGATCCGTTGAATTCTTGGGCGGTCCAGCGCCCACGTACAACGGGTAGCCAGTGGAATGGTGCAATTCCGCAATCGCCTCTGCGATCTCCAGATCCCGAGGGAGCATCCCCCAGTTGGCATCTGCAATCACCCAAAAGACCACTTGCTGATCGGCCATCCACTGGAGTTCGCCAAGGACGCGTTCCATTGGAAACTTTCGGAGCCGCGTCATTGTTGCTTGGCCCCAGTCACAAAAGGAGCAGCCGTAGGGGCAACCGCGCACGGTTTCCACTGGCAACGAAATCTGCCGGATGAGTTCAACGGGCACCAGATCAAACTCACCGCTGAGGAGAGGTGAAGGAAATTCCTCGAGGTTCTGGTGTCGTTCCCGGTCGTGATTGACCACTACCGATTTGGTCTCGGGGTCGATGTAGCTAACGCCGGCTACACCCGCCAAGTTGGTCAATGACAGCAAGCCATCTGAGCCACGGTGCTGCGCAAGTTGGTGAAGGGTTTCAGCGAACGTGATTTCGCCCTCACCACTGACCAACACGTGGGCACCCGATAATTCAGTGAGGAACGTCGCTGCCTCTGCACTCTGGCGCGGAACGCTCGGACCGCCGTGAATCACGACAATGTCGGGATTCATTTCCAGAGACCGAGCAGCGGCCTCAAGGTTGGGGCCGAGCGACCAGATGTAATTGGAGCAGAGGAGCACTGCCGGTCCAGCACTCCTGGATATCTCCTCAAGCACATCATCGACGTGCATGACCTTTTTGAAGTCGTATGCCTCGTTGAGAACGCCGCCATCAAACTCCCGCGCATAGGCGACAACAGCGGCGCCTCCCATGTGAGGCCCTTCTACCGTGGCCCAGAAGGAATAGACGGGGATCTTCAGACTCTCGGGACTTGTTTGCTCCGTCGGTTCGGCTGCCGGCTCCGGCGGCAACGGGCGGAACTTCTTCACTACCGACTGAAATCTGTCCAGAAGTCGTGGGCGATCAACCTGCTGCTGCGACGCACTCATCACGATCGGAGCAATCGGTGAAGTCGGTGGGAGTACCTCTTCGCTCGGCTCCGGCGCATGTGAGCCGCCAAGATCGTGCTCGCTCACACTGCTATCGATCCACACAAGCCCAACCACAACGAGGTCAGACAGCACCGGTTGGAGTTCCGCATGGGTGATCCCCAGCGTCGAACACAGCACGGCCGCTGGCGTATCTGATGTCAGCAGATTCAGAACATCGAGGTGAACGACGCCGAGGGTGATCCACTCGTCAGCAGTATCGAGGAACAACTTGAGACCATCAGGCCACAACTGACATGCAAGTGCTCGACGACACCGAACAACGGCCGTCTCAGGTACCTCAATGCTCTGCGAGGGCCTCATTGGCGTTGCATCGCCGATGAATTCAGCCAAGGAATCGCGCGTAACAACCTGCTTGGTCGACGCGCCATTGGCACAAAGAGTGAACCGTCCAGGCTCTAGGACAATCAGTCTGCCTGCCTGCAATTCAACCTCGTTGAGCCAGTTAATCCCCCGCGAACTGCTCACAAGGCCAAAGGGTACCGACAATCTGCACGAATTGCCCTACGGCGCTATGTCAGAAGATGCCTGCGGCGCTGCGTCAAGAATCGCCTGCGGCGCTATGCCAAACGAGGAAGCCCCACAAAGAGTGCTTGCATGGCCAACGATTCTTTGGGGTTATGGGCAAGGCCTGCGCAGAGTGCCTGAACCGAATCGGCGACTTTCACGAAGACTGCAGGGTCGCCACCGGTAGCGAGGGAGTCCCGATACCGAGATACCAGCGTGACAAGTCCTGACCGAAGCTCATCGGTACGAACCCTGCGTTGCTCCCGAGCGTGGCGTGCCTCAAGTGCTTTGAGATCGCCCTTGCGGACCTTTCCGCCCACTGCAGTCACCTGATCTTCAAAGGCTTGGAGTTCTTCGGACTGCCGAGCCGCGAGCGGTTCTAGGACCGCATCGATCCCGCTGAGCAACTCGGCCACCACCGCCATTGCGGCGGCACCAGTGCCGTCGAGCCGATCGGGTGCGCAATACCACGCTGCCCGACGGGCACCGACGTGAGGATCGCCGGCAAGTAACCGTGCTCGATTGAGGCTTCCTCCAGCATTCGCAGCAGCTAGGGCAGCCAACTCCGAATCGATGCCCTCAGCGATCAGTCGATTAGCCACCACCGACTCAGGAATCGCTGCAAAATCAATCCGCACACACCGCGACTCAATGGTCACAAAGTTCGCAGGAATGTCCTCGGCGGTCAGTATGAACACCGCCGACGGTGGAGGTTCCTCAATGCTCTTCAGCAGCATCGGTCCAACTCCGCCGAGCAGTTGCGCATCAACTATCAAGAAGACCCGCCGGCCACCCTCAGGGGGAGACGTGACTGACAGCGTCACCACTTCACGGGCTTGATCGGCGCTGATGGAAGCACCTTCACGCTCCACTACGTGCAGTGCAGGGTGAGCCTCAGCACCAATCTGCGTGTGCAGAAGATCCAGTTCGTCGTTGGGCGTACCCGGTGCAAGGAGATCGGCAGCAAATGCTCGGGCGGCCTCACGGGTGCCGGACCCTTCAGGACCCACCAACAAATAGGCATGAATCGGCGCAGCAGCCGCGGCATGAAGTTGCGCGACTGCGGTGTCCTGACCCACCACCTCAGCCCAGAGGTCGGTAGTCATTTCAGGAGCCCAAGACGTTCGTTAACGATGTCGAGCACCACGCTGTGCACCTGTTCGATTGAGTCCTCGCCATTGACAATCGCCCAGCGCTCGGGGTCGTCGTTGGCCTGCTGCATGAAGCCATCCGCCACTCGCTGGTGAAACGCCGCTCCGGCATCCTCGATTCGGTCACGCGAACCACCTCGGCGACGCTGCGACTCCTCGGCAGAGACCGCGAGGAACACAACTAGGTCGGGCTGCAATCCAGCGGCGGCCCACAGTGAGAGGTCGCGAATTTCTGTTGGCGCGAGCCCACGGCCAAACCCCTGATACGCAATCGATGAGGCCATGTACCGGTCGCACACGACATGGCGCCCAGCAGCAAGCGTCGGCTCAATGAGCTCGGCGACATGTTGTGCCCTGTCGGCGGCCATCAGGAGCGCCTCGGCTCGTTCGTGAAGGCCGGTGGTGTCACGGCCCAGCAACAGCGCTCGAATCTGAGTTCCAATCTCAGTGCCGCCGGGCTCGCGTGTTTGCACAGCGTTGAGGCGCTCGGCAAGCAACTTGACTTGAGTGCTCTTACCGCAGCCTTCACCGCCCTCAAAAACTATGAACCGACCTCGCGTCATGACGCGTCCTCACTGTGCTGGTCAGGATCTCCAGGCTGGTCAGGAACTCCAGGCTGATCAGGAACTCCAGGATCGGCAACGTACTCAGGGCCGTCGGAGCCACTCGCGTCGACGACTTCATCGGAGAGCGACGAGGTCGCAGGTACTGGTGGTGTGCTCGGACTTGTGGATTGACCCGACCGCGGCCGCAACGATGCGGGCAAGTCCAACGGCGCAATCTCTGAGGTCACTTCCCCTGGGGGCGGCGGTCCGGGCTGAGCGGTCATTCCACCAACTGATTCAGTCATTGGCTCAAAGGGACTCATGAAGCCGCCACCGACGAACGGTCCGTGCTCCGGAGGAAATGTGGTGGGGTGGCGATCCTTGGACGCAGCAGTGCCGCTACCAGTCGCCATCGCCGCCCGAAGTCGCTCTCGAACACCGATCTGCATCGATCGGGCCGCAAGTACTCCAGCAACCATGATGATGAGGGAAGCAAGCCACAGGGTGAGTCGCACCCCAGGTATGGCGATCTCCAATCCGAATATCGACGCGGTTGGAACCTCGTTGCCCGTGGCTCCGGTTGCCGCAACGGCAAACCCGTTGAAAATGGCCGACAGGATGGGTCCCAACAGCAGCGACAACATCACGCACATGCGGACCAAGGTGAGCAACGTAGTGAACACCCGGCCGCGTAACTCGTCGTCGGTGTATTCCTGCAGGAGGGTGAAACCGAGCACGTAGACCGACCCAGCGCACAGCCCCAAACCAAAAACGCCAAGTGCCGCTAGCCAGAA
>Ga0164294_10003369_pt1 | contig 14221 bp, 13 predicted proteins | sample GEODES005metaG_FD_111479 | JGI IMG/M metagenome (GOLD analysis project Ga0164294, IMG submission 111479) | Oligotrophic lake water microbial communities from Sparkling Lake, Wisconsin, USA - GEODES005 metaG | ecosystem: Environmental > Aquatic > Freshwater > Lake | place: USA: Sparkling Lake...
ACAAAAAATAATTTCATGGTTTCAGCTTGGTTCGGTCGATCGTGTTGTATTGGGTATCTCCTCTTTTTTACATTCATTGTTGGAGAATCTTCTGCGGGCGAATCTAGCCCGCCCTGGCGCACGCAGCTTTCCGGGACTTGCACCGTTTAGTAATGCGCAACTAACAGATCATTATCGTTTTCGATTATTAGAAAAAGATCGAGTGGCTGGCCGTAACACCACGGTCATGCAATTACAGCCCAAGGATAATTTGCGCTACGGCTACCGGTTTTGGTTTGATCAGACTTCCGGATTGTTACTGCGCGCGCAAAGTATTAGCGAGCGCGGTGAGGTCGTCGCGCAGATCGGGTTTAGTGAAGTCACTATTGGCTCATTACCCGCTTCACGGTTGCGTGAGCGTGTGATGGCGACGCACGGCTGGCAGACCGAGATCGCGGTTTCTGGACCTGCCGATGTGTCAGGCTGGGTTTTCCGGTTACCTGCAGGGTTCAGCCGCCAAGCCGCGCAGCGCAGAGTGATTCCGGCTAAACAGGGCGGCATAGGTGAGGCACGCGATGTTGTTCATATCGTATGGTCTGACGGATTAGCGAGCATTTCAGTCTTCATTGAGCCTTGGTCAGCCGCTCGCAGCCAGTATCCGGTGCAGGAAGGGGCGGTGAATATGGTCGGCAAGCGGGTTGGGAAATTTTGGCTTACCATTGTCGGCGAAGTGCCTATGGTGGCCATCCGGCAAGTTGCCGACACCCTTGAATTTTCTGCTTCTGACAGCAAATAAATCCCATGAAAATTATGCAGCGTCTTTCTGGCAGCTTTTCAGCTGCCGCCTTTGTCGCCTTAGCGGCTATCTTCGTGCCTTTTGGCATGGGTGTTTCCATTTCATCTTCCGCTGTCGCAGCGGTGCTGCCCGATTTCAGTGATCTGGTCGACAAGGTCGGTCCAGCAGTAGTGAATATCCGTACCACCGAGCGCCCCAAGGGTATGCAGCCAGGTCAAGGTGCTCCTGGTGCGGAAGATGAGGAAATGCAAGAATTCTTCCGTCGTTTCTTTGGTCAGCCACCCGGAGCCCAGCCGCCCGGCGGCCAGCGCCCACAGCCATCTCCGCGTGGTCGTAAAGGTGGTCCACAAGGTGGCGATGATCAGCAACAAACACCGCGTGGTGTGGGTTCGGGTTTCATTATTTCAGCCGATGGATATGTGTTGACGAATGCACACGTGGTTGAGGGTGCTGATGAAGTCTTCGTCACACTCACAGACAAGCGCGAGTTCAAAGCAAAAATCATCGGTTCAGATCGTCGTACCGATGTGGCTCTGGTGAAAATTGATAGCACTAACCTGCCGCGTTTAACGATGGGTGATTCCAGCAAAATACGCGTTGGTGAGTGGGTGATTGCGATTGGTTCGCCATTTGGTTTAGAAAATACCGTCACCGCCGGCATCATCTCGGCTAACTCACGCGATACGGGTGATTACTTACCGCTGATTCAAACCGACGTTGCGGTGAATCCAGGTAATTCGGGTGGGCCGCTGATTAACATGCGCGGCGAAGTCATTGGCATCAATTCGCAAATTTATAGCCGTTCGGGTGGCTATATGGGTATCTCTTTTGCAGTGCCTATTGATGAGGCTATTCGCGTATCCGAACAACTCAAATCGGTCGGTCGAGTGGTGCGTGGTCGAATCGGCGTGCAAATTGGTGAAGTGACCAAAGACGTGGCCGAGTCCTTAGGTTTGCCGCGTCCGCAGGGTGCGTTAGTTGCTCGGGTTGAGCCGGGTAGTCCGGCTGAAAAAGCGGGTGTAGAAGCGGGTGACATCATCACCAACTTCAATGGCACAGTGATTGAAAAATCCGGTGATCTTCCGCGTCTCGTTGGCAATACCAAGCCAGGATCTAAATCGACTCTGACTGTTCTGCGTAAAGGTAATAAGCGCGATCTGCCTGTGGTTGTGGCCGAAATGGAAGTTGAACAGGTAGCGAAAAAAGAAGAGAAAAAACCCAAGCAAGAGCAAACATTAAATTCCCTCGGTTTGGCAGTGATTGATCTGCCCGAAGGACAAAGGCGCGAACTCAAGCTCGATGGGGGCGTGATCGTTGAGCAGGCCGATGGTTCAGCCGCGCGTGCAGGCGTGCAGCCGGGTGATGTGATTGTTCGCTTAAACAATACCGACATCAAGGACGCTAAGCAGTTCAACGGGCTAGTCGCCAAGTTAGATCCTAAGAAAAACGCTTTATTGTTGGTGCGTCGAGGTGATGCTTCGCAATTCGTCCCCTTGCGTCCTGCGCAGCCGTAAGTAATTTGACCTGAGAAAGGCTGTGACCCAGGTCGCAGCCTTTTCTTTTTTGATTGAACAATGAGTGACTACCTTCGCCTGACGTGCCAGACCAACCTCGTTTTACTTTGTATTCACGCAGTTATTGCCACCTTTGTGATGATTTGCTCGTAGCGCTTAGAAAGCTGGTCGGTGATGAAATCAGTGTCAACGTCATCGATATTGATCTTGATCTTGATGCCGAGCTGGTTCAACGCTATGACGAACTGGTGCCTGTACTGATCGGCAGCCGTGTTGGACAGCCAGATCAGCAACTTTGCCATTATTTCCTTGATGAAAACGCGGTCAAAGGTTTTCTTTCGAGTCATCCCGCCTAATCTGGATGAACTATGCGGGTTAAACGGTCAGGTTCACCCTCAAATCCGGTAAAATGCGGCATCTGAACAGCTTTTCAAACAAGGCGCTCGCATGGGGAAAAGCCCCGCTCAGAGCGCTTTTTTTGTACCCGCGGCAATAATGCAAAATATTAGAAATTTTTCAATCATCGCTCACATCGATCACGGCAAATCAACGCTCGCGGATCGCATCATCCAATTGTGTGGCGGCCTCTCTGATCGCGAAATGGAAGCCCAGGTGCTCGACTCCATGGATCTCGAGCGCGAGCGCGGTATTACCATCAAGGCGCAAACAGCGGCGCTGCAGTACAAGGCGCGTGATGGCCAAATCTACAACCTAAACCTGATTGATACGCCCGGCCACGTCGACTTCAGCTACGAAGTCAGTCGTTCCTTATCGGCGTGCGAAGGTGCGCTGCTTGTTGTTGATGCTTCTCAAGGCGTCGAGGCACAGACCGTAGCCAACTGTTACACCGCACTCGATCTGGGTGTGGAGGTGGTGCCCGTTTTAAATAAAATTGATTTACCCTCTGCTGATCCGGAAAACGCGATCAACGAAATCGAAGAAGTGATTGGCATTGAAGCCTCCGATGCCGTGCATTGCTCTGCTAAAAGCGGATTAGGTGTGCAAGATGTCCTCGAATCACTGATCGCCCGTGTGCCGGCGCCGAAAGGCGATGTTGATGCGCCGCTGCAGGCACTGATTGTGGATTCCTGGTTCGATAATTACGTCGGTGTCGTTATGTTGGTGCGAGTAATGAACGGCACTTTGCGCCCAAAAGAAAAAATTCTTTTCATGGCGACTGGAGCGCAGCATTTAGTTGAGAGCGTCGGCGTGTTTACGCCGAAGTCACTGTCGCGTGATTCGCTATCTGCTGGACAAGTGGGTTTTATCATCGCAGGTATTAAAGAACTCAAGGCCGCCAAAGTAGGTGACACCATCACTTTGGCTGCTCGTCCAGCGCCGGCACCGCTACCTGGTTTTAAAGAAGTACAGCCGCAGGTTTTTGCCGGCTTGTTTCCTGTGGAGGCCAATCAGTACGATGCACTGCGCGATTCGCTAGAGAAGCTTAAGCTGAATGACGCAGCATTGATGTATGAACCCGAAGTATCGCAAGCGCTTGGTTTTGGTTTTCGTTGCGGCTTTCTCGGCCTCTTGCATATGGAGATCGTGCAAGAACGCTTAGAGCGCGAATTCGATATGGATTTAATCACCACGGCGCCGACGGTGATTTACGAAGTGGTTCAGCGCGACGGTAAAACGATTATGGTCGACAATCCGTCCAAGATGCCTGACCCCTCGAAGATAGAAGAGATAAGAGAGCCTATCGTTACCGTTAATTTGTATCAGCCACAAGAATACGTTGGCTCTGTCATTACACTATGTACCCAGAAGCGGGGTGTACAGCTGAACATGGCCTACCATGGCAAGCAGGTACAGTTGACCTATGAGATTCCGATGGCTGAGATCGTGCTCGATTTTTTTGATCGACTCAAATCGATTTCGCGTGGCTACGCATCGATGGATTATGAATTCAAGGAATATCGCCCCGCTGATGTAGTGAAAGTCGATATGCTAATAAATACCGAGAAGGTCGATGCGTTGGCCATCATTGTGCATCGATCAAACAGTCAATATCGTGGTCGTGCCGTTGCAGCAAAAATGCGCGAACTGATTCCTCGACAGATGTTTGATGTCGCTATTCAGGCAGCGATCGGTTCGAATATTATTTCGCGTGAAAACGTAAAAGCACTTCGCAAGAACGTGATTGCCAAATGCTACGGCGGTGACATCTCCCGTAAACGTAAGCTGCTGGAAAAACAAAAAGCCGGTAAGAAACGCATGAAGCAAGTGGGCTCGGTAGAGATACCGCAGGAAGCTTTCCTAGCCATCTTGCAAGTTGAAGACAAATAAAGATCGTTTGAACTGACCCAAATAAAAAGACGCCAACATGACTTTGCAATCCTTACTCGGAAACTTTGCGCTGATTCTGTTTCTGCTCACCGTGTTCACAGGCTGTATCTGGGCTATCGATCGTTTTTATCTTGCCCCCGCGCGCCAGCGTCAGGCAAAAGAATTACTGGATGAATTTGATGCGCGTACCGCGCGCCTGACCGAGAGTGGCGTTAAGTCTGATCCGGTCGCTCGTGCCGAGTTGGTCGCAAAACTCGAGGGCCAGCCTGCGTGGGTAGCCTATACCGGCAGTTTTTTCCCGGTGATTGCCGCGGTGTTTCTTTTCCGCTCATTTATGTTCGAGCCGTTCAAGATTCCATCCAGTTCCATGGTCCCAACCCTGCAAATTGGTGATCTGATACTGGTAAATAAGTACACCTATGGCATCCGGCTGCCAATTATTAATAAAAAGGTCATCTCCATTAACAACCCTTCGCGTGGCGACGTGATGGTGTTTAAATTCCCGAAGGATCCTTCCCTTGATTACATCAAGCGAGTGGTGGGTATCCCGGGAGATAAAGTCGTGTACAAAAACAAGCGCTTATCGGTAAACGGACAAGATCTGCCTTATGAGAAATTGCCTGATTATCTGGATGAAGAAAGACTGACCTACTTCACGCATTTGCGTGAAGATTTAACCGGTGTTTCGCATCAGATTCTTAACGATGATCGTTTGCCTGGCTATGTGCCTAGCCCCGATGCCTTTCCTCAGCATGAATTGTGTAGCTATAACCTCGAGGGTTTTGAGTGCGTGGTGCCAGCTGGACATTACTTTATGATGGGCGATAATCGTGACAACAGTCTGGATTCGCGTTATTGGGGTTTTGTGCCAGATAAAAATATTGTTGGAAAAGCATTTTTTGTTTGGATGAATTTGGGTGACCTTAAGCGTATAGGTCCGTTTAAGTGATGGCTTTGCCTGCGAGCTATGCCAAGTTATACGCCGGCAAGCAAGCTACGCGAGGTTTTTCACTGATAGGTTTTTTGAGTTCACTGATTTTGTTTGGAGCGGCAGGTTTATTGGTGGTTAGAGCGGGCCCTAGCGTGTTTGAGTACTGGGCGATTGAAAAAACGATTAAAGCGTCTGTCGCTGTTTCTCAAACACCTGCCGACGTGCGCGAGACCTTCGATAAATTGGCCTCGACAGGTTATATCGATGCTCTCAAAGGTAAGGATTTAGTCATCAAAGGAATGGGCGATTCAATGAAAGTCAGCTTCGCTTATGAAAAAAAGATTTATCTGGCTGGCCCTGCCAGCCTGCTGATTGTGTATCGGGGTTCGAGTGGAAGCGACCCCGAAGGAAAAACTCCTAACTGATCGCACGGCAAATGGATATCAACGCATTACAAACTCGCCTAGGACACACCTTCAGGAATGCTGCATTACTGCAGCAGGCCCTGACGCACCGCAGTCATAGCAGCCTGCACAATGAAAGGCTAGAGTTTCTTGGTGATTCAGTGCTTAACTGCGTGATTGCCTCGCTGCTGTTTGATCGTTTCGAAAAAATCGATGAAGGCGATCTGTCACGTCTTCGGGCCAATCTCGTTAAACAACAGTCGTTGTATGAAATTGCTCAGCATTTAGAACTATCGCAATGCCTACGATTGGGCGAGGGTGAACTCAAGTCGGGCGGTTTTCGCCGTCCATCGATACTCGCAGATACATTAGAGGCATTGTTCGGTGCGATCTTCCTCGATTCGGGATTTGATGTGGCCTACAGCGTCATCAAAGAACTGTACGAACCCATCATTGAAACCGTCGATCCCAAAACTCTCGGTAAAGATGCCAAGACACTGCTGCAAGAATATTTACAAGGCAAAAAATTCTCTCTGCCTCAGTACAACGTCGTCGCTACTCATGGCGCTGCACACAACCAAGAATTTGAAGTCGAATGCTCGATACCCAAGTTAGACATACAAGTGTATGGCACTGGCGGTAGTCGTCGCGCTGGAGAGCAGGCCGCTGCACTGTTAGCATTAGCCGCGGTTCAGGCAGCACTGGAAAATTCACCGAGCCTGCCACGAAAATCACGCCAACGCACTACGCAACTCAAACTCGCAGGTATTGCTACTTTTCAGCCTGATGCGCCTGAAAACAAATCGGAAGATACTCGCAAATCAGTTAAGCAGTCGCGCGCTAGTGTGCAGCAAGAGCAAGAGCAAGAATCTCTTTTACCTGACTCAGACGACCCGACTAAACGCGTCACTCAAAGCAAATCAGCATGACCGATATCCCCGCTGGATCCGATTTTCGATGTGGTTACATCGCCATTGTCGGGCGACCCAACGTCGGCAAGTCAACACTGATGAATATGCTGATTGGCGCCAAAGTCAGTATTACTTCTCGCAAGGCTCAAACTACTCGTCATCGCATCACTGGCATACAGACCGCTGATAACGCGCAATTTATTTATATTGATACGCCGGGTTTTCAGACGCGTCACACCAATCCACTTAATAAAACACTCAACCGCACGGTGACGCAATCCTTGCAGGATGTAGATATCGTTTTGTTTGTCGTCGAAGCGGGTGTTTTTGGAGAGGCAGATAAGCAGGTAGTGCAGCTTTTGCCAACTAATGCGAAAGTTATTCTCGTGATTAATAAATCCGACAAGCTCAAAGATAAAGGCTTGTTGATGGCGTTTGCCCAGCAAGTCGCTGCAACGCATAACTTTACTGCCATCGTTCCGGTATCAGCACGTCAGGGTTTTCAGTTAGATCGTCTTGAAGGCGAGATTCGAAATTATTTGCCTTTGAATAGTCCCGTATTCGATGAAGACGATATTACCGATAGAAGCGAAAAATTTCTGGCTGCAGAAATTGTGCGCGAAAAAGTGTTTCGTTTCGTCGGTGACGAACTGCCGTATACCAGCACCGTTGTGATTGAAAAATTTGAACAAGAAGGTCAGTTACGTCGTATCTTCGCCGCTATTTTGGTGGGTCGTGATACCCACAAGGCGATGCTAATTGGACAAAAAGGCGCTCGACTCAAAGAGATTTCCACGCAATCGCGCTTAGACATGGAAAAGCTATTCGGTGGGCCGGTCTATCTGGAAATCTGGGTCAAGGTGAAATCCGGATGGGCAGACAATGAAGCCGGGCTGCGCGCCTACGGATACGAGTGAGGCACGTGCGATGAATGCACTCGTCGTAACTAGCTCTGAAGAGACGTCGGTATCCTCTACGCAGTCGCGCGTTACAAAATCAACTACGCGCACTAGCAGCAAGATCAAACCGGTAGAGCGTGAGCATCGTGTCACCAATCAGCCAGCCTTTGTGCTGCATAGTTATCCGTACAAAGAAACTAGTCTGATCGTTGAAGTGTTTGCACGTGACTATGGTCGCGTGCCGTTAATGGCTAAAGGCGCTAAACGGCCGCATTCCCAATTGCGCGGTGTACTGCAAACTTTCCAGCCTTTGCAAGTGGCATGGACTGGGAAATCCGAAGTGCGCACCATGGTCTCCGCTGAATGGGTCGGTGGTTTGCGCCCGTTAGAGCGCTCAGCGCTATTATGTGGTTTTTATCTGAATGAATTGTTGGTCAAATTATTGGCGCGTGATGATCCTCATGCTGCCTTGTTCGATCATTACGTTGCAGCGCTGAATCAGTTAGCCCATGATGAACCTCCCGCGATTGTTTTGCGAAAATTTGAGCTTAGCTTATTGAAGGAAACCGGCGTCGCAGGAAACATCAGCGCAGTTGCCGCTACCGGCCAAACTGTTTTGGCAGAGCAGCTGTACGTGATTGACCCTGAGCGCGGCGCGCGTGAGGCTATGGTCAGTGACACCATGCCAGTGGTGAATGGAAAAACGCTATTGGATATGGAGGCGGGCGATTACTCCGATACGGCCACTCAGCAGCAGAGTAAATTTTTGATGCGTTATTTACTGTCACATCATTTAAATGGACTCACGCTGAATACACGACAGATTTTGATTGATCTAATGCAGCTTTAATTGAATAAAAAATCATGAGCTTTTTACAACCCCAACACCCCGTAATTGAACTGGGCGTCAACATTGACCATGTAGCGACTCTGCGTAATGCACGCGGCACTATTTATCCCGATCCTGTGCAAGCCGCTATGCTGGCTGAACAAGCCGGTGCTGATGTCATCACGCTGCATTTGCGTGAAGATCGTCGCCACATACGCGATGCCGACGTTGAAGCTATTCGCCCCAAATTAACTACGCGCATGAATCTCGAGTCCGCTGTGACGGAAGAGATGATAGAGATCGCATGCCGAATTCGACCACACGATGTTTGCTTAGTGCCCGAGCGTCGCAATGAAGTCACGACCGAAGGTGGTCTGGATGTGATTCGTCATTTTGATGATATTCGTGCAGCGATAGAAAAATTAGGGCGACACGATATTCGAGTCTCACTTTTTATCGATGCCGATAAAGAGCAAATTAAAGCATCAGCAGACGTTGGTGCACCCGTGATCGAGCTGCATACTGGTCGCTATGCTGATACCGAAGGCGCAGCCCAACAGCATGAGTTCGAACGGATTCATCAAGCAGTAGCGATCGGTGTCACGCATGGGCTAAAAGTGAATGCCGGTCATGGTCTGCATTACACCAATGTACAAGCGATTGCTGAAATCCCGGATATCGCAGAGCTGAATATAGGTCATGCGATTGTGGCGCATGCCGTATTTGTGGGTTGGGAAAATGCAGTGCGAGAAATGAAGGCCATCATGATTCAGTCGCGACTAAAGGCTAGAAAGAGCTGAACGTATGATCGCTGGTATAGGCACCGACATCATTCGTATTGATCGAATTGCGGCAGCACTGGAGCGTCATGGCGATCGCTTCGCTGAAAAAATTTTAGGCCCGCAAGAACTCGAAAAATATCATCGTCGCAAAGCTAAAGTGGAAGCGCGCGGGATACGTTTTTTGGCCACTCGGTTTGCGGCCAAAGAAGCATTTTCTAAAGCCATAGGTTTAGGAATGCGAATGCCCATGACGTGGCGCGCTGCCCAATTTTTGAATGCCCCAAGTGGCCAGCCCATCGTAGTGACTAGCGGCGCACTTACTCTTTTTATGCAACAGCAAGGCCTAACGGCGCAGGTCACCCTGACTGATGAGGCTGACTACGCCGTTGCGTTCGTCATTGTGGAGAAACTATGAATCAGCAAACTCACGATCACTCATTTCGTCCACTAGGACCCGTCATGCTCGATGTGGTGGGTACCACTCTTAATCAAGACGATATCCGTCGCATTCAGCATCCCTTAACCGGTGGTGTGATTTTGTTTGCGCGGAATTACACTAATCGTGAACAGCTAACACAATTGTGCCAAGCAATTCATGATGCTAGGCCTGGCGTGTTGATCGCAGTTGATCACGAAGGCGGGCGCGTGCAGCGATTCCGCACTGATGGCTTTACGCACTTGCCCGCCATGAAAAAACTGGGCCTGCGCTGGGATGAAGACGTACTTGAATCCTGCAAACTAGCCACTGCGGTAGGCTATGTTTTAGCAACCGAGTTGCGAGCTTGTGGTGTGGATTTATCGTTCACGCCCGTGCTCGATTTAGATTACGGTGATTCAGAAGTGATTGGCGATCGTGCGTTTCATCGTGATCCACGAGTCGTCACTATGCTAGCTAAAAATCTCAATCACGGACTTGCCTTAGCAGGCATGGCCAATTGCAGTAAGCATTTTCCCGGCCATGGTTTTGTCGCAGCCGATTCGCATGTGGCGATACCGGTAGATGATCGTCCCTATGCCGACGTCATCAAAGAAGATGCAGCTCCCTATGGTTGGTTAGGTATGAGCCTCTCGGCGGTGATGCCAGCACATGTGATTTATCCTACATTCGATAAACATCCAGCAGGCTTTTCGAAAAAATGGCTAACTCTGCTGCGCGATAAAATGCAGTTTGAAGGTGTGATCTTCAGCGATGATTTATCGATGGAAGGCGCCAGCGTAGCGGGTAGTGTGGTTGAAGGTGCGCATGCGGCGTTAGCAGCGGGCTGCGATATGGTGTTGATTTGTAATTCACCCGATAAAGCCGATCAATTACTTGAAGGTCTGGATACGCAGCGCATCCTTGATGCGAAGCGCTCCGCAGCACGACTGTCCGCTTTGCTACCGACAGCGCATGCAGATGATTGGGCGACATTGCAGCAAAACGAGACTTATAAAGCGGCGAAAAAACTAGTGAAGACAATCACTTAATTTTCTGCTCCGTTGTAAACATCTGTATTCCGTGAATATAGATTGCGTTTCAATGACTACTAAAAAAACTACGACTAACGAAGACGTACCTGATCCCAGAGCAGGATTGCTCGAGGAGATAGGCCAGCTACCGCATCTGCCGGGTGTTTATCGCTATTTTGATGCGCAAGATAAGCTGCTGTACGTCGGTAAGGCGCGTGATCTTAAAAAACGCGTTTCTAGTTATTTTCAAAAAACGCTAGCTAGCCCACGAACGGCCATGATGGTCGAGCGTATCGTGCGTATGGAAACTACCGTTACGCGCAGCGAAGCAGAAGCACTGCTGCTTGAAAATAATCTGATTAAAACTCAGCAGCCACGTTTCAATATTCTTTTTCGTGACGATAAGTCGTATCCCTATCTAAAGCTCTCGGGTGATGCCATTCCGCGTATGGCCTATTACCGTGGTGCGGTAGATAAAAAAAGTCAGTACTTTGGGCCTTTTCCAAGTGCATGGGCAGTTAAAGAGTCCATGCAGATACTCCAGAAAATTTTTCTCTTGCGTACCTGTGAAGATTCCGTCTTTCAGAATCGTACGCGCCCCTGTCTTTTGCATCAGATCAATCGCTGCAGCGGCCCGTGTGTGAATTTAATATCTAACGAAGATTACGCAGTCGATGTGGATAACGCCGCTCAATTTTTGCGTGGCCGACAAACTGAGTTGATGCAAACGCTAGAGAAAAAAATGCATGCGTATGCCGAAGAACTCAAATTTGAGCAAGCCGCCTTAGTGCGCAATCAAATCTCGGCGCTGTCGCGCGTTCTGCATCAGCAAAGTATGGAAACCAGCGGTGATGCCGATATCGATATTATTGCCGTGGTCGTTCACGGTGGCCGTGCGTGTGTGAATTTAGCGATGGTGCGCGGTGGGCGACATTTGGGTGATCGCGCCTATTTTCCGGCGCACGTTGATACCGCGCCCGTGGATAGCACGGTAGAAGCCGAAGTACTCAAAGCATTCCTCGCGCAGCATTACATCGATAAATTTATTCCATCGACGCTGGTTCTTAATATGGAGCTTGATGAGCCAGAGCTCATGATTGTGCTCATGGAGCAGTGCGGGCATCGCATACATTTAATTTTTCAACCCCAAGGGCAGCGACGGCATTGGCAAGAGATGGCCGTTAAAGGCGCTGAAATTGCGCTGGCTCGATTATTGTCCGAGCAAGGATCGCAGCAGTCGCGCACTCGTATATTGGTCGATACCTTGTCGTTGGATACCGCCGATATCGATGCGCTCAGAATAGAGTGTTTTGATATTAGCCACACATCCGGTGAAGCGACTCAAGCATCGTGCGTGGTGTATCACCATCATCAAATGCAGAACGGCGAATATCGGCGTTACAACATCACCGACATTACTCCCGGTGATGATTACGCAGCGATGCGTCAGGTACTGACGCGGCGCTATGAAAAAGTCTTGAATGGCGACGGCGTTCTTCCTGAAGTGGTTTTAATCGATGGTGGTAAGGGGCAGGTCGAAATTGCGCGCCAGGTGCTATCTGAGTTGGGGTTGGACATCAGCTTGATCGTCGGCGTGGCCAAAGGCGAGGGCCGCAAAGTAGGCCTTGAGACCTTGATTTTTGCTGATGGTCGAGCAGAACTTGAATTAGGCAAAGAATCGGCCGCCCTGATGTTAATTGCCCAGATTCGTGATGAGGCACACCGCTTTGCTATCACCGGCATGCGTGCTAAGCGCGCCAAAGCCCGCCAGGCCTCGCGCCTTGAAGAGATCGAGGGCATAGGTGCCAAGCGTCGCCAAAAGCTGTTGGCGCGCTTTGGTGGCTTGCGCGGGGTCGCTGATGCTAGCGTCGAAGAACTCGCGTCTGTGGATGGAATTTCACGTCAATTAGCCGAGGATATCTACCGCCAGCTACATTAAGTCGAAAGCCTCTTTCCTGCATCCACGATTAACGCTACATTAGCGACAACTCACCGAACTGATGGCTTATTGTTTTACACCGAACCATGCCTTTTAATATTCCTATTTTGTTGACGTGGTTGCGCATGGCGTTGATACCGCTGATGGTAGGAGTTTTTTTTCTGCCAGGACATTGGTTAACACCGTATGAACAAGGTGTGGCAGCGACGGTCATTTTTGTTATTGCTGCCATCACCGATTGGTTTGATGGCTACCTTGCTCGTCGATGGAATGAGACCACATCGTTTGGCGCGTTTCTTGATCCCGTAGCGGATAAATTAATTGTCGCTGGCGCGCTGCTACTTCTGGTGCAGTTAGGACGAACCAACTCTGTGATTGCTTTCATTATTGTGGGACGTGAGATCGCTATTACTGCATTGCGCGAGTGGATGGCACAGATGGGCGCATCGAAATCAGTGGCTGTAAGCTCGATTGGAAAAATAAAAACAGCAGCGCAAATGGTAGCGATACCGATGCTTTTGTATGCCTACCCATTGTTTGGTGTGATCGATACGTTGTTCGTGGGTCAGCGTTTGCTCGATTTGGCGGCGGTGCTAACGCTTTGGTCCATGTTTTACTATTTGCGCAAGGCGTGGCCGTTGATTAAAGAGCGACCCGAGACAGACCATCCTGCAAACGATGGGCCGGCTTGACAAAATTTCCACTATATCGCTATAATCCCGCTTCTGTTTTCGCGGGAGTAGCTCAGTTGGTAGAGCGCAACCTTGCCAAGGTTGAGGTCGAGAGTTCGAGACTCTTCTCCCGCTCCAAGATACAAAAGGGAAGCTCACAAGGCTTCCCTTTTTCGTTGATGGAAGCGCTGATTTAGACACTTTTCGGTGTTATCAATCCTTGTTCTACATCGAGCGAAGTAGGGCATTCACAGTTACAATACGCACCCTTGGCGGGGTAGCAAAGTGGTTATGCAGCGGCCTGCAAAGCCGTGTACGCCGGTTCGATTCCGGCCCCCGCCTCCACTATTCATGCGGCTCCTAGTGATAGGAGCCGATAACTTTTTGGCAAAATGAAGAAAAGACTTTTCTTCATTTGCTAGCTTTTCTTTTCAAAGGCTGCACCACATCCCCCCGTCTTGCGCATTCTGCGCTGATACTGACCGCCAGCCAAACGATCTACGTAGAAGTAGGCATCAATGGCGCTGTTACACAAAACACTCTGGGCTTTTCAGCAGATAAAGCACCGCTCTACAAAATCAATACCAACACTACCGGAGTGTCGAGCTACGAAGATCATCGTAGTGCGAACGCATTGAATCGATTGTTTGCCGCGCGTAGGAGTGCAGGGTAAAGAACTGCATGCATCGCTTGAATTTTTAATCGCTTTGTTTGCGTTAGCGGTGGGGCGCGAGATTTTTAGGGAGATTGAAAACGGTCTCCTACAAAAAATACGCGATCGCTTTTTAGGGGGTGGGAAATGACGGAGATACGGAGCCAGATGCGGAA
>Ga0164294_10003370_pt1 | contig 14217 bp, 14 predicted proteins | sample GEODES005metaG_FD_111479 | JGI IMG/M metagenome (GOLD analysis project Ga0164294, IMG submission 111479) | Oligotrophic lake water microbial communities from Sparkling Lake, Wisconsin, USA - GEODES005 metaG | ecosystem: Environmental > Aquatic > Freshwater > Lake | place: USA: Sparkling Lake...
CGCCGACGGTGGACAGCGTCATCGACTGCGGCCAATGTCCGCAGGTCATGTTGTAGGTCCCTCGGAGTTCGGCCTCGAAGCGGTCACCGAAGGTGCCCGCTAGGACGTCGACGGTGAGTGAGGTGTCGTCGACCTCTCTGATCCCAACGAGGTCGCAGAGGTCGAGGACCACGCCGCCGTGGATCGGCACCGACCCACCGAGCACTCCGGAGCGGCCGGCTGCGGCGGTGACCGGTAGTCGTGCCTCGTTGGAGATTGACATCACTGCTGCAACCTGCTCAGGCGTTGACGGCCGGGCTACTGCAGCAGCGCGAGCAGGAATCAGACCATCGGTGGCCCAGGTCATGGCAAGCGGCCACCAATCGCGGCTTGCCTCGCCGGTTGCGGCTAGCTCGGTGGTGACATTGGCGCAGACGCTGCGAAGGCGCTCCAGAGTTGCGTCGTCGATCTCTACATGGCGGGCCGACGAATGGCTCGAGGCCGCTTCGGGTCCGCCAGCAATGACGATTGGGGGTGTTGGGGCACCAGGTCCATTAACCACAGTCCCCGCATCAACAGTGCCGGCATTAGCAGTCCCTGCGTCAAGATCGTCAGTCATTATTCAAACTCCTAATTGGCAGCAAAGTGGTGCGACGCGGGCAGTGTTGTCGTGGGTGTGAGGGTTGAGCAACCGGGGTTACACGTCGGCTGAGAGCCGCGTAATGGGAAGGTCCGCCGAGGCCCGTTCATGAGCGATGCTCGACTGGTACCGCTCAACCGATGCATCGGTTTCCGTCGCCGACCAGCCCAGTTCGTCCGAGATGAGACGACCTACCTCGGCAGCTGCCTCGGCAGAGTCGTCGCGGCCCAGGAACCGTGATTGGGTGCGGCGGCTCAGAATGTCATCAACGCTTCCTGCCATCTCGTGGCGCACCGCAAAGATCGCCTCGGCTTTGATGTAGGGAAGCCCAGGCACCAGCGGCTCAAGGAGCGATGGATCGGCCTCAATAGCGGCCATGAGCACTCGGGCTTCGCCGCCGTATCGCCCGCCGAGGTGGTCCACGACCTTCGCTGGAACAGATGGGTACACCTGCGCTGCGCCACGGAGGGTGTCGAAACCGGCTGCGCCTCGGAGCCGAAGCTTTCGAGTCGAACTCTTGCCAACCTTGGGAACACCGGGGCGACCCTTCAGGACGGTCTCGATGATCTCGTCGACGGTATCTGCTGCCATTTCCCGGTAGGTGGTGAGCTTGCCGCCAGTGATCGTGACCACGCCGCTCTTGGAGCGTGCCACCTTGTGGCGACGGGAAAGGTCTGCGGTTCGGCCGCTTGATGCCGATTTCACGAGCGGGCGGAGTCCTGCCCAAGTGCCGACGATGTCATCTGCGGTGATCTTCTCCGTGCAAGAAATGTTGATCGCATCAAGGACGTACTTGATGTCCTCTGGGGTGCACTGCGGATCATCGACCGGTCCGTCGTAGTCGGTGTCGGTGGTGCCGATGTAGGTGAAGTCGCCCTGGGGAACTACAAAGATTGATCGCTTATCGGTAGTGGGAACTACCGCAGCGATGCGGTTTTGCACCTTGTGCCAAGGGACCGTCACATGGACGCCTTTGGCCGGGCGGATCGAATCAGGATTCCGTCCCTCATCGAATGCACGGATTTCATCCGACCAAACCCCAGCGGCGTTTACAACGGCATGGGTGCGGATGGTGAATTCCTCGCCGTCGGCGAGGACCTCGACGCCATCGACGAGTCCACCAGTTCTAGTGAGACCGCGTGCCGCTACCCGGTTGGCAACGACAGCGCCGTGCTCGAGAGCAGCAGTTCTCAGGAGCGCAAGCACCAAGCGAGAGTCATCCGTGGCGGCGTCGTAATAGAGGTACGCCGACACGACGCGGTCGCGGGGGAGGGTGGGCATGTACTCCATGGCTTCATCGAGAGAGAGCCGCTCGTGAAGTTTTCCGATTCGAGCTCCACCGGTGAGGTCGTATCCCCACATCGCAGCACCAAGCAGTCGAGCGATTTTGGCTGGGATCACTCCGTTCTTGCCGAACATCGGAATCATGAAGGGCAGCAGTCGAACGAGGTGCGGCGCGTTCTTGAGCAGCCGTTGGCGTTCTGCGAGCGCTTGGTACACAAGGCCGATCTCGCCCTGTTGGAGGTAGCGCAGACCGCCATGGACCAGCTTGGACGACTTAGAGGAGGTGCCCGAGGCAAAGTCGTCCCGCTCAATCAATGCTGCTCGTAGCCCTCGCGCTGCGGCATCAAGTACCACCCCGGCACCGGTCACTCCGCCGCCAATGACCACAAGGTCAAAGGTTTCGTCCCGCAAGGCGGCAAGGGATGTGGCACGTTCGAACGGTCGTGAAGTCACATCGGCAGCGTACGGCTTCTTGTTACCGATCGGTAGTAACTGAAACGTTTGAGTCGACACCGTTGCGATGTCTGCCGCAATTTGTTCCCCATTTAGCGAGAAATTTCATCATTTTCTTTCTAACAATGACTGCAGATTAGATGTTGAGTGTCGTATGGTGGCGCTGTGCGAACGCCGGACGAACTGACTTCTCGATTTCGGGCCCAGGGCCTCAAGGTCACGCCCCAGCGTCAAGCGGTCTTTCGGGTTTTGCATGGCAACCCCACGCATCCAACGGCTGAGACCGTGCATCAGGCAGTGATGGCAGAGATGCCAACGGTGTCGTTGCGGACCGTCTACCAAACGCTGAACGATTTGGCCGAGATGGGCGAAATCAGCCGCCTCGAGGTGGGCACTGGCTCTGGGAGATTCGACCCCAACGTCGAAGATCCGCACCACCATCTTGTTTGTGACTCGTGCGGGATGGTTCGAGACCTTCACGTGGAATTCGCTGGAATTGAGGTCGGCGACCACCTCGTGTCCGATGAATTGCCGCCTGGCTTCACGGTGTCGGGCGCCGAACTCGTTGTTCGCGGCCGATGCGCTCAATGCGGCGAATTCGCCGCACTCGCAGAGGCTGAGATCTAACCGGGTAACCGGTTGGCTATACCCCCTCCGGGCTTCGTCCGGAACCACACAACTTGGGCAACGCCCGAGCTAACCAGAAAGAAAGGACCAAAATGCCAAATATCAAGGGCACGAAGACCGAGGAGAACCTCAAAGAGGCCTTCGCCGGTGAGAGCCAGGCCAACCGTCGCTACCTGTATTTCGCACAGAAGGCTGACGTCGAGGGCTACCCCGATGTTGCTGCACTGTTCCGCTCAGTCGCCGAGGGTGAGACCGGCCACGCATTTGGTCACTTCGACTTCCTCGCTGAGGGTGGCGTTGGTGACCCGGCAACCGGTGAGCCCGTTGGCCCCACCGAAGACAACCTGAAGTCCGCAATCGCTGGCGAGACCTACGAGTACACCGAGATGTACCCAGGCTTTGCCAAGACAGCACGCGATGAAGGCTTCGACGAGGTTGCCGAATGGCTCGAGACGTTGGCACGCGCTGAAACATCGCACGCCAAGCGTTTCGCTGAAGGCCTCGAATCAATTTCCTGATCGTCACCCGCTGACTTTCAAACTTTGTGTAGCTGCTGGGCATCTCATGGACACCCGTGAGATGCCCAGCAGCACACCCTTGCCATCAGCGTTTTTGCGCTGAGAACTTCGCGCCCCCCGCACAACAACTTGGAGTCGATTCGTGACCACCACATACGACCCGTTTCACCCGAAGTACTACAGCGAGTCAGACCTGCGTGATGAGCTCACCAGGGTCTACGACCTTTGCCACGGATGTCGGCTGTGCTTCAAGTACTGCACCTCGTTTCCCACGCTTTTTGAGTTCATCGATGAACACGAATCGCAGGATGCGGCCCTACTCACCACTGCCCAACAGGATCAGGTGGTCGACGAGTGCTTCCAGTGCAAGTTGTGTTACATCAACTGCCCCTACATCCCAGGGCAGTCCGAGTGGGACCTCGACTTCCCTCGTCTGATGATGCGCGCCGAGCAGGTGCTGCACCGGACCCGACCCAAACCCCTCAAGCAGAAGCTCACCGACAAGGCCCTCGGCAACACTGACCTCGCCGGCAAACTTGGTTCGCTTGCTGCTCCAATCGCCAATAAAGCAATCGAAACTCCGGGCTCGGCCTCTCGTAAGTTGATCGAACGAACCGTGGGCATCGCCCGTGAACGGGTACTCCCGCCGTATCAGCGAGTTCGCTTCTCCACATGGTTCAAGAAGCGGTCGCCTCTCGCAGTCGCAGAGCGCCGCGCCACCGTTGCGGTATTCCCGACCTGTTTGGTGGAATACCAAGACACTCGGGTGGGCAAAGACCTCGTCTCGGTGTACGAACGCAACGGCATCGCCTGTGAGTTGCCAGAGGGCCAGGTGTGCTGCGGTGCGCCGGTGTTGCATCAGGGCGACGTCGAGGCATTTACCAAGGCCGCGCAGAAGAACATCAGCATTCTTGCGAAGTGGATTCGCACCCAACGTGGTCGTGGCGAAAGTCCTGCAGTCGTTGTGCCACAACCAACCTGTGGCTACATCTTGAAGAAGGACTACGTGGACTACGTCGGCGGGCCCGATGCCGAGTTGGTCGCAGCGCACACGTTCGATGCCGCCGAGTACCTCATGAAGGTGCATCGCGAGGATAAAGATGCTGGGGGAACCGGACTCGACGTGGACTTCACGGGATCAGTTCCGGAGACCACCACCTACCACGCCCCTTGTCACCTTCGGGCGCAGAATGTGGGACTGAAGAGTCGTGATCTGTTGAAGCTCACCGGCACAAAGATCACGCTCGTTGCCGAGTGCTCGGGAATCGATGGCACCTGGGGTCTGCGAGAAGAAAACGTGGAGATCGCTCGGAAAGTGGCGACCAAGATGTCGGACGCCATCACCAAAGCCAACAGCGAGGCTGTCGCCGGTGATTGTTCACTCGCTAACGGCGGGATTGTGTTGGAGACAGGCCGCCAACCGGTTCATCCGCTCAGCCTGATCGCCCGTGCCTACGGACTTCCCGAGGAGTAAATCCCGGCAGTCCCCGAAGTTTCCAGCGCCAAACCCCTCGAATTTATGGAGAACCAAGTGACTGCTGACTCTGACCGCAAACTGACCCTGGCCGACATCTCTGACTTACGCGAATACGAGCGTGAACGTGAGGAGTTCCGCACTCACATCATTGCGCTGAAAAAGCGTCGTCGTGTGTCGCTCGGACCGCACCTCACCATGCTCTTTGAGAACCGAGAGACGATTCGCTTTCAGGTTCAAGAAATGGCCCGAGTGGAGAAAATCATTAGCGATGAAGGGATTGAGGCTGAACTTCGGGCTTACAACCCGCTCATTCCCGAACCGGGCGAGCTCTCCGTCACTCTGTTTGTGGAACTCACGACCGATGAGGACCTTCGCGAGTGGCTGCCAAAGTTGGTAGGCATTGAGCGGTCCATAGTTTTGCGGTTTGGTTCGAACGAGCTTCGTTGTTCCCCAGAGGCGGGACATGAGGCGAACCTCACCCGTGACGAGATCACCTCGTCGGTGCATTACGTGCGCTTTGAATTCACGCCTGAGCAAGTTGGCGAATTTGGTCAATCCACCGTTGAACTCGCAGTCGATCACCCCGCCTACGAACTGTCGATCGTCGAAGAGCTGTCGGCGTCAACAATTGCTGAATTACAGGCGGATTTGAACCCCTAAAGCACCTGTGGATTGGCTGTGACGGGCCGGCAGCAGGTTCCCTCGGCAAAGAAATCCAAAACTGCTTTGGACATCGGCCCGTTGCTTCGGCAGAATCCTCCCATGGAGAGCAGCTGGGCCGACGAGGCCGCCTGCCGAGGGCTCGACCCTTTGGTTTTCTACCCGGCCACCGACGAGGAGGCCGAGGAAGCTAAGGCCGTCTGTGAAGTCTGCACGGTGCGTGACGCTTGTCTTGAGCATGCCATCGTGAATCGTGAGCACAACGGCGTCTGGGGCGGGGCTTCTGAGCGAGAGCGTCAGCGGATTATTCGCCGCCGTCGCCGTCAGCGGGCAATGTCCTCCACTGGCACCGCCTCCGCGGTGAACTGAACTACCCCCTTGAGGTACTGAAAATGGGCGCATTCGCCGCCGCCGGTGCATGGCCAGGTGTTTTGCGTGAATTGCTCGCCGGCCACTCTTTGAGCGCCGAGGTAACTCGTGGCGCACTCGAGCAGATCCTTACGGGGGAAGCAACAGATGCGCAGATTGCTGCGTTCATCGTGTCGCTGCGCCAAAAGGGTGAAACCCCAGAGGAAGTGGTGGGGCTCGTCGAAGCCATGCTCGCAAACGCTGCGCCCCTTGAGTTGCCTGATCCTGCGCACACCGTCGACGTAGTTGGCACCGGTGGATCAACTGCCTTGGCGGGTCGTGCGTTCAATGTCTCGACTATGGCGGCGATAGTTGCTGCGGCAGCCGGAGCCACCGTGTGCAAGCACGGCAATCGCAAAGCATCATCGGCTTCTGGATCAACTGACCTGCTTGAAGCTCTTGGTGTGGCAGTAGAACTCGACGGACCGGGCGTCGCCGAATGCGTGAGCCAAACCGGAGTTGGCTTTGCCTTTGCACGGAGCTTTCATCCGGCAATGCGCCACGTAGCGCCGGTGCGACTCGAACTCGGAGTGCCCACGGTTTTCAATGTGCTCGGACCGCTCTCGCACCCAGGGCACGTGGGTCGTCAGGTGCTTGGGGTCGCCGACCCGCGCCTGTTGGAGTTGATACCCGAGGTGCTGCAACTTCGGGGAACTCGAGCGTGGGTGGTTCACGGATCAGATGGTCTTGATGAACTCACCGTCACCGGGCCGAGCACTGTGATTGAAGTCAGCGAGTCAGGCTTGCGGCGTTTTGAGCTGCTTCCCAGCGATGCGGGACTCGATCAGGCCACTCTCGAGCAAATTGCCGTGGGTGATCCGGCCGAGAACGCAACCGCAACGAGGGCAATGCTCGATGGCGAGCCTGGTCCAATTCGCGACATGGTGGTGCTCAACGCTTCGGCGGCTTTGGTGGTTTCGGACCTTGCCAGCGATATCTCCGAGGGCGCACTCATCGCCGCAGCGGCGATTGACGATGGTCGGGCAAAAAGCGTGCTTGAGCAGCTCGTTACAGTGAGCCAGCGGGCTGCAAGTTAACCAGCTGCCAATTAACCAGCTGCCAACTAACCAGCGCGACGGGTGCTGAGGGGGAGGAGTCGGTCGACGTCCCGTCCCGTTGCGTATCCAGCGGCTCGTTCGATGCCAAGGTCTGGGACTGCAGGTAGGGCAGAGGCCCAAACGCCTTCTACCAACTCGACTCTCACCGAGTCGGCGTTGCGGTCAAGCCAGGAAGACACCACTGTGAACTCGTCAACGAGCTCTCGCGGAAACGTCTGGTCAGCGTCCGGCAACTCGCTGGGCTGCATCTCCACGGTTCGAGCGGTGGCATCGTCGCCGAGTAATCCTCCGTCGTTGGCTGACCACATTCGCCACAGAACCCCCCGGCGCAACTCAGCCTTACCGCCCTCTGGCATGGTCACGATGAGGCGGTCGACTTTCAGCAACTGCTGGCGCCGCCGCTCAACGCGCATCAAGGACGTAAGTGCTCCGAGGCGATCGCGCACTGCTGCGGCGTCCTCAAAGCGCTCTGCGAGCGCGTGACGCTCCATGGCGGCAATTAACGGATCAGTAAGCGCTGCTGGCTGTTCAGTGAGTCCGAGTAACGCTCGGGATGCCGCCGCTGTGGCGGCTTCCTTCGAGACGACCTCCACCGATCCGTTCCGTGGGCGTCGCCGAACCGGGAGCACTTCCTCGATTCCTTCGGTGGCATGTCGCAGCATGGTTGATGACGAAAACGGACCCAGATGGACAGCATCTGCTGCGGCCGCCGCGTCTGGATCTCGAGTGATGGTCAAGCCAGGTCGCGAACCTGTGGTGGTGACTCGCAAGTACGGGTACCCCCGCCATCGTGTGCCCTGGGAGTTGTAGGGCGGATTGAGATCCCGGATAAGTCGGGCCTCGAGAACTGATGCTTCAAGGACGGTGTCGCATGACTTGTGATCGATGCGGTCCGTCCGTCGGAGCAGGGGGCCGACCTTTCGGCGTTCATCGGTGGAGAAGTAACTGCGAACCCGAGTTCGGAGATCAGTGGCTCGGCCAACGTAGAGCACATCTCCGCTGGCAGTTCGAAACAGATAGACGCCCGGAGTGCGGGGAAGTCGAGACGTAAGTGCCAGCTTTGCGGCCTGAGGGTGGCCCGCCATGGTGGGAAGCGCGACGAGGTCATCGAGACTGGTCACACCGAGCCGGCCAGCGCGCTCAATCAACAGGTGGAGCAATTCAGCGGTAGTTGTGGCGTCATCGAGCGCACGGTGATTGGGGCGATGCGAAAGGCGCAGGTGTTCTGCCAATGTGCCGAGTTTGCAGTTGGGCACCTCGTCACGAACCAACCGTCGGGCGAGCGTCACCGTGTCGACATATGGGCCGGTGAGCGGATCATGACCAGAGCGTCTGAGGGCGGCCTGCAAAAACCCCACATCGAAACGCACGTTATGGCCCACCACAATGGCGTCGCCCATGAACTCAAGCAGGGAAGGCAGGACCGACTCGATGCGTGGAGCTTTTGCCACCATTGATTCGGTGATGCCGGTCAGCAGGGTGATGGTGGGTGGGATTGCCCGACCAGGATTGACCAAAGTGCCGAAGGTGCCGATTGTTTCGCCGCCCCGAACCTTGATGGCCCCTACCTCGGTAATTGAATCGGTAGCGGGGGAGCCTCCCGTTGTTTCGAGGTCCACGATCACGAAGGTTGTGGTGATGAGCGGTTGACCGAGGTCGTCGAATGACAGCTGCTCTGAGTCTGTTGGGCTCGATGCCGAGCCACGACCTGATCGCTTCGAACGAATGTTCGCCATGCCTCGATGCTCGTCGAACGAATGTTCCCGGTCAAGCATCTGTGTCACCCGTGTACGATCCGACCGATGTCCGAGACTCCCACCCACGAGACCGAATCCCCCGAATCGCCAACGCGTTACCGGTGCACTGCGTGCGGCAACCTCACGCGATTCGATGTCACCATGACCCGTCAGACCCGTTCATTTCACCATTACACGGTGGGAGGTGACCTGAGCATCGAGGAAACTGAGGTGCTTGTGGAAGACCTGGAGTCCGTGGTGTGTCGGTGGTGTGGGCCCGGTGCAGCAGTGGTCGAGATCACCGCAGAGGCGGCCGCCCAAGCTGCGGATTCCCCGACTGACAACGCCTGACAATGCCAGACGGGGCGCAACCCGCTTGGGTCGATTTGCAGTTCGAACTGCTGCAACCGCTGCTTGAATCGGCATTCGCTGTCGCGCGACGAGATGCATCAACGCCTGGAAATCCCCGCCCGCCTGGTGGCTTACGACCGTTTCTTCAATTTGATCGAATCAGCGATCGCGTGCTGCGGCGCGTTGCCGATGTGCTCGACACCGACAGCGGGTTCCGTGAACGGGTGATTGAAGCGGTTGGCCTTGCCGAGAGTCCCGACGCAGATGAATCCAATCGGGTGGAACGCGCCAACGAGATGTTTGGACTTGCCGGACGGCTCTACTTGTTACGACTTGATGGATGGGACAGCGAACTTGCCGAGTTAGTTGAGGGTCGGGCGGAACAACTGGCGGCCGAGGAGGACTCTGCTGCCGCTCGACGAGCTGAGGACCGTCTCCCGCAAGTAGAGACGATGCTCGCCGATGTCCGGTTGGAGCTCGAAGAAGTAGACGCCAGGCTGTCGGAGAGCACGGCAGAGCTGGATACTGAGCGAGCGCGCCGTCGATCGTTGGAAGGCGAACTTGATGAGGTTCGACGTCGGGCTGAGGACGCCACTGAAGACCGGATCCGCGCCGTCAAAGACCTAGTGGACGCAAAGAAGATCTCCGATCGGCGTCTCGAGCAACTTCGTGCCGCCGAGGCGCAACTCCAAGCAGCTCCCCAACACGGCACTGATGCGCTTCGCAATGCGGTTGAATCCGCGGAGGGCGCTCAGTCTGTTGACGGTCTGGTTCAGCGAGTCGCTGAGCTCGAGGCTGCTCTCGAACTCGCGGAAATCGATCGGCAGGGCGCCGCTGATGCGCTCAGGTCGGTAGCCCGAATTGCTGGAGATCTCACTGCACAATTGGGCGTGGCGCTTGACGAGGCGCTGGGTCGACTCGGTGCGCCCACACCGTCTAGCGATTCCCCAGCGCCGCTTGCGTCGGAGACCGACCGATTCGATGACGGTCCGGTGCCAGCCATGGCACCGCCGCGGGAGCGGCGAGCACGGCGAGTCCCTACCCGACTTCGGCACGGCGCTATTGATGGCACGAACGAAGCAACGATGCAGCTACTGGGCCTCCCCAATGTGGTGGTGCTCGTGGATGGCTACAACGTCTCAATGTCGGGGTGGCGTCACTTGCAAGGCCCTGAACAACGCCATGCACTGATCTCTGGCGTGAGCGACCTCACTGCCAGAACCGGTGCGGATTTCCGGATTGTCTTTGATGGCGATTCCGATGGTGCCCGCCCAACGGTTTCGGTGGCGTCGCCCGTGCGGATCTATTTCACCGCGGCATCAGAGGAAGCTGATGACGCCATTTTGCGCATGATCACCGAGGTTCCGGACAACCAGCCCGTTGTGGTGGTGAGCTCCGACCACCGCGTGCAAGATGGTGCCCGACGCAGGGGTGCCAACGTGGTGGCGTCGGCTGACCTGCTCGCTGCCATTCGTCACTGATCAGATACTGGCGTTGCTCAGAGTCGTCGATCCTGAATCCAGGGCCCGGAATCCAGAGCCAATGTCGCAGCCGGTTTCTAGCGTTCGGTTCATGGAACCCAACGTGTTGAGAATTGACTGCGATGACTGCCTTCACCAGAACACCAGTACATGTGAGGACTGTCTGGTGACCTTCTTGTGTGAGCGAGAAACCGATGGTGCGGTCATCATTCCGCTTGCCAAGGTTCGCTCGGTCCGGCTGCTTCAAGATGCTGGATTGGCTCCCGAGAATCGTCACCGCCGGCATTTCGCTAGTTGAGTCAACGTGAGTGGATCTGTGCTGTGGCAGTCCGCGAGGCACCATGGTGAGGTGGAACAAGCCGCCGCTCTCCCCAATGATCTGCGTGAGCGAGTGCTCGCGGCCGGCCGTTCAGGGGGGCTTGCAGAGGTGGGTACCTGCTCAGCTGAGGCCTTCCTAGATGCGCGGCAAATTCTTCATGAGCGCAAGGCCGCAGGGCTCAACAGCACAATGGCCTTCACGTATCGCAACCCCGAGCGGTCGACCGAACCGTCTCGGTCGCTACCTGACGTAGCAACGCTGGTGGTGGGTGCATATCGGTATCCGTCTGGGGTGTCCGAACCGCCGCGTGGTTTGGCAGCTCGAGTCGCTCGATATGCAACTGCTGACTACTACGGAGAACTACGAGTCGGGCTCAACGCAATCGCTCAGGAGTTGGTTCGCTCGGGCCATCGCGCCGTCGTGCTCGCCGATGACAACGCCCTGATGGATCGGGCAGCTGCGCATCGAGCAGCATTGGGTTGGTATGGCCGCAGTAGCAACTTGTTACTACCCGGCCAAGGAAGTTGGTTCGTCCTAGGTTCTGTGCTGACCGACGCTCAATTAGGTCCGTCGGCCGAGCCGGTGCCCGATAGCTGCGGCACCTGTCAGCGCTGCGTGGAGAGTTGCCCGACCGGAGCAATCGTGGCCGACGGCGTTGTGGATGCTCGACGTTGTCTGGCTTGGCATCTCCAAATGGATGGCGAATTTCCAAGAGAATTCCGAGAGGCCCTCGGCGATCGGATCTACGGATGCGATGAATGCCAAGAGGTGTGCCCGCCCAATCGGCGACTCGACCTGCGGGACCGGCAAACGCCAGCACCGCCCGGCGCCAAGGGCGTCGGGCCGTGGGTAGATGTGAATTGGCTCCTCACGGCCTCCGATAGCGACCTCTTGGACAAACTGGGACGGTGGTACATCGCCCGGCGCGACCCGAGGATTCTGCGTCGCAATGCGCTGGTCATTCTTGGCAACATCGGCGATCCGGCAGATTCGGCAACGGTGCAGCTACTCGAACGGTGGATCGATGACCCCGACGACCTCCTTGCTGGGCACGCAGCTTGGGCCGCTCTCCGAATGAATCGAGCCGATTTGCTCCAGCACACCGAGCGGGCTGAGCGAACAGCGGTGCGAGCCGAGATGGCCGATCCGCCGCCAGCCCGGCAAGATTCGTATTCGTGAACAATGAATCCAATCGGCCCCAGTCGGCCGCTGACGCTCGAGCCGAGGTCGAAGCGCGCCGTCATAGCGATCGAGATGCGCTGAACTCTGCGTTTATCGACCGGTATGGCGATACACATCCGGGCCGCTCGATGATCACTGCCGATGCGGTTGCAACAGGAATCTTTACCGTTGCTGCATGCGGGGCGGCGCTCGCGCCCGATCAACTTGCCGGGGTGTATTTCGCAGTGTCGTGTCTGTGGTTCCTTGCGGGCAGCGTGCTGTTTGTGGTGGCCATGATGCGGGCCGCCGAGCGAAGCCGCACCGAAGCGATTGGAATCGGCGGGTTGTTCTTCATGGCCGGCTCCGCTCCCATGTGGGCCCGGCGGGCATTGCTAGGACTGCTCGGAGCCCAGGTTGTGGTTGCGCTGACTGCTGCTGCGATTCGCCCGTTTACTCCCTTGGCATTCGGAACGCTTGCTCCGGTACTCGGACTGGGGTTCTGTGGCTGGTGGACGGCTCGATATGGCGTGTTTGGGGCACGTGGATCTCACTGAGTCCACTTGGCACCTAGGGTCAATCTGGTTGGTTCGCAACTTGGCGACGCTGCATCGCACGAAGAAGAAGGGACGCTATGGCTGACGAAGGATCAGGGTCAGTGGTGGTGAGCGCTCCGATGGCTCTTGTGTGGTCCATAGCTGTTGAGGTTGAGGACTATCCCCGGTGGGCGGGGGACGTGAAGTCAGTGACGGTGACCCAACGCGATGCCGAAGGTCGACCGGCTCAGGCCAAGTTCTCCGTAGGTGGGTTCGGACTCACCACTAATTACGAGGTTGCCTACACCTACGACGAGCCCAACAGCTTCTCTTGGCGGTTGGTCAGCAGCAACGAGATCCGCCATATGGATGGCGAATATCGGTTCTCGGATCGTGGCGACTGCACCGTAGAGGTCACGTATCGGTTGGGCGTTGACCTTAAAATCCCCATGATTGGGATGCTGAAGAAGCGGGCTCAGAAGACCATCATTCATCACGCACTTGAGGGCTTGCGCCGAGAAGCGGAGCAACGCAGTTCATGAGAGTTCTGCTCTTCACAGGTAAGGGCGGAGTTGGGAAGACCACCACCGCCGCAGCGACTGCTCTGAGGCTCGCCGATGCTGGGTTGCGAGTGGCTGTGACCTCGGCAGATCCAGCTCATTCCCTCGCCGATTCATTTGGGTTAGCCCTTGGTACTACCCCGATCGAAGTTGCCCCTCGGTGTTGGGCGCAACAGATCGATGCTCGAGAGCGGCTCGAAGACTCCTGGGGCGAGATTCGGGACTGGCTCATTGAGGTATTTGATTGGGCTGGTGTCAGTGCAATCGAGGCCGAGGAGCTGTCGGTGGTGCCGGGGCTTGATGAGCTCTTTGCGCTCACTGAACTCGACGAACTCTGCAGTTCTGGCAAGTACGACGTGGTCCTCGTCGACTGCGCTCCCACAGCAGAGACATTGCGGCTCCTGTCGCTGCCTGATGTGCTCGGCTGGTACATGGACCGCTTGTTCCCGCTCACTCGACGCATGACGCGCATCGTTGGTCCCGTGGTGTCTCGACTTACTGCCATTCCAGTTGCCGACGCGGCGGTGTTCTCCGCTGGACAGCGTCTCTACGACCGCCTCGATGGGGTGCGCCGCATACTTTCTGACCCAGAGGTGACCTCTGTTCGTTTGGTAGTGAATCCGGAGCGCATGGTGATCTCAGAGGCCCGGCGGACCTATACGTATTTGTCGTTGTTCGGGTACCACGTTGATGCCGTGGTGGTGAATCGGATTCTCCCCGATGCCATTGAGGATCCTTGGTTCGCTACGTGGCGAGAGAACCAGAGCGTTCACCTCGAGACGATCGAGATCGACTTTGCTCCGCTACCGATTCTTCGGGCCTCGCTCGCTCAAGCCGAGGTCGTTGGCGTCAACGCGCTCAGGGAACTCGCACAGGAATTGTGGGGGAGCATCGACCCGTCGGAGCGACTCGTGGTGGGGCGCCCTCTCCGCGTCGAGCGGGAGGGCGATGGCTTCACCCTTCTGGTGGAAC
>Ga0164294_10003371_pt1 | contig 14216 bp, 14 predicted proteins | sample GEODES005metaG_FD_111479 | JGI IMG/M metagenome (GOLD analysis project Ga0164294, IMG submission 111479) | Oligotrophic lake water microbial communities from Sparkling Lake, Wisconsin, USA - GEODES005 metaG | ecosystem: Environmental > Aquatic > Freshwater > Lake | place: USA: Sparkling Lake...
GCGGTCGTGGAGTTGGACACCCTGCTGTCGGCGCAGTGGTCCAACGGGATGATTCCGCATATCGTCTTCGCCCCCGGGGTCGACGGCTACTTCCCCGGTCCGGACCGGTGGGCCTGTGCGGAATTCGCCGCGGCAGCGCCCACCGGACGGCAGACCTCAGGTATCACCCAACCGCCGGTTCACGCCATCGCCGTTCAGCGCATCCTCGACCGGGCTCGCACCCGCGGTCGATCCACCCGCGAGGTCGCCGAGGCGTTCTTGGATCGACGCTGGAACGATTTGGTGCGCTGGCATCGTTGGCTCGCCGAGGCGCGCGACCCTCACCAGCACGGTCGGATCACGCTCTACCACGGCTGGGAGTCGGGTATGGACAACTCGCCTCGCTGGGATTCGGCCTACGCGGGTGTGGTCGCCGGCCGATTGCCGGAGTACGAACGGGCCGATACCCACATCATCACCGACCCGAGCCAGCGTCCATCCGACGGCGAGTACGACCGGTACCTGTGGTTGCTCGAGGAGATGAAGTCCGTCCGCTACGACGACCGCCTGTTGCCGACTGCGATGAGTTTCGCCGTGGAGGACGTTTTTTTCTCGGCGATCTTCGCCGTTGCCTGTGATGTGCTGGCAGGTATCGGTGAGGACTACAAGCGGCCCGGCGCCGACGTCCGCGAGTTGCAGTCCTGGGCCGCGCGCTTCCGCGCCGGTGTGGCTGAGACGGCGAACGAAAGATCCGGTGCGGCAAGGGATTTTGATCTGCGGTCCCGCTCCTGGATCGCCACTGAAACGGCAGCGCAGTTCGCCCCGCTACTGTGCGGTGGACTTGCCCACGATCAGGAGCGGGCGCTGCTTCGGCTCTTCGAGGGGCCGCGGTTCTGCAGTCACCCCGACCTGAAGTTCGCGCTGATCCCCTCGACCTCGCCGGTGTCTCAGGACTTCCGGCCGCGCGAATACTGGCGCGGGCCGGTCTGGCCGGTGCTGACCTGGCTCTTCTCCTGGGCCTTTGCTCGCCGCGGCTGGTCGGAGCGGTCGTTGATGCTGCGCACCGAGGGACTGCGCCAGGCCAGCGACGGAACCTTCGCCGAGTACTACGAACCTTTTACCGGTGAGCCGCTGGGCAGTATGCAGCAGTCATGGACGGCTGCCGCGGTGCTGGACTGGTTGGGCTGAGGTCTTCAGGGAGTGGTTCGACATATCCTCCGCATCGGCGAGGTGCTGGAGCGGCTTCAAGGCCTGAATCAGGTTCGAGCGCTCCTCGTCGGATAGCTTCAGCAGGATCGCCGCCAGGTGGGCGCGCCGGGTTTCCAGGGCGTCGCGGTGCTGAACGAGTCCCTCCGGGGTGACCTCGACGAGGACGGCCCGCAGGTCCGAGGGGTCACGTGAGCGTTTGACCAGACCCAGCTTTTCCATCCGCCGAATGGCCACTGTCGTGGTGGGGGTGCGAACTCGTTCGCGCGCGGCCAGTTCGGTCATCCGGATCGGTCCGCAATCGAGCAGGGTCAACAGGATTGACAGCTGGGCCAGGGTCAGATCGGGCCGCGTCAGCCGGGTGGCGTCGCCGCGGCGCAGCACCGTGAAGAGTTTTGACAACACCCGCTGCAGGTCAGAGGCCAAGTCGATGACCTGCGGCTCGGGTTTTGACATAGTTGGCGAGCTTAACCGGCCGCGGTCGGCGATTGAGCTGAAGTGGGGATTGTCCCTCGGTGGCCGCGAGGGCTCAGCGGTTGTCCCGCCAACGGACCAGCGTCTCGGCCGGCCCCAGGTCGTAGTCGGGCCCACCGCAGCCGACGGTCATCAGTGTGACGCCGAGACCGGCCAACGCCTCAGCATTGGCGACCAGGGTGTCGGCGTCGCGGCCCTCCACACCCGATGAGCGCTCGACGGTATCGGGATCGCGACCGGTATCGGCGCAGTGTCGGGCCAACACCTCGGCCTTGCCGGGGTAAGTGGTCGCGTTGGTGAAGCTGTGCCAGACGTCGGCGTGCTCGGCCACCAGGCGCAGGGTCTTCCGCTCGCCCTGGCCGCCGATCAGGATCGGGATCGTCCGAAGCGGTGCCGGGTTGAGCTTGGCCAGCCGCGAGGTGATGCGCGGCAGCGCTTCGGCAAGGTCATCGAGTCGGCTGCCGGCGGTGCCGAACTCGTAGCCGTACTGGTCGTAGTCCTTCTGCATCCAGCCTGAGCCGATGCCGAGAATCAGCCGACCGCCCGAGATGTGGTCGACGGTGCGGGCCATGTCGGCCAGCAGTTCCGGGTTGCGGTAGGAGTTGCAACTGACCAATGCGCCGATCTCGACCCGCGAGGTCTGCTCTGCCCACGCGCCCAGCATGGTCCAGCATTCGAAGTGGGCGCCGTCGGGATCGCCGTAAAGCGGGTAAAAGTGGTCCCAGTTGAACACGACATCGACGCCGATGTCCTCGCACCGCTGCACGGCATCGCGGATCTGGGCGTAGTCGGGGGCGTGCTGAGGTTGGAGTTGGACGCCGATGCGGATGGGGAAGGTCATGGCCTTAGATTAGACGTCAGCCCGTGAGCACCGAGCCGGCCAATCACTCCGACCCTCAATGCCTCCGTCGATATCATTCTGGTCTCTGCATGATTGAAAGGAAAATCGTGCGTCACTCACCTATCCGACATGCAAGCACACCCAAATCTCGATCTGCAGGCATGATCTTCGGTTCACTCGCACTTGCCACTCTTGCGGTTGCCGGATGTTCCGCGAATTCCAGTGATGAGCGGGATCCGAATGCGCTTGCGACGTCTCTCGTGACGGCAGCCTGGGAAACCGCGGTGGCAGCCAACGGTGAAGAATTCGCCGCACTGACATCTACCGCTTACCGGCTTCAAAGGGGCGATGGCACTGGCGCTTGGCAGGACGAGTATCTCGCCAACCTCGACGACCCGACCGCTTATGACCTCACCGGCTTCACGATTTCGGATATGCAGGCACGTCGGGATGGTGACGTTCTGGTGGCAACTTACAACGTAGATATGCAGCTCACCCGTGACGGCAGAGCGTTTCCGCAAGGGCCCACCCCGTTCTTGATGTCCTTTGTCGAGCGTGACGGCACATGGCTCCTTGTATCCGAGGCGAACTTCGGCGGTAACGAGAAATCTGAGGGCTAGCGGTCAAGCGGTCAGTTGAACTGCAGCACCGAGCGCAGGATCTCCACGAGCGCCTGCGGCTGGTCGCCCTGCACCGAGTGCCCGGCGTCGCTGACCACGATCACCCGCTGAAAACCGGGCGCGATGCGGCCAAATTCGAGAGCGTCGTCGTCGTTGACGAAGAATGAGTTGGCACCGCGAACCAGAGTGGTCGGCACACGGAGAGCCGGCACGTCGTCCCAGAGGCCCTCGAATCCGTCACCCTTGCGGAAGGTGTCGTACCGCCATGTCCAGGAGCCGTCGTCGAGTTGTTTGGAGTTGTGAAAGACGCCGCGCCGCAGGGAATTCCGGTCCCGGTGGGGCGCCGCGGCCACGGTGACGTCGAGCATTGCCGCAAAGCTCGGGAATTCGCGATCGCCCTGAACCAAAGCGACGAGGCCCATCTGGGTCTGAGTCATCTGTTCGTGCCGCTCCGGTGCCGACGGGGTGACGTCGATCATCACGAGCGCGCGAACCAGAGCCGGTGTGGTGACCGCCAGTCGCATGGCGGTCAGTCCACCCAGCGACATCCCGACCACCAACTCCGCATCCGGTGCGAGTTCTTCGATCACCGGCGCGACCGCTTCGGCGTTGAGCTTGGGCCCGTAGTCGCCGTCATCGCGCCATGCGGAGCGCCCGTGACCGGGCAGGTCGATCGCCAGCGCCGGAAGGCCGAGGCCGAGGATGACGGTGTCCCAGGTGTGCGCGTTCTGGCCGCCGCCGTGCAAGAAGACCACCCGGGCTGGGTCGGACCCCCAGCGCAGTGCGGAAATCGGGCCGCGCTCGATGCGCACAACCGATGGCAGTGCCGAGCTCACACCCGCTTGCGCGGCGTTTTCGGAGAGCAGCGCGAACTCGTCGAGTCCGGCCAGTGCGTCGTCGGGGATCACTTCCCCTCGATGAACTCCTCGAGCTGCGCCCGAGCGACGTCGTCGGGCAGCTGCTTCGGGGGGCTCTTCATCAGATAGGCCGAGGCCGCGACCACCGGGCCGCCGATGCCGCGGTCCTTGGCGATCTTGGCCGCGCGCACCGCGTCGATGATGACACCCGCGGAGTTCGGCGAGTCCCATACCTCAAGCTTGTATTCGAGGTTTAGCGGCACATCGCCGAAGGCACGGCCCTCCAGCCGCACGTAGGCCCACTTGCGATCGTCGAGCCAACCGACGTGGTCGGACGGTCCGATGTGGACGTCCTTGGCATTGAATTCCTTGTGCAGGTTGGACGTGACGGCCTGGGTCTTGGAGATCTTTTTTGACTCCAGCCGTGAACGCTCAAGCATGTTCAGGAAGTCCATGTTGCCGCCGACGTTGAGTTGCATGGTGCGGTCGAGTTGGACGCCGCGATCTTCGAACAGCTTCGCCATCACGCGGTGGGTGATGGTAGCGCCGACCTGGCTCTTGATATCGTCGCCAACGATCGGCACGCCCGCGTCGGCGAACTTCTTGGCCCACACCGGATCAGAGGCGATGAACACCGGCAGCGCGTTGACGAACGCGACGCCGGCGTCGATTGCGCACTGGGCGTAGAACTTGTCGGCCTCCTCCGAACCCACCGGCAGGTAGGACACCATCACGTCGACTCGATTGTCCTTGAGCACCTGCACGACATCAACGGGCTCGTCATCGGAGAGTTCGATGGTGTCGGCGTAGTACTTGCCGATGCCGTCCAACGTCGGTCCGCGGCGCACCACGACGTTGGTCGGCGGCACATCGGCGATCTTGATGGTGTTGTTCTCCGAGGCGAAGATGGCCGCGGAGAGATCGAAGCCCACCTTCTTGGCGTCGACATCGAACGCGGCGACGAATTTGACGTCGCGCACGTGGTAGGCACCGAGCATCACGTGCATCAGGCCGGGGACCGTCGCGTTCGGGTCGGCGTCTTTGTAGTACTCCACGCCCTGAACCAGAGAGGACGCACAGTTTCCGACGCCGACGATGGCGACGCGCACCTCCGGCGACGCTCCTGGCGCGTTGTGCTGAGTCATGGACGGTCTCCTTCTTCTGCTTTTCTGCTTAACCGGGTGTTGTTTCAGGCTTGTTCGGAGTGGGGTTGGGCCACCCGCTCCGCGGCAATCAGCTCGTTGAGCCAATTGACTTCTCGCTCGCTGGATTCCAAACCCAGCTGATGCAGCTGCCGGGTGTACCGATCCAGGGAGTTGCTAGCCCGCGCGATGGCGTCGCGCAGACCCTCTCGGCGTTCCTCCACCTGGCGGCGCCGGCCTTCGAGAATTCGCATGCGGGCCGCGGCGGGCGTCCGGTTGAAGAACGCCAGATGCACGCCGAAGCCGTCGTCGGTGTAGTTCTGCGGCCCGGTATCGGCGACCAGCTCGGTGAACCGCTGGCGGCCGGCGTCGGTGAGTTGATAGACCCTTCGGGCCCGGCGCAGCACCGCGCCTTCGGGGGTGGCGTCCTCGGCGATCAGGCCATCGGTCTGCATCCGGCGCAGCGCCGGGTACAGCGAGCCGTACGAGAACGCGCGGAAGGCACCGAGCAACCCGGTGAGGCGTTTGCGCAGCTCGTAGCCGTGCATCGGGGACTCGAGCAGCAGGCCCAGGATCGCAAGCTCCAGCACCGAGTCACCTCCTCCGCCGTTAGGGTTCTACAACGTCTCCGCAAATTGTATCGGAGCGATATATTTGGCTCCAAACCGCACCCCATCTTGGTGCCCGGGCGCCGACGGTTTCGCCAGCCCGTGGTGTGTCGGGGGGTTGGTGGCACTTCCGTGTGGTGGGCCCCGACGTACTCTGGTTGCCGTGCGTTTGCAGCGGCAGGTGGTGGACTACGCGCTTCGGCGTCGTTCCCTGCTGGCCGAGGTGTATTCCGGGCGTACCGGCGTCACCGAGGTCTGCGACGCCAACCCCTATTTACTGCGCGCCGCCAAGTTCCACGGGAAACTCAGTTCAGTGATGTGCCCGATCTGCCGCAAGGAGCAACTCACCCTTGTTTCATGGGTTTTCGGAGACCACCTTGGCGCGGTGTCCGGATCCGCGCGAAGCGCCGAGGAACTGGTGCTCTTGACGACGCGTTTCGACGAATTCTCCGTGCACGTGGTGGAGGTATGCCGGACGTGCAGCTGGAATCACCTGGTGAAGTCCTACGTCCTCGGCGCACCGCGGCCCGTGAAGGGTTCGCCCGGCACTCGACCTGCGCGCCGCACCGGCGCGCGTACCGCCAGTGAATAACGACGAGGGCCGGGACCGCTCGGGCAACGGACCGCGGCACAGCGCGGGCGGTCGTGAGCGGACGGACCTGCCGGCGCAGACCGGCCGTGCCGAGCGGCGGGCCCCGGCCGATGATCGCCCGACAGCCATCATGGCGCCGGTGTCAGATCAGGTCGAGGCAGCCAAGGCCGCACTCGACCGGCCGAGAACCAAATCAGCGCCACCGCCGCCGGCCCCGCCTACTCATCCGGCCCCGTCCGCGGCCGCCGAGCCGTCGGCGCGGCCGCGAGTTCTGCACCGCCTCGGCGGCTGGGATGTGCGCCGCTGGCTGGCCGCCGCCGCCGCGGTACTCATCGTTCTTCCGCTGCTCACCTTCGGAATGGCCTATCTGCTCGTTGATGTTCCCAAGCCCGGTGACATCCGAACCAGTCAGGTTTCGACGATCCTGGCCAGCGACGGTTCTGAGATCGCGAAAATCGTTCCACCCGAGGGCAATCGGGTCGACGTCGATATCTCTGCGGTGCCGGTGCACGTGCGCAACGCCGTGATGGCCGCCGAGGATCGTGACTTCTACACCAATCCCGGTTTCTCGATCTCCGGTTTCGCCCGGGCGGTGCGCAACAACCTGTTCGGCCGGGATATCCAGGGCGGGTCGACGATCACCCAGCAGTACGTCAAGAACGCTCTCGTCGGTGATCAGCGGTACGGCCTCGGCGGTCTGATCCGCAAGGCCAAGGAATTGGTCATCTCCACCAAAATGTCGCAGCAGTGGTCCAAAGACGAAGTGCTGCAGGCTTATCTCAACATCATCTACTTCGGCCGTAGTGCCTACGGCGTCTCTGCGGCGTCGAGGGCGTACTTCGACAAACCGGTGGAAGAATTGACGGTCTCTGAGGGAGCGTTGTTGGCGGCCCTCATCCAGCGCCCGTCGACGCTCGACCCGGCCGTTGACGCCGACGGTGCGCTGGCCCGGTGGAACTGGGTCCTCGACGGAATGGTGACCATCGGCGCGCTATCCGAATCCGAACGTGCGCAACAGGTTTTCCCGCAGACGGTGGCGCCGGACAAGGCCAAGACGGAAAACCTCACCACCGGCCCGAACGGTCTGATCGAGCGGCAGGTCACCAGCGAACTTCTTGAGTTGTTCAACATCGATCAGGACACTCTGAACACCCAGGGGTTGCAGATCACCACAACCATCGACCCGCAGGCCCAAAACGCGGCGGTCGACGCGGCCGCGACCTACCTGGATGGCCAGATGCCCGAGATGCGCACCGCGGTGGTGTCGATCGACCCCAGAGACGGCGGCGTCAGGGCCTACTACGGCGGCACCGACGCGGCGGGCTTCGACTTCGCCCAGGCCGGTCTGCCCACCGGTTCGGCGTTCAAGGTATTCACCTTGGTGGCAGCGCTCGAACAGGGCATGGGGTTGGGCTACCAGGTGGACAGCTCACCGCTGAAGGTTGACGAGAAGTTGACCATCAATAATGTCGACGGCGCGGGCTGCGGGAGTTGCAACATCGCCGAGGCGCTCAAGCAGTCGCTGAACACCAGCTACTACCGACTCATGCTGAAACTCAAGAACGGACCGGAGGACGTAGCCGATGCGGCGCACCGGGCCGGCATCGCCGAGAGTTTCCCCGGGGTCAATCACACTCTCTCCGAGGACGGGTTGGGCGGTCCGCCTGCACCCGGTGTGGTCCTGGGAAAGTACGAAACGCGGGTAATCGACATGGCGTCGGCCTATGCGACGCTGGCGGCTTCCGGTATTTACCACCGCCCGCATTTTGTGCAGAAGGTGGTCAATGCCGAGGGCGACGTTCTCTTCGATGTCGGTATGGAAAACGACCCGGGTGAACGCCGAATCGATGCTGCGGTCGCCGACAATGTCACAGCAGCGATGCAACCGATCCCTGGTTGGTCCGCGGGCCACAATCTGGCTGGCGGCCGAGCGTCGGCGGCCAAGACCGGCACCCACCAACTCGGCGACACCGGCGCCAATCGGGACGCCTGGATGGTGGGCTTCACGCCGTCGCTGTCCACGGCGGTCTGGGTGGGCACCGTCAAGGGTGACCAGCCACTGGTCAACAGTTGGGGCGGTTCGGTTTACGGCTCGGGTCTGCCGGCCGACATTTGGAAGGCCACCATGGACGGCGCCCTCAGCGGCACTGACTTCGAGTCCTTCCCCACCCCCGCTGAGGTGGGCGGTTACGCCGGCGTGCCCGCCCCGCCGCCCCCGCCGCCGGCTCCGATGCGTCCCAACCCGGCGCCTGTTCAAGGTCCCGTCGGCGCGCCCCAGGACAACGGGTTCCCGCCGCCGCCATTGCCGCCGCCGCCGCCCGCGGGCATCGAGATTTTTCCGGGGTTGACGATTCCGGCACCGCCCCCGGCCGCTCCACTGCCGCCGCCACCGCCGGAGCAGCCGCTGCCGCCGCCTCCGCCGCCGCCGTTGCCGCCGCCACCTGACCCCAACGTGCCGCCCGCTCCACCGCCTCCGTGATCGGGGCGTCGTCCGGTGACGTTGCGACTGCCGAGGCCGCGGAGTCGTGGCAGCGCCCCTCGGTCTCGCCCCAGCCCCTCGCCGAGGATCTGCGCACCGCCGATGACCGCGATCTGCCCAGCCGCACCGACGCACTGGGCGCCGCACTGTCCGAAGTGGTCGGCGGCCCTGTCGGGCGGCACGCGGTGGTGGGCCGTACGCGGGTACTGACACCGCTGCGGGTGATGTTCATCATCGGGCTGGTGTTTCTGGCGCTCGGGTGGTCGACGAAGGCTCCCTGTCTGCAGACCGTCGGAACCGGCTCGCCCGATCAGCGGGTCGCCAATTGGGAGAATCAGCGCGCGTACTACGAGTTCTGCTACTCCGACACCGTGCCGTTGTATGGCGCGGAACTGTTAAGCCAGGGGAAATTTCCGTACAAGTCGAGCTGGCTGGAATTAGACGCCGACGGGACGCCGCAGACGCAATACGACGGCAGCCCCGCAGTGCGCTACATGGAATACCCGGTGCTAACCGGTGTCTACCAGTACCTGTCGATGTCGCTCGCGAAGACCTATACCGCCGTCGCTAAGGCGACCGGACTGCCGGTGCTGGCCGGGGTCGCCGAGGTGGTGGTGTTCTTCAACATCTCGGCACTTGGTCTCGCGCTGGCGTGGCTAGCAACGGTATGGGCCACAGCGATGCTGGCTGGTCGACGAGTGTGGGACGCAGCGTTGGTGGCGGCGTCACCGATCCTGATATTTCAGGCCTTCACCAATTTCGACGCATTGGCAACGGCTTTGGCGACCGGTGGACTGCTCGCCTGGGCGCGTCGGCGCCCGGTCTTGGCCGGTGTCCTGATCGGCCTGGGGGTGTCGGCCAAGCTCTATCCGGCTCTGCTGCTCGCGCCCCTGTTACTGCTGAGTGTGCGTACCGGGAGATTTGGTGATGCCGTGCGCACCGCGTCGGTGACCGTGCTGGTCTGGTGCGCGGTCAACCTCCCGGTGTTGCTGTTGTACCCGCGCGGCTGGTCGGAGTTTTTCCGGCTCAACACCCGCCGCAACCAGGACCTCGACTCGCTCTACAACGTCATCACGTCCTTCACCGGCTGGCCCGGTTTTGATCCCCAACTCGGATTCTGGGAGCCGCCGACGGTACTCAATGCGGTCTCCGGCGGGCTTTTCGTCGTGTGTTGCGCGGCGATCGGCTACGTCGCACTGACCGCGCCTCGTCGGCCTCGACTGGCCCAGCTCGCATTCCTTGTGGTCGCAGCCTTCCTGCTGGTCAACAAGGTCTGGAGTCCGCAGTTTTCGCTGTGGCTGGTGCCGCTCGCCGTCCTAGCGTTGCCGCACCGCAGGGTGCTGCTGGCGTGGATGACCATTGACGCACTGGTGTGGGTGCCTCGGATGCTCTATCTCTTCGGCGAGCAGAACAAGGGCCTGCCGCAACAGTGGTTCACCGCCACGGTGCTGATCCGTGACGTCGCCGTGGTGGGCTTGATTGTCTTGGTCGTCCGCCAGATCTATCGTCCCGCAGAAGATCTGGTGCGCACCGGTGGCGGTATCGACGATCCATCCGGCGGGGTGTTCGATGGCGCCGCCGACGCGTTTCCGGTGCGGTGGCCGCGGTGGCTGCGGCCGGCTCAAGAACGGCAGGAGGGTTTGGATGCAGGTAGCAATCGCACTGTTCCCGCGGATGACCGCGCTGGATGCAGTGGGCCCCTATGAGGTCTTGCAGCGGGTGCCGTCCATCGACGTCATATTCGTCGGGCACCGCCGCGGTGAGATCCGGACCGACAACGGCATGCTCGGACTGACCTGCGATGCCACCTTCGAGCAGATCGCCGGCCCCGACGTATTACTGGTCCCGGGCGGAGTGGGCACCCGCGAGTTGATGACCGATGAGCCGGTCCTTGATTGGATCCGCTCGGTGCACCGCAACACCACGTTCACCACGTCGGTGTGCACCGGAAGTCTGGTGCTGGCCGCCGCCGGCCTCCTCGACGGACTGACTGCGACGACACATTGGGCCGCTGGCGCGCTGCTGGAGCCTTTCGGGGCGCGCTACACGGCCGAGCGCGTCGTCGAACACCTGCCGCAGCGGATCATCACTGCCGCCGGGGTGTCGAGCGGTATCGACATGGGACTGCGATTGGTCGAACTGCTCGTCGACCGTCAGGCTGCGCAGGCGAGTCAGCTGATGATCGAGTACGACCCGCAACCGCCGTTCGACTCCGGTGCCCTGGCGAAGGCGTCGGAGGCCACTGTGCTGCGGGCTCAGGAGTACTTCACCAAACGCAGCTGATTTCGCTGATCAACCCTGCTGGCTGTACCCTGACGTGGTTGCCGACGCAGGCGACCCTCCTGCCACGGATTGGCCGTGGCCGCATATGACCGTAGGAGGTGATGAGGTTTCCATGCGTCCTTACGAAATCATGGTCATTCTTGACCCGACACTCGACGAGCGCACCGTGGCCCCGTCGCTGGACACGTTCCTGAACGTGATCCGCAGCGATGGCGGTTCGGTCGACAAGGTCGACATCTGGGGCCGGCGCAGGCTGGCCTACGAGATTGCCAAGCACGCCGAGGGCATCTACGCCATCGTCGACGTTAAGGCGGAACCGGCCACTGTGTCCGAACTCGACCGCCAGCTGAACCTGAACGAGTCGGTGCTGCGCACCAAGGTGATGCGGACCGATAAGCACTGAGCTTGAGCATCGGTGGAGAACGTCCGCGCGCTGTCGTAGTCCCTACGTAGGCTCCGGATAACGACTCCCCGCCAAACCCCAGGAGGACCTTGTGGCTGGTGACACCATCATCACCGTCGTCGGAAACCTGACCGCTGATCCCGAGCTGCGGTTCACCCCGTCCGGCGCTGCCGTCGCGAACTTCACCGTGGCGTCCACGCCGCGCATCCTCGACCGCCAGAGCGGGGAATGGAAGGACGGCGAAGCGTTGTTCATGCGCTGCAATATCTGGCGCGAGGCGGCCGAGAACGTCGCCGAAAGCCTCTCCCGGGGATCGCGGGTAATCGTGACCGGCCGGCTCAAGCAGCGGTCTTACGAGACTCGTGAGGGCGAAAAGCGCACCGTGGTGGAGGTGGAGGTCGAGGAAATCGGACCCTCGCTGAAGTACGCCACCGCCAAGGTCAACAAAGCCTCCCGTGGCGGCGGTGGTGGCGGCGGCTTCGGCGGCGGCGCACCCGGCGGCGCGGCCACCGGAGCGCAACGCCCGGCGACGGGCGAACCCGCTGAAGACCCGTGGGGCAGCGCCCCGGCATCGGGTTCCTTCGGCGGCAATGACGACGAACCCCCATTCTGAGACGAAAGAGAATCAACAGATGGCTAAATCAGGACCTACCAAACGGCGTCCGGCCCCGGATAAGCCGATCAAGGCCCGCAAGTGCGTGTTCTGCTCGAAGAAGGGCAAGTTGCAGACCATCGACTACAAGGACACCCACCTGCTTCGCACCTACATCAGCGAGCGCGGCAAGATCCGCGCGCGTCGGGTGACCGGCAACTGCGTGCAGCATCAACGCGACATCGCCATCGCTGTCAAGAACGCGCGCGAGGTCGCCCTGCTGCCGTTTACGTCGGCATCGCGCTAAACCGCATCGGTCAAGAACGGAGCACAACAATGAAATTGATCCTGACCGCTGAGGTCGACCACCTCGGCGCCGCCGGTGACACCGTCGAGGTCAAGGACGGGTACGGTCGCAACTTCCTGTTGCCCCGCGGCCTGGCGATCGTGGCAACCCGTGGTGCGCAGAAGCACGCGGACGAGATCCGGACGTCCCGCGAAGCGAAGACCGTGCGCGACCGTGAGCACGCCGACGAACTCAAGGCCGCGATCGCGGCACTGGACCCGGTATCGCTGGTGGCAAAAGTTGCCGGGGATGGGGGCAAGCTCTTCGGATCGGTGACCGCCAGCGATGTGGCCGTTGCGATCAAGAAGGCCGGCGGCCCCAGCATCGACAAGCGTTCGGTGCGACTTCCCAAGGCGCACATCAAGGAAACCGGTAGTTATGGCGTCTCCATCCACCTGCATCCGGAGGTTGACGTCCATTTCACACTCGAGGTCGCCGGTCAGAGCTAGTCACCGTTGACGGTGCCGGATCCCCGGTGGCGGCCGCCGCGGCCGCCGCCGGGGATTCTGCTTTTCGCCCGGCGAACTATCGGAAGTGTGTTTGCCACAGCTAACGTAACCTGCCGTTTGCCCAAGCATTCGTCGGCGGTCATTCAACACGCCCGAAACGGCAACCTAGCCCGACACGCCGCAGCACTTGCCATGCACAGTTCGCAATGCCGGTTAATCTGCGTTTACGTGGTCTGATGGCCGACAAATTCATAACTATCCACAGGTTCTCCCCATACCGCCAACACGGTTGACGGCAGCTATGCACAGACCACTAACAGGTTGACGCACAGGCCGGGTTTGCGCTGGCTCCAGCAACGTCTAGCGTTCCCCTCGGCGCCGCGGAAGTCGCGGCGGTCGCAGGGACCTGTCGGTGCCTCGACCTACGGTGAGAGTCGCCAAATCGAACCGATGTTCGAGTCGGTTCTGGAACGTGATTAAGGAGGTAGAGCAGCCCGATGGCGGTCGTCGACGATCTCGGACAGTCGGCAACTGAGTCGTCTGCACCTGCCGAGGACTATGGCCGCCAGCCTCCACAGGATCTCGCCGCCGAACAGTCTGTGCTGGGCGGGATGATGCTCAGCAAGGACGCCATCGCCGACGTGCTGGAGAAGCTACGGCCCGGCGACTTCTACCGGCCCGCGCACCAGAACGTCTACGACGCCGTGCTCGATCTCTACGCGCGCGGAGAGCCCGCCGACGCCGTCACCGTCGCGGCCGAACTCGACCGGCGCGGACTGCTGCGCCGGATGGGCGGAGCGCTGTATCTGCACACCTTGATCCAGACGGTGCCGACCGCCGCCAACGCCGGCTACTACGCGGGCATCGTCGCCGAGAAGGCACTACTGCGCCGACTCGTGGAGGCCGGCACCCGGGTGGTGCAGTACGGCTACGCTGGCGCGGAGGGCGCTGACGTCAACGAAATCGTCGACCGCGCCCAGGCCGAGATCTACGACGTCACCGAGCGGCGAACCACCGAGGATTTCGTCGTCTTGGAGTCACTGCTGCAACCGACGATGGACGAGATCGACGCCATTGCCTCCCAGGGTGGGATCGCCCGCGGTGTGCCGACCGGCTTCACCGAACTCGATGAGGTGACCAACGGCCTGCACCCGGGACAGATGATCGTGATCGCGGCGAGGCCCGGTATGGGGAAAGCCCTCAAGCTGGATACGCCCCTGCCAACACCGACCGGGTGGACCACCATGGGCGACGTTTCCGTTGGCGACTATTTGATCGGTGCCGACGGTAAGCCGACCCGCGTCGTCGCGGCCACCGATGTGATGCTGAATCGGCCGTGCTTTGA
>Ga0164294_10003372_pt1 | contig 14214 bp, 13 predicted proteins | sample GEODES005metaG_FD_111479 | JGI IMG/M metagenome (GOLD analysis project Ga0164294, IMG submission 111479) | Oligotrophic lake water microbial communities from Sparkling Lake, Wisconsin, USA - GEODES005 metaG | ecosystem: Environmental > Aquatic > Freshwater > Lake | place: USA: Sparkling Lake...
CACGCTCGAGGAAGTGGGCCACATCTTCAAGGTGACCCGCGAGCGGATCCGGCAGATCGAGGCGAAGGCCGTCCGCAAGCTGCAGGCTCCCGCCCGCAGCGAGGAGCTCAGCGGCTTCATTGACTGAAATCACGCGAACCATCGGCATCCTGCCGATGTTCGCTGAGTACACGCCCGCCGGGGCATCCATGCCCCCGGCGGGCTGTTTCATTGGCCCGGCCGGCAGGCGGAGCCGCAGCCGAGAATGGCAATCGCGCCACTGCCATCCTGCCCCCAGCGCGACGCGGCAGGCGGTCGGGAACGCGCGCATGAGCCGGTGAGATTTGTGCCTCGCTGCGGCCGCACGCTTCCGATCGGGAAGAAAACTCACAAATCCCGCCGGCGAAGAGCACGTTCCCGACCGCCTGCCCCTACCGCTTGAGCCCGCAGCCAGTGAAACCCTCGTCCAGCGTGGTGCTATGATCCGCCGCGACAGCCCATCGCATTCCAGGAGCCTTCTCATGCGCCGCCTCGTCCTCGCCCTCGTCGCCTGCTCCGCCCTGCCCTGCTTCGCCGCCGAGCCCGCGTCGTTCCCCCGCACCACGATTGATCTCGGCTGTGTGGTCAGCGACCTCGACGCCTCGGTCCGCTTCTACACCGAAGGAATCGGCTTTCGCACCCTGCAGGGCTTTTCGGTCGAGGCCCCGCTCGCCGCCGACGCCGGCCTCACCGACGCCAAGCGGCTCGACATCAAAGTGCTCGTGCTCGGAGAAGGCGAGCAGGCCACAAAGCTCAAACTCATGCAGGTCGAGGGCACCGCGCCGCGGAAGGGCGACAACGAGTTCATCCACTCGCACACCGGCTTCCGCTACCTCACGATCGTGGTGGCCGACACCAACGCCGCCCTGGCCCGGCTGGCGAAACTCGGCGTCAAGCCGCTCGCGAAGTCACCCGTCGCCCTGCCCGACCAGCTCGGTAAGGACCTGTTCCTGACGTGTGTCCGCGACCCCGACGGCAACCTCGTCGAGCTGATTGGCCCCCGGGCCGCACCGTAAACGCCGGGCCGCACGGGACGCCGGGCGGGCGGGGCTTCGGAGCCCCAGGTTGTTTGCCTGCCGGCCCGCATCATGTGGAGGGGATCCAGACAGGAACGCCAGGACCTACGCCCGAGACGGCGCGGCCCGCGGGATCTTGCCCATCTGCTCGAGCCAGCCGATCACCTCGTCGGCCAGTTCGTCGGGCCGCTTCGCCGCCGAGTCGACGACGAGTTCCGGAGAGAGCGGCTCCTCGTAGGGATCGTCGATGCCGGTGAACCCCTTGATCTCGCCGGCCCGGGCCTTCTTGTAGAGCCCCTTCGGATCGCGGCCCTCGCAGACGTCGAGCGGAGCCTTCACGTGAATCTCCACGAAATCACCCGGGGCGAGCAGCCGGCGGACCGCATCACGGTCGCGGCAGTAGGGGCTGATGAACGCCGTCAGCGCGATGATGCCGGCCTGCGCGAAGAGATCGGCCACGGAGCCGATCCGCCGGATGTTCTCTTCGCGGTCGGCTGGGCCAAAACCGAGGCCGAACCGTTCCGCGAACTCCCGGCCGTGCCGCTCTTCCAAGAGCGCCGGCGAGGCGGAGAGGCCATGGCGGACATTGTCTCCGTCAAGCACAAAGGTGCGGCATCCCCGCTCGTGAAGCTTGCGGTCCACGCAGTTGGCCAGCGTGCTCTTGCCACAGCCTGAGAGGCCGGTGAACCAGAGCACGCAGCCCTGGTGACCGGCCACCCGCTCTCGGTCGTCGCGGCTCACGGTATGGTCGTGCCACCGGACGTCCACCAGTTCACCTCCCTGCCGGTCACCCGCCATGTCGCGTCTCCTTTCATTCCGCCGCGGCCGCGGCATCACCACGCATCGAGCCGCACGTCGCAGTCGACTCGTTCAGGCTCACCATCCGCCGTGCCGTCGCGACGGGCAACGGCGAGCGTGACGACCTCGCCGGGCGCCCGTTCCCCGAGGCGGGTCGTCAGGTCGTCAAAGCTCGTCACCTCGACGCCGTCGATCGAAAGCACCACGTCGCCGCTCCGAATCCCGGCCTGATCGGCCGCGGAGCCGGGCTCCACGGTCCGCACCTCGCACGGCCCGCCGAACGCCAGCGAGCTGACGCCGAGTTTGCCCCCCTTGCGGACGTCGATCCGCGCCTCGGGCAAGTGGGCCGCCAGCATCCGCGCGGCCTCCGCTCCAGCCCCTGTGCCGAAGAGGTCGATCCGCTGCACGCCCTGCAGACTGGCCAGCACCGTGAGGGAGTGGTCGTCGATGGCAACGCCATGAACACTCACCGCCGAGAGTCCCCGCAGCCGCGACAACTGCCGCAGGTCGTCCGGACCACCCCGCCAGGAGGCATTGAACTCGATCTCGACCGCGCCCCCCTGGGTCGGCGACCGCTCCCGGAACACCGCGCCGAGCGACTCGAGCCGATCGCGGGCGGCCGTCGCCGCCGCGAGGGCGTGAAACTCCGCCGCTGCCTCGGCCAGTTCCGCCGTCGGATTCCCGGCGTCGGCGGCCAGCCGGGCCAAACACTTCCACGCCGCGTCGGAGGTCGCCTGATCCTCGGCATCGAGCAGTTCGCGGATCACCTCCACGCCCCGCGTGGCGACCTCCAGATCGCCCGTGCGAATGGCCCGTTCCAGCGGCGCGAGGGCCGGTGCCCCAAGGTCCACCAGCGCCCGGGCCGCCGCCTCCCGCCGGGCGAACTGGTCGGCCCCGAGCTGCGCGATGCACTCGTCCAGGCCGGCGGCGGGCTCCCCTCGGGCGGCGGCCATAACCGCCGCCCCTGCCGTGACGGCCACGAGGCACGCCGCCGCGAGCGATCGGATTGGGCGAGCACTGGCGCGGCCTGTCATGAAACCTCCGGATCGTGACGAATATACCAGCCGCCGTCCCGCGTCCGCCCCGGGGGTAGGATTGAGGTCCTCCATGACACTCCCGATCACCCCACCGCCGGCCCCGATCCCTCCGCTCCCGACCTCGCGCGCCGACATGCAGGCCCGCGGCTGGGATTTCGTCGACGTCGTGCTCGTCAGCGGCGACGCCTACGTCGATCACCCGAGTTTTGCCAACGGCCTGATCGCAAGACTTTTGGAAGCGGCGGGCTTCCGCGTGGCCGTGCTTGCCCAGCCCGACTGGAGCTGCTGCGACGCCTGGCGAGAGTTCGGCCGGCCGCGGCTGTTCTTCGGGATCTCGGCGGGCAACATGGATTCGATGATCAACCACTACACGGCGAATCGGAAGGTCCGCAACGACGACGCCTATTCGCCGGGGGGAGAGATCGGCCGGCGGCCCGACCGGTCCACGCTCGCCTACTGCCAGCGGTCGCGGGAGGCGTACCCCGGAGTGCCGGTCATCGCCGGCGGCGTGGAGGCGAGTCTCCGCCGCATCGCCCACTACGACTACTGGAGCGACACGGTCCGCCGTTCGATCCTGCTCGATGCCAAGGCCGACCTGGTCGTCTTCGGGATGGGGGAGCGGACGGTGCTCTCGATCGCGCGGGCGCTCGATGCCGGCACGACGGTGAAGGAGTTGCGTGGCCTCCGCGGTGTCGCCTATCGCCTCGGCGCCAGCGAGCCGCCGCCGTCGGGAGACGACACGCTCGAACTCCCCACCTACGAGGCCGTCTCGACCGATCCGCTCGCCTTCTGCGAGATGACGCGGATCTCGCACCTCGAGACTAACCCCCACAACGCGCGGCGGCTCGTGCAGCGACACGGCCGCGAGGCAGTCGTCGTCAATCCGCCGGCCCTGCCCCTCGAGCAGGACGAGATGGATCAGGTGTATGGCCTGCACTTCACCCGGCGGCCGCATCCCTCCTACGGCAACGCTCGGATTCCCGCGTTTGAGGTCGTAGAAAACAGCGTGCAGATCATGCGGGGCTGCTTCGGCGGCTGCACCTTCTGCTCGATCACGGCCCATGAAGGACGGATCATCCAGAGCCGCTCGCAGGACTCGATCATCACCGAGATCAAGCTGCTTGCCGCCCAGCCGGGCTTCAAGGGCACGGTGTCGGATATCGGCGGGCCGACGGCCAACATGTACCAGATGCGATGCACCCGGCCGGACGTCGAGGCCAAGTGCCGCCGGCTCTCGTGCGTGCATCCGACGATCTGCAAACTGCTCGGCACCGACCACGGCCCCCTCAAGGAACTGATGCGGGAGGCACGGAGCGTGGAGGGAGTGAAGCGGGTGCTCGTCGCCAGCGGCGTGAGGATGGATCTCGCCCGCCGCGACCCCGAATACCTGCAGGAACTCGCCGAGCACCACGTCGGCGGCCATCTGAAGGTGGCGCCGGAGCACACCGACCCCGAAGTGCTGCGGCTGATGAAGAAGCCCTCGGCTGACGACTACGTCGCGTTCGACCGGGAATTCAAGGCTGCGAGTCGCCGCGTCGGCAAGAAGCAGTTCACGGTGCCGTACTTCATCGCCAGCCATCCCGGCAGCGGACTGGAGCAGATGATCGAACTCGCCGTGTTTCTCAAGCGGAACGGCTACAAGCCCGACCAGGTGCAGGACTTCATTCCCAGCCCCTTCGACATCGCCGCCTGCATGTATCACACGGGCCTCGACCCGATGACGAAGGAGCCGGTGACGGTCACCAAGGGGCTCCGCGACCGGCGGATGCAACGGGCGCTGCTCCAGTTCTTCAAGCCCGAGAACTACTTCGAGGTCCGACGGGCGCTCGAACAGGCCGGACGCCACGACCTGATTGGCTCGGGCTGCGACTGCCTGATCCCGGCCCGGCCCCCCAAGGAGGCGCTCGATCAGAAGCGGAGCGAGGCTACGCGGGCGTTCACCGAGCGGACCTCCGGCGACCACATCAGAGGCGGCCCCGCCACTCCAGGCGAGGGACCAAGCGGCCCCGCCCCGGGCTCCCGGAGGCAGGGCCGGCAGCGGAAGAGCGTCGGCTACCGGCCCAAGCGGCCAGGGCAGACCGACCGATGACGTCCTTCCTCGCTGACTTCCCTGACCGGGAAGCCAGCGCTGAGAAACGGCGAGACGCCGGGGGACGTCGAGCCGCGGAGGGCTATCCTTGCTTTCCACAGCCGCGGCTTCCCCCGCCTGCGGCGGTGTTCCCGCGTGCCACTCAAACGACTCGCCGATGATCAAGTATCTCGGATCCAAGCGACGGCTGCTCAACCTGATTGGTGACGCTGTCGGACGGCTTGCAGCGGGGCCGACGGTGCTCGACCTTTTCAGCGGCACCTCGCGGGTGGGCCACGCCCTCAAGGGCCGCGGCTACCGCGTCGTTGCCAACGACCACAACGCCTTCGCGCACGCGTTGGCCCGCTGCTACGTCGCCGCAGATCGAGACTCCGTCGAAGGCCCCGCCCGGCAGTTGATCGATGAGTTCAACCGCCTCCCGGCAGCCCCCGGCTACTTTACCGACACGTTCTGCGTGCAGTCGCGGTTCTTCCAGCCCAAAAATGGCGGCCGTATCGATGCCGTCCGCGAGGCGATCGCCGCGAAGTCGCTGCCGCCCGACCTCGAGGCGGTGATGCTCGTCTCGCTCATGGAGGCCGCCGACCGCGTCGACTCCACCACCGGCGTGCAGATGGCCTACCTCAAGCAATGGGCCCCGCGGGCCTCCAAGGATCTCGCGCTCCGGATGCCCGACGTGCTGCCGCGGTCGCCGGCCGGTTCCAGCGTGGCCCTCTGCCTCGAGGCGGTCGAGGCCGCCGGCCGTACCAGCGCCGACCTCGCCTACGTCGACCCGCCCTACAACCAGCATTCGTACCTGGGTAACTACCATGTCTGGGAGTCGCTGGTCCGCTGGGACAAGCCCGCGGTCTACGGCGTGGCCTGCAAGCGGCTCGACTGCCGCGACCGCCGCAGCATCTTCAACTCCCGGCCTCGGTTCCATGAGGCGATGCGGGAACTTTTGCACGCGATCCAGGCTCCCGTGATCCTGGTTTCATTCAACAATGAAGGCTGGCTCGACCGCGCGGCGATGGAGGGCCTGCTCGGCGGCCTGTTCGGCGGACGCGCCCATCTGGCCACGATCGAGACCGACTTCCGGCGGTATGTGGGCGCCCAAATCGGAATCCATAATCTCCGCGGTGAGAAGGTCGGCACGGTCAGCCACACCCGCAACACCGAGTATCTCTACGTGGCCTCCGACCGGCCTGTGACGGCCGCGATCGCCGACCTCGCCGGCCGAATCCACGGCCGAACCGTCGGGGCGGGCGATGCGTAGAGCCACCGTACGCTCTCCTTCCCCACATCGCCAGGATCCCGCCATGCATGCCGCCCGCTCGCTGATCCCCCTCGCCCTCCTCGCCGCTGCGCTCCTCGTGCCCGCCCGCCCGGCGGAGGCCGTCAGCCCGCGAAACCCGTACTCGAGCTTCAACCTCTCCGGGGTCAACTACGGGGCGATGCAGTGGGAGCGGGCACAGCGGCAGGGAAAGCGGGTCTGGCCCTACTACAACACGCCATCCCGTGGCGGCTCGCGCGGCAACGCCGTGAGTGTCGGCGGCGTCGGGAACGGTGGGTTTGCCGGCGGCACCTACCGCACCACCTCCCGCCGCTGGCGCCGCTGAAAAAGCCGTCAGGGCCGCGGCGGATCGTCCTGGTACATGCGGTATTTTTTGGTGACCAGCGCCCCGCCGCGCTCGAGCGTCCGCCGCGACAGGTAGTTGCTCTCCAGCACCCAGGAGAACTCCACCTCCCGCAGGCCCCAGTTCATGAATCGCTCGTAGAGCCCGTTCATCAGCACCAGGCCGATGCCCCAGGCCTGATATTCCGGGATCACGTTGGTGCTGATCGCCCGCAGTCGCTTGATGGCTTTCTTGTTCCAGAGCAGCCGCAGGAAGCCAAACGGAAACAGGCGGCCATCGATCGCCTTGATCCGAGGGTTGTAGTCGAGCAGGCAGAACACCGCGCCCACCGGCTTGCCATCCACCTCGGCCACCAGGGTGAGTTCCGGCTCGATCAGGTATTTGAGGCTCGCCGCCATGTGGTCGATCTCGCCCGACGTGAGCGGCACGAATCCCCAGGTGCCGCCGAGGCTCTCGTTGTAGATGTGGAGAAACGTCCGCACCTCGTCGGCAAACCGACGGCGGTCGAGCGGCCGGATCGTGACGCCGAACCGCTCCTTAACTCCCTCCACCATCGTCACCAACTTCGGGTCGAGCCCGCCGAGCATCGAGGTCTCACCCCAGAAGGCGAACATGTCCTCAATCTTGCCGAAGCCCGCATCCTCGACGAGTTGGGCATACCAGGGCCGGTTGTGCGTCATCATGAAGAACGGGGGCGTATCGAAGCCCTCGATCAACAGGCCGCACTCGTAGTTGAGCGTGGGATTCGCCGGACCGCGGATGCACGTCATCCCCTGGGCGTGAAGCCAGTCGCCCGCCGCTTGAAAGAGCGCCCGCGACGCCGCCGTGTCTTCGTCGCACTCGAAAAATCCAAAGAAGCCCCGCTGCTCCTTGTAGCGGTCGATGTGGCCCGCGTTGACGATCGCCGTGATCCGGCCGACGTCGCGACCTCCCCGTGTGGCGAGAAACGATCGGCTCTTCGACCGCTCGTAGAAGGGATGCTTGCGGAAGCCGAGCAGTTCCTGCTGCGACATGATCACCGGCGGCATCCAGCAGGGATCATCTGCGTAGATCCGCCAGGGCAGGCGGATGAACCGCTGCTGCTGGCTCCTCGTCTCGACCGGCTGGATGGCGATGTCGGCCACGAATTTCTCCTTGTACGGCTGCATCTTGGGTCGGCGTGAACGCATTCGTCAAACGCGCCGCCCCGCCGGATCGTGCCGGAGATACACTCACGTCTCCTCCATCAGTCGCACCGCCATCCGGAATGCCCCGCCATGCCGCACATCCTCGTCGTCGAGGACGAGCAGCATCTCGCCTTTGGAATCAAGTTCAACCTCGAGGCTGAGGGCTACACGGTGACCACCGCCGGTGACGGCCCCACCGCCCTCGACCTTCTCTCTACGGCAACGCCACCGATCGAACTGGTGGTGCTCGACCTGATGCTTCCCGGCATGAGCGGCTACGCCGTCTGCGAAGAGATCCGGGCCAAGGGAGACCACATCCCGGTCGTGATGCTCACCGCGCGGACGCTCGTCGAGGACCGAATCCGCGGCTTCGACGCCGGCACCGACGTCTACCTGCAGAAGCCGTTCGACCTGGAGGAGCTTCTGTCGGTCATCCGTAGCCTGCTCTCCCGGCGAGGCCGCGACGAGAGGACCGCCGAGCCGGTCGACGCCGCCCCGTCGGCAACCGTGCGATTTGGCTCCGCGGAGGTCAACTTCGAGACCTGGGAAGCTTCGACTCGAGACGGGCCGGTTAAACTCACGAGCTTGGAGATGAAGCTGCTGAAATACCTCGTGCAGCACGAGGGCAAGGTGGTGACCCGCGAGGAGCTGCTCACGAAAGTCTGGCGCATGAACCGGCCGCCGGCAACGCGGACGGTCGACACCTTCATGCTCAACCTGCGGAAGACCTTCGAGGACGATCCGGCACGGCCCGTCCACTTCCTCTCGGTCCGCGGTATCGGCTACAAGTTCGTCAGCGGCCCAGGAGCGCCGCCGCCGCCCGCCCCGGATCAGGCTGGGTGAGCAGCGACTCGCCCACGAGCATCGCGGCGACGCCCGCCGCCTCGAGCCGCTCAACGTCGGCCCGGGTTTTGATGCCGCTCTCGGCCACGAGCACCACCTCGTCGGGCACCTGCTCGCGAAGCCGCAGCACGGTGTCGAGATCGGTGGTCATCGTCTTGAGGTTCCGGTTGTTGATCCCCACGAGCGTGGCGCCAAGGTCGAGCACGCGGGGAAGGTTCTCCGCGTCGTGGAGCTCCACCAGCGGCGTCATGCCGAGGTCGAGGATCTCGCGATAGAGGCTCCGCAGCAGGCAGTCGTCGAGGCACTCGGCGATCAGGAGCACTGCGTCGGCCCCATGGGCCCGCGCCTCGATCACCTGGTAACGGTCGACCACGAACTCCTTGCGGAGCACCGGCAGCGGCACGGCGATCCGGGCGCTCTCGAGATCGACGAGGTTGCCGCCGAACCCGGGGCCGTCGGTGAGCACCGAGAGGCAGCTTGCCCCGGCGGCGGCGTAGCCGCCCACGACCTCCTCGATCGTGGCCCCCGGGCGGATCTCACCGGCCGACGGGCTCTTCCGCTTGAACTCGGCGATCAGCCTGATCGGCCCAGGCGCCGCGAGCACCGCGAAGAAATCCCGCACCGCCGGAGCCACCGAGAGCCGTCCCTCGAGCGCCGCCGTCGGCACCCGGTCCCGTGCCACCGCCACCTCGATCCGCTTCCGCGTCACGATCTCGGCGAGGATGTCAGGCATTTCAGGACCTCGTTCGGGGACCGCTCTCGAGCATTCCCGTCCGGGACGAACGCGAGCACGACGGCTTCCGAGTCTACCCGCCTTTGCCGTGGGCTGTCCCCGCTCACCGCGCTGGTACGGACACCGGGCGGCCGTCGTCGATGGCGATCAGGTAGGCGAGCACGATCTCGTCGACGGTGTCGGCCAGAAAATCCACGCGGCCGTCGGCCCAGAGCGATTGCACGCCGCCTGGGTGCGTGCTCCGCGGCGCGCTCGAGAGATACCTCCAGATGTCGTCTTCCTGCCACTCGGCACACGGCATCCGGCGGTGGGTTTTGCCATCCTGATCCGAACAGTCGTACAACACGTCGACGTTGACCGCGGGATCGCGGATATTGGGCCGCTGCGTATGCCCAAGGCTCATCGGGAAATGCCGAAACGGCGGCGTATCGGGATACGGGTGCATGTCGTAGGCCAGCACGCTCGCACCGTTCCAGCCGACGGCCCACGCTCCACGGGCATCCCATGCCTCGGGGCCAGCGATCACCTCCGCGGCCATGATGGTCGCATGCAGGCCGTCGCGAAGATCGTGGAGTCGCGGCCGCGGCCGCCAGCCGAGAGCCGCCGGAAAGCGATGCTGAAACTCGACGTGGTACGGACTCGCCCAGGCCGCATAGCTGCCCTTGCCACACGGGCGGCCCTTCGTGAGCGTGTCGTGACGAAAGGGTGGTCCCCCCGGATCACCGGGGCAGGCCAACGCCTCGGGCCGATCCGACTCGGGCCCCGGAACACCCTGGTGTGGCGCCGCTTCGAACAGGCTGCGGGAGAGGTCGAACCGGTCGAACCGGGCCTGCTCCTCAAGGAATGGAAGAATCTGCACCAGCCACGAGTGCGACGTGCCGGACCGCGGATCGAAATCACCTCGCCTCGCGATCGTGCCTGAGGAGACCGTTGTCGGGAGCAGCCGGCGGGCCTCGTGGTGGGCCATCACGGCCAGGCCCACCTGCTTGAGATTCGAGGCGCACCCGAGCCTGCGGGCCGATTCCCGCGCCGACTGCACGGCCGGGAGCAGGAGCCCGAGCAGGAGCCCGATGATCGCTACGACCACCAGGATCTCGACAAGGCTGAAGCCGCGCCGGCTGCCACCTGCCATCGTGCCACCTCGCGTTCCGCTCGAGCCGCATCCCAAAGCAGCCCATCCACGCCCGTTCGACTATAGCCGACGGGCAGGCGTGTCGACCGCGTCGCCGGATGCGACGCCCTCTCGGGGTCGGCCTGCCGGGGCCACGATGGCCCGGCAGGCGCTCAATCAGTGCCGGAAATGCCGGCGGGCCGTGAACACCATCGGAATGCCTGCCGCGTCGGCCGCGGCGATCACCTCGGCATCCCGCTTCGAGCCCCCCGGTTGCACGATCGCGGCGACGCCTGCTCTGGCGATCAGTTCGATTGAGTCCGGAAACGGGAAAAAGGCATCGGAGGCAAGCACGCCCCCCTTCGCCTTGGGCCCGGCCTTCTCCAAGGCAAGCCGCACGGCATCGACTCGGCTCGTCTGGCCGATGCCCGCGCCCGCGAGGCTCGTGCCCCGGCAGACGGCGATGGCGTTGCTCGTCAGCCGCCGGACGAGCGTGAAGGCGAAGTCGAGATCCTGGGTCAGGGCGGGGGGCGGAGCGATGTTCGTCACCACCCGCCAGGTCGCGGGATCATCGCACTCGTCATCGGGACGCTGGGCGAGCAGGGCACCGGCCACGCTCCGCAGTTCAAGCCCCGCGGTCGCCTCCCACGGGTCACCAGCAGGCACCTCGACGAGCCGCACGCTCCCCTTCCATGTGGGCCGGGTGGTGAGAATCTCGACCGCATCCTTGGCGAAGGCGGGTGCTGCGATCACCTCCACGAACAGGCCGGGGGCGCAGAGCACCTCGGCACACTCGCGATCGAAGAGCCTGTTGACGGCCACGATCGAGCCGAAGGCGCTCGTCGGATCGGCTGACATGGCCGCCATCAGGGCATGGGCCACGGTGCCCTCGGACGCCGCCCCGCACGGATTGGTGTGTTTGACGACCACGGCGGCAGGATCCTGGATCAGGCCCGCCAGCCGCGTGGCCGCATCCAGATCGAGCAGGTTGTTGTAGGAGAGTTCCTTGCCGCAGAGCTGTTTGAGGCCCGCGAGGCCCAGGTGCGTGCCGACGGGCGCATACAACGCCGCCGATTGGTGCGGATTCTCGCCGTAGCGGAGTGGCAGCCGCCGCTCGAGTTCGAAGGTCACCCGTGCCGGTAGCGGTAGGTCATCGGCGACATCGGCGACGGACGCTGCCGCCGGAGCCTCGGCGACGAGGCCCGCATGCCGGGCCATCCAGCGGGCGATCACGGCGTCGTACGTCGCCGTCTGCTCGAAGGCCGCGGCCGCCAGCTGCCGCCGCTCCGCCAGCGTGGTGCCCCCGCGGGCGAGCGCCGCGATGAAGGAGTCGTACTGGGCGGGGCTCGTGACGACGCTGGTGAAGGCATGGTTCTTGGCCGCCGCCCGCACGAGGCTTGGACCGCCGATGTCGATCAACTCGATCGCCTGGGCCGGCGTGCAGTCGGGCGTGGTGATCACGCTCTGGAAGTCGTAGAGATTGACGATTACCGCATCGAAGCGATCGATCGAGTGCTCGGCGAGCACGGCGATGTCGTCGGGCCGGTCGCTGCGGGCGAGAATGCCTGCGAAGATATGCGGGTGCAGGGTCTTCACGCGACCGTCGAGCACCTCAGGGAAACCGGTGATCGCCGAGACGTCGTCGACAGACACGCCGAGCTTGGCCAACGCCGTGGCCGTGCCGCCAGTGCTGGCGACGCGAACGCCCGCGGCCTTGAGGGCCGCGGCAAGCCGATCGAGACCGGCCTTGTCGAACACGCTCACGAGGACGCGACGAATGGGAACGACGTCGACCGAGGGCGACGTGGGGGTGGATGGGGGAGTATTCATGGCCCGATTAGACCAGCGGCATCGCCCCTGAGAAGCCGGCGTCATGCCGCCGGGAGTTCGACCTCGAACACCGTTCCGGGGGGTGGTTGGCGGCCGCGGGCGCTCACTTTGCCGCGCATCTGCCGCACGAGCGACTTGACGAGAAACAGGCCCAGGCCGGTCCCTGGCGTCGACCGCTCCAACTCGCTCCCGAGACGGACGAACCGCTTGAAGATCAGTGGCCGCAGCGGAATCGGAATCCCCGGGCCGTTGTCGGCCACGGCAATCCGCACGCGGCCGGTGTTGGTGCGGCCGAGCGTGACCGTGATTCGTGGATCAGGCAGCGAATACTTCACCGCGTTGTCGAGCAGGTTACGGAGCACGATCTCGACGTCGGCGGATCTGCCCACCACGAGGAGCGGCGTGCCCTTCACCGCCTGCACGGTGATCACGTCGGCCACGACGCCGTGCCGCTGGATGACGGCCGCCGCGACGCCCTGGAGCAGCGCCTCGACGTCGGCGACGTCGCCCCCGGCCTGCGGCCGCCGCTGGAGCGTCTTGGCGGCGTCGAGGAGGTGGTCGATGAGCATGTCGAGCCGCTCGACGTCCTGAAGCATGATGCGGTGGAAGTCGGCCTGCTGCTCGGCCGGCACGGCACGGCGGGTGAGTGTTTGCAGGGAGAGTTTCAACGACGCCAGCGGGCTCTTGAGTTCATGGGTCACGCTGTCGATGAAGTTGCTCTGCCGCTGCGAAAGGGCGATGGCCTTCACGGTCAGCGCGAGGTACACGATCACCCCCGCCAGCACCACCACCAACAGGGCCACGCCGACCCCGAGGATCGTCCAGTAGAAGACGGCGTTCTGCGAGCCCAGCGCGGCGGCGATGCTGACGAGCACCCAGCCCACCGCCAGGGCGATGATCGCCGCGATCAGCACGACGCCGAGAATGATCGGCCAGCCGAGCGAGCGACGCGGTTCCATGGTGCAACCCTGGGGGCGGCCTCCGCACGACCGGCAGGGCTGCCGTATGCTGAAGACACGACGCCATCATGCCTTTCCCACCCGATCGCCGCGACCCGTCCGCCCTGCCCCCCGCCCCTCACCGGACGCGGCCCCCGGTGCGGCTGGAATCAGGTGGGACAGCGGTGGTCTTTCAGTGGTGCAGCGACCGCTGGCGGCATACGGTCACGTTCGCCGGTAAATGCCTGGCCGAATCGGTCGAGGGAACGGCCGACGGCGGCGACGCTCGCTGGCCCGTGTCCCCCCCACTGGTCGAACTCTCGGCGATCGATCTGGAGGGGGGGCCGGCGCTCCTGGCCGTGGGCCTGGCCGGCCGCTCGCACTTCTCGGCGAGCGTCCGGCCGCACCCCGGGCGTGCCGACACGCTCCTGTTCGAGATCGCCTGCCGTGTGAAGGAGCGGCCGAGTTGGCTGGGGTCGACCTATGCCAACGGCAGCGTTACGGAGTCCGTGGCCCCGCCCGACGCGGCGACCAGCTTCCCTGCGACCGTGCAGTGGGCCTACAGTATCGGCCCGGAGGGCATTCAGGCCGCTGCCCCGGCCCAGCGGAGCCCGAGCCCGTGACGGCCGCGGCGACGGCATCTTGCGATCCCTCGGTCGATCGATCACATTCACATTGCTGACACCCCCCTCTCCGGCCGCGACCGCTTCGCCCATGTTCGACGTCATTGAGCGACTCAAGTCCGAGTGGACTGACAAGTACGTGGTGATCGACTCGGCGGCCCCCGAACTCGCGCGATTCGCGCGATCAACCGGCCAGGTCAAGACGGTCAACATGAACGGCCGCTGTCTGGTCGAGTTCGATCAGTACAACAACACGGCCTGGTACGACGTCGATCCCTCGTGCCTGAAGGTTGTCCCCAAGCCGCTTCCGCGGCCCGCCGAGCCGAAGGAGAAGGCCGCGAAGTCTGCGGCCCCCAAGCCGGCAGCGAAGCCGGCCAAGGAAGCCGCGAAGCCCGCGGC
>Ga0164294_10003374_pt1 | contig 14208 bp, 12 predicted proteins | sample GEODES005metaG_FD_111479 | JGI IMG/M metagenome (GOLD analysis project Ga0164294, IMG submission 111479) | Oligotrophic lake water microbial communities from Sparkling Lake, Wisconsin, USA - GEODES005 metaG | ecosystem: Environmental > Aquatic > Freshwater > Lake | place: USA: Sparkling Lake...
AAGGTCTTCCAATGCATATGCATCGCTTTGGATTGCCGGTGAAATTCCTCGGACTCGTCAACCGCGATGACTAAGGAGATAGGGGCTGCGGTGCGGTATGTTTGTTGTAGCGGACTATTGCGCTTAGCCTGCTCTTTATCCATGTGGAGCGTCTTGTTTAAGTAGCTCAGCCGGATCGGCTCCATGTCAAATATGCCTCCAATCGAACACACGCCCTTTACCAGGTCTGCGGGAAGGCCTTTGCCGTAAGCAACCCAGTCGGTAGCCAACAGCATCAGGCCGAGGTGCCCTCCTGCTGAGTGCCCACAGACATAAATTTTGGAAGGGTCCCCACCAAACGAGTTGGCGTTAAGCCAAAGCCATGCCAAGGCACGTCGGTTTTGGTCAACGATCGTGTCCATATCAGCCTCGGGGGCAAGGGTGAAGTTGTTGACCACCGTCGTGACCCCATGCGGTCGCATGCCCTCAGCGACATAGCTGTAATGGCTTTTGTCAAGCGAGTACCAATAGCCTCCGTGGATGAATACGTAAATCGGAGCCAACCGATCAGGCGCAGGGAAGATATCAATCTTTTCCATTGCAGTGTTGCCAAATGCGACGTCAAGCTTTCCCGGCAGGCGAGCTCTCGTCTCCTTGCTCCATTGGTTCCAATGATCAAAATGAACAGAAAAGTCGGGGAAACGGGCCCGGTTGTTGTACTGCGCATCAAGCCCTTGTTGGTCATAGTCTCTGTAGACGATTTCCCCGTTTTGATTTGCAGATGTCACGTTCTTGGTCATTTATAGATCCTGCCTTCTATGCTGTTGCAATCCGCGTGAAATGTCACTGTGCGCAGCAACTAAGTGAGACCGGAATCACCACAGTTGATCAAAAAGTTGAGGAGAAGATTAGTCACCTCCCCGGCACTCTCCACTGGCGCCCAGTGCCCGCATCGGGGCAAAACATGAAAGTGACAACCGGCGATTTTGTTAGCAAGTGCCTTAGCAACCTGGGGTGGGGAAGTCAAATCTTCATCTCCAGTGATGACGAGTGTTGGGCAACGCAAGCTGCCAATGTCTTCGGGAGTGCTGTGTGCGATCGCTTCGCAGGTTAGCGCGTAGGAGTTTGCATCTTGGCGCATGACCATTTCGCGGACAAATGCGGCCACCTCGGGTCGATATGCTTTGGTTTGGGCCGAGGTACCGACTTGCGCAGTGACACTGCCAATGTCGGCCAATCCTTCCGCCCTAGCCTTCTCCGCTCGGGTTGAAAGCGCTGTTCGAGTGGCATCGGTCGGCCCCCCCTGAAAAGGGCCGATCAATCCAAGGCTAGCCACACGCGATGGGTGCTTAACTGCCAGGCTTTGAAGCACCAGGGCACCATAGGAGTGCCCCACCCAATGCGCACGTTCAATGCCTAGGCTATCTGCCAATTCCAACAAGTCAGTGGCCAACGCACTGGTAGAGATCTCTCCCTCGCGCGGCGTACGCCCGGAACCTTGCAAGTCGGGAATCACAAGCCGGAACGTACGGGATAAAGTGGGAATGACGCCACCCCATACATTGCCAGTGCCGCCGAGCCCGTGAACAAGAATAAGGGCTGGTCCCTTGCCGACCTCGTCGTATCGCATTTTCATGTTCTTCATCTCCTGGTGATTTTGCTGGGGAATCAAGACTTAACGTTGGGACGGTTGGCCAGTGGTGGCTTCCTCATGGCTGGTGAATACGCCGAGAGTGCGCCGCGAAGTGAGGCCGGGATCGCCCGCACATCAATATATCCATCAGAAGACTGCTGGCACAGCGAGAGCAGCTCCTCAATGGCTGGTTCGTCGTTTGGCGTGAGACCGGAAAAACGCATGCGCTGCTTGCCCGTTGAATCAATTGCAATGGCGCACGGCTCTAAACATGCCCCTAGACAATTGACGCGCAAGACGGGGACTCCCTTCCTTTGAGCGATAGCCGATAGCCTCGTCGTGAGCAGAGTACACGGCAGCCGAAGGCTGCGCACGTCTCGCGGGCAGGTTCTGCAGATCAGCAGGCAATGCACTTTGACTACCCCGAATTTTGATGAATTGCCACGATAATCGGTGATAGTGAAATCGTGTGCAATAAGTAAATACCCGATGTGCAAATGTGTGCATTTTAGCTAAGCTGAAACAAATTTTTATTGATGCAGGCCTCAGTCCTGCGGCCTCAAGAGGAAGCAACAATGGCGTCAAAAATTCGGTCGCTCCGCGCTTTTCGAATTTGGGATTCGAGGGGACGGCCAACGATCGAAGTGGAAGTCCAACTTCATGGGGGAAGCACCGGTCGGGGAATTGCCCCGGCAGGCGCATCGCGCGGGTCGAATGAAGCAATCGACTTGAGAGATGGAGGCCCTGATCAGGGCGGTCTGGGCGTTAACAAGGCAATAAGTAACGTCAATGGTGAAATTGCAGCAGCGCTTTTAGGGCTCGATGCCTGCGATCAGACCTTATGCGATAACACCCTGTCTCATCTTGACCAAACCGCAAAGAAAGAACGCCTGGGCGGCAACGCCATAGTTGCCACTTCCATGGCCATACTGGACGCCGCAGCCAAGCACTGCGGCGTTCCCATCTGGCGTCAACTCAGTGGTGACAGTGCGGTACAAATGCCTTTGCCACAGGTGCAAATTTTTGGCGGTGGCGTTCATGCAGCCGGGCGCACCGACATCCAAGACTTTCTCGTCATGCCGCTTGGCGCCGAGACTTTCGATGAAGCCCTATGCATGTGCGCCGACGTATACCGGGTTGCCGGAGAGCAGATGGCGCGTCGTGGCAGTCGTATGGGAGTTGCCGACGAAGGCGGTTGGTGGCCTAACTTTGAGTCCAACGAGCAGGCGCTTCAGATACTTAGCTCGTCGATCGATGAGGCCGGGTATCAAAATGGACAAGTCATGATCTGCCTCGACGTTGCCGCCTCGGAATTCGGAGTGGCAGGCAGGTATCGCCTCAAACTTGGAGACCATGACTACAGCACCGCAGAATGGATCGAAAAGCTGTCTAGTTGGATTGATCAATACCCCATTGTGTCTATCGAGGATCCGGTTGCCGAGGATGACCATGATGGTATGCGCTTATTCACTGCAGCCATGGGCAATCGGGTGCAGGTGATTGGAGACGACTTCCTTGTCACAAACGCTTCGCGCATCGATCAAGCGGTCGCAAGCGGCTGCTGTAACGCCGTGCTCCTCAAGCCCAATCAAGTGGGGACCTTGACCGAAACCTTCGAGGCATTGCGGCGCGCGAAATTGGCTAAATGGGGTACGGTCGTTTCGGCACGATCTGGCGAAACCGAGGACGTCCTTATCACGCATCTCGCTGTTGGATGGGATTGTGGTCAATTGAAGGTGGGGTCATTTGCCCGATCCGAACGCATGGCCAAATGGAACGAGGGGCTTCGGATAGAGCGTCAGGGGTGGGCCGTAAGAGGTTTTGCCGGTGCAGGTGCCTTGCCCGTACCACGTCGCCTAAGGTGATGCCCTGATGAACGAAGGCTACGTTGATGTATTGCACGACAGACGTGCGCTGATGCAGATGCTGTACGAATTGAATCTCGCAGGTGAAAGCGATGAAATTAATGTGCAAATGCTCACTGGCGGAGTCTCATCAAATATCTTTCGCATTGACCTCCAGTCAGGGCCTGCTTGTGTAAAGCAGGCACTTCCGAAGTTGAAGGTAGAAAAAGAATGGCATGTACCTACCAACCGGGTACTAGCTGAGATCGATTGGTTAACCACTGCCGTTCGCATAGTGCCTGGTAATGTGCCGCGTATTCTTGGTGCTGATCGTGTTCGAGGTGCGTTCGTGATGGAGTTTTTTGAGGGGCTTCCAAATTGGAAGGTTGAGCTATTGGCGGGACGTGTTGAACAGTCCGTAGGGATACAAGTCGCAAGCGTGCTCGCGCAAATGCACCACTCGACGGCCGGAGACCCAAACATCGCACGGGAATTCGCGCATGACGCAAACTTCTTTGCCTTGCGCCTTGAGCCTTACTTGCTAGAAGCCGCACGCGTTCATCCAGATTTGGCTGATCGACTGAACCGTGTTGTAGAAACCACCAAGAGCACACGCCTCGTGTTGGTGCATGGAGATGTAAGCCCAAAAAACATTCTCTTGCGCGGTGACTCTCCCCTGCTGCTTGATGCGGAATGCGCATGGTACGGCGATCCGGCGTTTGATCTCGCCTTCTTACTCAACCATACTTTGCTTAAGTCTGTGCATGTACCGGACTGCGCGTCAGCGTTTGAGGATCTCTACTTGAACATCCTTGCAACCTATATGCAGCGCGTTAGTTGGGAGAATCCAGACGGTTTTGATCAGCGTTGCGCGCGGTTGCTGCCCGGTTTGTTGCTTGCCCGTATTGACGGCAAATCACCGGTAGAGTACTTGGGGCAGGTAGATCGCGCTCGGATCAGGGCCGCTGCACGGGCCTTGGTGTTACAGCCGCCCTCGACGCTTGAGGATCTGCTGGGGCGGTGGAAACATTCACTAGGGTTGCCATACGACATGCGCTAATGACTTTCCTCGGATTCGCGATAAGCCAAAATAGCTGCGAAGCTGCCTGCCACCCTGGCACAACCAGCACATCGCCCTGTCCTTGAAAAAATTGCGTTTGCCAAAACTGAATTCGCCGTGGTAATTTCGGGTGAATTTGGTTTTGTAACAACTTAGGAGAAGCGCAATGGACCTCGGACTCAGAAGAAAGTGTGTGTTGCTAACTGGCGCACCCAAAGGGGCTGAGCGTGCGGCTGAGAATGTTGAGATCCAACCTTATCCACAGGTCGTCTATGGCATTGCGTTTTGATTCGACAACGAGTACCGTCGACAGTCTCGCAAGCCTCTCCCTTTGCAAGCTTGGCCTAGCCTGAATAAGGCCGCGTAACTTTGGCGCGCACGATCGATACAGTGCAAATGACGAAGTTCTTGCTTGGTCAGACTATTTTTGAGGTGCAACGTGACGCAGACGGTGAAAAAAGGCAGCGAGGTTGACTGATACAGAAGAGAGCCGTTATAAATCGACGACTTACAACGGCTTTTATCATCTGGCGGAGTGGACGGGACTCGAACCCGCGACCCCCGGCGTGACAGGCCGGTATTCTAACCAACTGAACTACCACTCCTGGTAGCGACAACGTTACCGTTGCCTACTTTTTGCTTTCATCACTTTGCAGTGAATCTGGCGACCCCACGGGGATTCGAACCCCGGTACCTACCGTGAAAGGGTAGTGTCCTAGGCCTCTAGACGATGGGGTCAAAACCTTGGAACAATCCGTTCTTCTCGAAAACTTGTGGTGGAGGTAAGCGGGATCGAACCGCTGACCTCTTGCATGCCATGCAAGCGCTCTCCCAGCTGAGCTATACCCCCTAAACCGAAGAACTCCGCATCGCGGCGATCTTTGCTTCCGAGCCGCCGAGTATAGCCAGTTATTTCATGCCTTCCCCAGCCGCGTGAGAACTTTTTCTCGGTCGCAAAGCGCAAGCACCGCATCCAAGGATGGGGTTTGGGCTGTGCCCATTACCAGTACACGCACCGGCATGGCGAGTTGGGGCATTTTCAAACCCGTTTCGGTCAGAACCACCTTGAGCGCGGCGGCAATGCTGGGCTGGTCCCAAGTGCAGTCTGCCAGTCTGACCTGCAACAAAGCTAAGGCGGGTCTGATGGCATCGGTCACGTGTTGCGCCTGTTCGGCAACATCCGGCCACACGTCCGAATAAAAACGTGCCACCCAGTCCGCCAGCGCCACGGTAGTGTCGCAGCGGTCTTTGAATAAATCGCATAGCTTTGCTATTTGTTCGCCAGCTTGCACACCCTGGCGCTGCAAGTGCGCCTGTACGAACGGAGCCAATGCCTCACCCGACATAGCCTTGATGTACTGGGCGTTGACCCAGCGCAGCTTGGCTTCGTCAAATTGGGCGGCGCTACGGCCCAAGTGGTCGAGGGTGAACCATTGTAAAAACTGAGCGCGGCTGAAGATCTCGTCGTCACCGTGGCTCCAACCCAGGCGGGCCAGGTAGTTGACCATGGCCTCGGGCAAGTAGCCTTCCAGCGCGTATTGGGTTACTGCCTTGGCGCCGTTGCGCTTGCTCATTTTCTCGCCCTGCTCATTGAGTACCGTCGGTAAGTGGGCGTATACGGGGGGTGTTTTTCCCAGTGCGTGAAAGATGTTGATCTGGCGCGGCGTGTTGTTGACATGGTCGTCGCCACGAATCACATGGGTAATGGCCATGTCCATATCGTCGACGACCACACAAAAGTTGTAGGTGGGGGTGCCTACGGCCTCCCCCGTTTGCGCCGGGCGCGCAATCACCAGATCGTCGAGCTCGTCGTTGCTGATCTCGATGCGGCCCTTGACCTTGTCCTCCCACACCACGCTGCCGCCCAGCGGACTCTTAAAGCGCAACACCGGCTGCACGCCCTCAGGCGCGGGAGGCAGGACTTTGCCCGGCTCAGGGCGCCAGGTGCCGTCGTAACGGGGCTTTTCTTTGGCTTGCATCTGACGTTCGCGTAACGCCTCGAGCTCGTCCATTCCCATGTAGCAGGGGTAGACCCAGCCTGCGGCCTGGAGTTCAAGCAGCACTTGCTTGTAGCGACCCATACGCTGCATTTGGTAGAACGGGCCTTCGTCATATTCCAGCCCCAGCCAGCGCATGCCTTCGATGATCACATCCACCGCTGCCTGGGTGCTGCGGTCTTGGTCCGTGTCTTCAATGCGCAAGATGAAGTCGCCACCCGTAGCGCGGGCAAAAGCCCAGGGGTAAAGCGCCGAACGTATGTTGCCCAGGTGAATAAAGCCGGTGGGAGAAGGCGCAAAGCGCGTACGTGTTTTACCCATATTCAAGCTGCCAAACTGCTAAGGCCGCGTAAGAGGTCGGCCTTCAAATCGTCCAGGTGCTCCAAGCCGACCGCCACCCGGACGAGGCCTTGCACCACGCCCGCGGCCTGGCGCTGGGGCTCGGTGATGCGGGCGTGTGAGGTGCTGGCAGGATGGCAAATCGTGGTCTTGGTATCGCCCAAATTGGTAGTGATGGAACACACCTTGGTGCTATCGATAACATGGAAAGCCCGCGCGCGGGCTGCCAAGGGGTCTTGGCTTTTGACTTCAAATGCCAGCACCGGTCCGCCAGATCCAGACTGCTGGCGCATGGCCAGCGCATGTTGGGGGTGGGAAGCCAGACCGGGGTAATGCACACACGCCACTTGTGGTTGTTCTTGCAGCCAGGTCGCCAATGCCAGCGCGTTGGCGCATTGGGCGTTCATGCGCACCGCAAGGGTTTCCATCCCCTTAAGCACCACCCACGCATTAAATGGTGACAGCACCATGCCAGCCGTGCGGGTGATGGGCAAAAAGATGTCATCAACGTCTTTTTGGCTGCAGCAGATAGCCCCCGCCACCACCCGGCCTTGGCCATCTAAGTATTTGGTGCCCGAATGGATGATGTAGTCCGCTCCAAAACGAACCGGTTGCTGCAAGGCGGGGCTGCAAAAGCAGTTATCTACGGCCAGTTTGGCCCCTGCCTGATGCGCCAGATCAGCAAGCGCCTGGATGTCACACACATCGGTCAGCGGATTGGTGGGGGTTTCCGAAAAAAGCAGTTTGGTGTTGGGGCCCATCGCAGCGACCCAAGCGGACACATCGGACTGAGAAACAAAACTGGTACGAATGCCAAATTTGGCAAACTCCACCGAAAACAAGCGCATGGTAGAGCCAAAAACCGACTGAGAACACACCACATGGTCACCCGCCTTGAGCAATCCCATGCCCAGCAGCAGGATGGCGGCCATGCCGCTAGAAGTGGCGATTGCGGCCTCGGTACCTTCCAGCGCGGCTAGTCGCAGTTCCATGCTGGTGACGGTGGGGTTGCCCACGCGGGTGTACACATACCCTTCTTCTTCTTCTTCTTGCGCAAAACGACGGGCAGCAGTCGCCGCGTCGGGCTGGATGAAACTGCTGGTCAGGTACATCGTCTCCGAGTTTTCGCCATATTGGCTAGGTTCTATCGCGGTTCGTAAGGCCAATGTGTCGCGGTGCAGGCCGGGAGGGAGTATTTTTGCGGTCATGGGCTTATTCGATCAAATTGGGTAAGGTCAGACGGGACGCATCGTCTTGGTCCTCTTCGTTGCCACCGCGTGCAGCGCCCAGACGGGCGATGTCGTCGCTGGTGATGTCGCCGGTGACATACACGCCGTCAAAACAGGACGCGTCAAAGTCGGCAATAGCTAGGTTTAGCGAACCTACAGCCTTTTTCATCCCGTCTACGTCCTGGTAAATCAGCGCATCGCAGCCGATGATGGCGCGGATTTCGTCCACGCTCCGGTTGTAGGCTACGAGTTCGCTGCTGGTGGGCATGTCGATGCCGTAGACATTCGGAAAGCGCACGGGCGGCGCAGCGCTGGCCAGGTAAACCCGGCGTGCACCGGCGTCGCGCGCCATTTGCACAATTTCCTTGCTGGTGGTGCCGCGCACGATGGAGTCGTCCACCAAGAGCACGTTGCGGCCCTTGAACTCACTGGCAATCACGTTGAGCTTTTGGCGCACCGATTTTTTACGCACCGCCTGGCCCGGCATGATGAAGGTGCGGCCCACATAGCGGTTTTTGACAAACCCCTCTCGGTAGGGCAAGCCCAAGAGCTGCGCGAGCTGCGCGGCGCTCGGGCGGCTGGATTCGGGAATCGGAATGACCACGTCAATCTCGTTAGGCGGCACGGTGGAAATTACCCGCTTGGCCAGGGTTTCGCCTAAATTAAGTCGTGCTTGATAGACAGATATGCCATCCATCACCGAGTCGGGGCGCGCCAGATAGACGTATTCAAAAATGCAGGGGTTGAGCGTGGGGGCGCTAGCGCATTGCTGGGCCAGCACTTCGCCCTGCAGGTTGACAAACACCGCCTCGCCCGGGTCAATATCGCGCTCAAACTTGTGCATCGTGCCCTCTAAGGCCACCGATTCGCTGGCCAGCACCACATTACCCGCGCTGCGGCCCATGCACAGCGGGCGAATACCATGCGGGTCGCGAAAGGCGAGCACGCCGTGCCCGGCGATCATTGCAATCACCGCATAGGATCCCTTGACGCGGCCATGCACATTGCGCACGGCGGCAAACAGGTGCGCAGGCTGCAGCGGCATGCCACGGCTGGTGCGCTCAATTTCGTGGGCTAGCACGTTGAGCAGCACCTCGGAGTCGCTGTCGGTGTTGATGTGGCGGTGGTCGTTGGTGAACAGTTCGCGCTTGAGCGTGTGCGCGTTGGTCAGGTTACCGTTGTGTACCAACACGATGCCGAAGGGAGCATTGACATAAAACGGCTGCGCCTCTTCTTCGCTGTAGGCGTTGCCCGCTGTCGGGTAACGCACCTGGCCCAGCCCGCAGTTGCCGGGCAGCGAGCGCATGTTGCGCGTGCGAAACACGTCTTTGACCATACCCTTGGCCTTGTGCATGAAAAACTTGCGCTCTTGCTGCGTAACGATGCCCGCCGCATCCTGGCCACGGTGCTGCAAGAGCAGCAAGGCGTCATAAATGAGCTGGTTGACAGGTGCGTTGCTGACAACGCCTACGATTCCACACATGGTGTTGGTTTACTCGCTCAAGGTAGGTATTTTGCAAACTCTTGGGGCAGCAGCGGCTTGAGGCCAAGCAGTGCCAGATCCGCTACACGCGGGCCCTGGGCTTCTTGCCACCAACTGGCTTGCTGTAGCGGCGTCATGTGCACTACCACCGCAACGGCAAGCAAGAAAATGCCACCCCGAGCCGCACCAAACAGCCCTCCCAGAATCCGGTCAATGGGCCGCAGGCCCACAGCGGCAATAGCTTTTTTCAAAAAGAACACCCCCACGGTGGACAGCACCAAAGTGGCGATAAAGGTCAGCACAAAGCCCCCGGCATAGCGCACCGCCTCACTGGCTCCTCCCATGGGAATGTATTGCGCCGCCTGGGGTGCCAGCCATTGGGCCAGGACGAATGCGGCTATCCATGACAAAAGGGACAGCACTTCTTGCAACAAACCACGCATCAAGCCAATCAACGTAGATGCGGCCAGAACCGCCAAAAAAATCCAATCCAAGTCAGCCATGCCTGCGCGCCACTACAGCCGCAACACCGCAGCAGGCAAGTTCAGTGCCTTAATTTTTTCAGCTGCCTTTTCCGCCTCGGCTTTGTCCTCCCACGGACCCACTCGGACCCGTGTGCGGCGACCATCTGCGTTGGTGATGACTTGGGTATAGGTCTTTAAACCGGCTTTTTCCAGCACCGCGCGTGCTTCGCGCGCTTTTTGCACATCGGAAAAAGCACCCACTTGCACCGCGTAACGCGCCGCATTGGGGACAGGTTCGGGAGCGGATTTACCTTGCAAGATGGCTTTCGCTTTAGCCTCATCTGCTAGCTGCGCTGCGACCTTGCCCTCGTCTTTGGGTTTGCTCGCAGTCTCTGGCTTAGCGTCGACTTTGGCCGTTGGCGCTTCGGGTGCACCTATGACCACAGGATCTGCTGCGGGCGCCATAACAACCACCGGTTCCGGCGTGGAAGGCTGGACTTCGGACTCTACCGGCGCTTCTACCGACTTGGCCGTCAAAGGCTCAACCTTGGCTTTGTCGGGAATTTCAATCGCAATGTCAACGGAGATGGGTCGGGGCTGGCTGTCAAACAGCATGGGAAACCCAACCACTCCCAACAGCACCAAGGCGGCTGCACCGATTAAGCGGTGGCGTGCGCGCTTGCGCAATGCGTCCAGGCTCTCAGGCGCCGGGCCCGGGTTCGACTGCTCGGCGCCATTTTTGCGGAATTTAAAAAAGGGCATAGCGGATTATTTTTTATTCAGGAACGCAGGTGCGCTCCATGCAGCCGAGGCAGCCCTTGCGCCATGACGCCGCCCACCGTGTAGAACGATCCAAATACCACAATTCTATCAGCGGGGTCTGCGCCAGCTACTGCGGCGGCCAGCGCGCTGCCTGGGTCAGAAAACACTGCGGACGTGGCATGTGCCGGTGGATTTTGCGCCTGCCAGCGCGCCTGCAGGGCAGCCCCGGTGGCGGCGCGCGCGGTAGGCAAGTCGGTGAAGTACCAGCGGTCAATGACCGGGTTGATGCGCGCGAGCATGGGTGCCAAGTCTTTGTCGGCCATGGCGCCAAAGACGGCGTGGGTACACGGAAAATAGCCCATGGCGTCCAAATTGGCCGCCAGCGCGGCCACCGAATGGGGGTTGTGCGCCACATCAAGCACCAGCGTGGGCTGGCCGGCAATGATTTGAAAGCGCCCGGCAAACTCCACAAAAGCCAGGCCGTTGCGGATGGCCTGCGCGGTCACGGGCAGCTTCTCGCGCACAGCGGTCAGCGCTGCCAGCACGCCCGAGGCGTTCACAAGTTGGTTGGCACCGCGCAGCGCCGGATAGGCCAGCCCGCTATAGCGCCGCCCGCGCCCGGCCCAGTTCCATTGCTGCGGGTCGCCCGAGACGTTGAAGTCCCGGCCTACGCGCCACAGGTCGGCGCCAATGCGCTGCGCATGGTCGAGCACACTTTGCGGTGGCACCGGGTCGCTGACCACCACCGGGCGGCCGGCACGCATGATCCCGGCCTTCTCCAGGCCAATGGTCTCGCGGTCATGGCCCAGAAACTCCATGTGGTCGAGGTCAATGCTGGTGATGATGGCGCAATCGGGGTCAATGATGTTGACCGCGTCCAGGCGCCCGCCCAGGCCCACCTCCAAAATCACCACATCCAGTGGCGTGCGCGAGATGACGTCCAGAATGGCCAGGGTGGAGAACTCAAAATAGGTCAGCGACAAAGCATCCGCCTGGGTGCGCGCAGCCTCGACCGCCGCAAACCCGGCAACCAGCGCGTCGGCTTGCACCGGCTGGCCCTGCAAACGCAGACGTTCTTCAAAATGCACCAGGTGCGGGGACGAGTACACGGCGGTGCGGTAACCGGCCTCCAACAAGATGGATTCGAGCATGGCGCAAGTCGAGCCCTTGCCGTTGGTGCCCGCCACAGTGACCACAGGGCAATGCAGCGCCAGCCCCATGCGCGCAGCCACCTCGCGCACCCGCTCCAGGCCCATGTCGATGTTTATCGGGTGCAATTGCTCGCAGTGCGCCAGCCAGTCGTTCAGGTTTTTCATATGCCCCGCATTGTCGCGCAGCGCTCGGCTCGGCGCTGGTGAGGCGTCGGGGATGCGCATTGCTGGCATGATGCCGGTCATGCCACCTCCATCCACCCTCCTTGCCTCTCAGGCTAGCGCCACCGTCTACGGAATACCCAACTGCGACACCGTCAAAAAGGCACGCGACTGGCTCAGTGCCGCTGGTCTGGACTACCAGTTTCACGATTTCAAAAAGGCTGGTGTACCCGAAGCTGCCCTGGCCGATTGGCTGCGGGTGCTGGGTTGGGAGGCGCTGGTCAACCGCAAGGGCACCACCTGGCGCAAGCTCGACCCGGCCTTGCAAGCGGCCACCCGGGACGCGCCCAGCGCCAGCGCGCTCATGCACGCCCACCCCAGCGTGATCAAACGCCCTTTGGTGCGCTGGCCCGATGGAGCTTTCAGCGTGGGCTTTAGTCCAGCGCTGTTTGCGGCGCACCACGGCGCACTTCCAAGCGCGTAAATCCCGCCTAGCACATGCGGTAAAGCGCGCCGCCGCTGGCCTATAAAATCCCCACTTCGCGTCGCTGCCAGACCCAAGAATGGGTTCACATCGCCCACACCCCTCCTCCATTGATCGAGCACCCATGACCACCACCCACATCCAAGGCGCCACCGTCGCCACCCAAGCCAGCGTTTACTTTGACGGAAAATGCGTCAGCCACAGCCTGACCCTGCCCGACGGCAGCAAAAAATCCGTCGGCGTGGTCTTGTCGGCCGAACTAACCTTTGGCACCGCAGCCCCTGAGGTCATGGAATGCGTGGCCGGTAGCTGCGAGTATTTGCTGGCTGGCGAGACCGAGTGGCACAGCGTGAGCGCAGGCCAGAGCTTTAGCGTGCCGGGCGAAAGCAAATTCCAGATCCGCGTGACTGAGGCCTTTCACTACATCTGCCATTACGCGTAAGTGCCGAATCGCCTGAAGCGCCCCGCCTCTCGAACGCAACACTGCTCACTTTCACCACCCCAGCATTCCATGTCCACTATTCTTCAAAACATCCCGGTTGGCCAAAAAGTGGGTATCGCCTTCTCCGGCGGCCTGGACACCAGCGCTGCGCTGCACTGGATGCGTAAAAAAGGCGCTATTCCCTACGCCTACACCGCCAACCTCGGCCAGCCCGACGAGGCTGACTACGACGAGATTCCGCGCAAGGCCATGGAATACGGCGCCCAGAACGCCCGCCTGGTTGACTGCCGCAACCAACTCGCCGCCGAGGGCCTTGCCGCGCTGCAAAGCGGCGCTTTTCATATCTCCACCGCAGGTGTCACCTACTTCAACACCACGCCGATTGGCCGCGCCGTGACCGGCACCATGCTGGTGGCCGCCATGAAGGAGGACGACGTCCACATCTGGGGCGACGGCAGCACCTTCAAGGGCAATGACATTGAGCGCTTTTACCGCTACGGCTTGCTGACCAACCCGGCGCTCAAAATCTACAAGCCGTGGCTGGACCAGGCTTTTATTGATGAGCTGGGTGGACGCGCAGAAATGTCGGCCTTCATGACGGAGGCCGGCTTTGGCTACAAGATGTCGGCCGAGAAAGCTTATTCCACCGACTCCAATATGCTGGGCGCCACCCACGAGGCCAAGGACCTGGAACATTTGAGCAGCGGCATGATGATCGTCAACCCCATCATGGGCGTGGCGTTTTGGAAAGACGAAGTCGAGGTGAAACGCGAAAACGTCACCGTGCGCTTTGAAGAAGGCCGCCCGGTGGCGCTCAACGGCGTGGAATACCCTGACCTGGTGGAACTGATCCTAGAGGCCAACCGCATTGGCGGGCGCCACGGCCTGGGCATGAGCGACCAGATTGAGAACCGAATTATTGAGGCTAAAAGCCGTGGCATCTATGAGGCACCTGGTCTGGCGCTGCTGTTTGCCGCTTATGAGCGCCTGGTTACAGGCATCCACAACGAAGACACCATTGAGCAATACCGCGAAAACGGCCGCAAGCTCGGGCGCCTGCTGTACCAAGGTCGCTGGTTTGACCCGCAAGCCCTCATGCTGCGCGAAGCCGCCCAGCGCTGGATTGCGCGTGCGGTGACCGGCGAAGTAACGCTGCAACTGCGCCGGGGCAACGATTAC
>Ga0164294_10003375_pt1 | contig 14203 bp, 10 predicted proteins | sample GEODES005metaG_FD_111479 | JGI IMG/M metagenome (GOLD analysis project Ga0164294, IMG submission 111479) | Oligotrophic lake water microbial communities from Sparkling Lake, Wisconsin, USA - GEODES005 metaG | ecosystem: Environmental > Aquatic > Freshwater > Lake | place: USA: Sparkling Lake...
CCCCGCTCGTCCAAGTCGCCCCGCGTCGTGTCAGTCAAGCAGTCCACTCGGCGATTCCCTAGCCGCGCCATTTCACCCGGATCGAGCATTCGAATTCCTGGCAAGCTCGGGACGGTCCAGGTCCGGAGTACCACCCGTCGTATCGGCTTCTGAGTCACACACTCTATTGAGAAAGGAATCCTTCCACATGAGTTTCCACAACTTCCATTTCCGCAGTAACGGCAACCGCCCCCGTGTGTTCGTGCACAGTTACCGAACCCGCTAAGAGCGCCCCGGCACCTGACCGACCGGCCTGATGCCGGGTCGGTCAGGCCGCCGGACGGAATCTCCCGCCCGCACCATCCACCTTGGATCATCGCACCTGTGAATACCAACATGTCACCTATCTCGCGGCATCAACTTCCTGTCATGTTTAGTTCCCCTGACCAGTCGTGCAGCCTGCGCCGCCAACCCCGTCCGACCGTGCCGTTGACTTTCGCCGGATTGGGTCTATGTGAAACGCTGATCGCACCCTTCACCGTACTGCAAACACCATGAAGCAACCTCGCCGAATCATCAAACCATCGCTGTCTCCAGATCGCATGCGGGAGCTCGCGCAGCGGCCTTGGACCGACACTGAAGTCGAACGCGCCCTCGAACGCCTCGATGACACAGGAATGTGGCTCCTGAGCACGTTTGGAACCGCCATGGGCGCCGCCTTTGAGCATGGCGAATGGGTCGTTCGGGCTTCGGGATTGACGATTCCGGCGCGCCAACTCACCGAGCACTACCGCCTCGGCCACGCTCAATCGCAAGCGCTACGGCATTGCCGATCGACGCTCTGCTGCGAGTCAATTCTCCTCGCAGCGGGTCTGGAATCCGTTGATGAACGCCGGGTGCGCGATATGGCTGCGAAACTCGCACCGGTCGACCCTGAGTTGTTCTGCTCACTTTCCGCCGGCGAGCACGCAATGCTCGACGCGAGGCAGAAGTTGGTCGACGACGGAATGCTCGGTTTCGTCCGTAGTGCTCACTTCCGCGACCGAGTCATACTCACAGACGCCGGTCGCCGCCGGATGAATATGGTTGTGTATCCAACGTGGGCGAAACTTTCGAGAATGCGATTTGACGACCAGCAAGCGTATGGAGAATCCGATGATTGATCCGGCAACCGTGCGCTCCGCACTCGAACATCTAGCACTTCGCCACTCGCAAGCGAGCGATGGCGCATTCGTCGTTCCTATTTATACGTTCGGCAGCATTGTGCTGGCTGTCATGTCCATCGAGTGCGGTGGTCGATTCCTAGAGATTCGCTCTGTTGGACTTCCATGCAGCAAGGACGGACGGAGGGGACACAGCATGCTGTGCCGTGTGGCGGACAGCATCAACCGCCAATATCGGGCAGTGAAGGCGGCGTTGGAGCCACGCGACGGGGAACTTGTCGTGTGTGTTGATCACTGGTTTCGTGAGTCTTGGGCGACGCCCGATGAAGTTGCGTTTCTCTTCGGCTTGTTTGTCCATGCTGTCCGTGAGGCCATGGGTGCAATCATGGTTTACTCGGTACCCCAACCAGAATTATGAATCCTCAGGAGGTTCACATGCTTACTAGACAAACGGTCGTCGATGCGCTTGAAGCGCTAGACGTCACCTACAGCGTTGCGGATGACGATTCATGGTTCACGGTGTGTTGGCTGATCGATGAATGTACATTCCAGACGCACCTAATCGTTGAAGAGGGTGGTGCGTTCCTGAATATCCGCACCGAGGGCCTACCAGGCGCGCCGACAGGCGGACCGCGGCGTGCTGTGATACTTGAGGAGTTAAATCGACTGAGTTTCCGGTTCCGGGCTACCAAGTGCATGATCAACCCAATGAATGGCGCGATCACCGTCACTTCAGAGCAGTGGTACGCGGACTGTGAAGTCACACCGAAAGCAGTTGCGGGCACATTGTCTTCGATGCTGTCAATCATCGAAGAGTTACTTCTAGCAGTTGACCCATTGTGTAATGACGTCAACGATGATGAGATTGATGAATCAATTGAAAGGAACTGAATTATGGCAAAGTACATCTATCGTGTTTATTGTGTGGTCCTTGGGTCCCCGGGCCGTGAGATTCGAATCCCCGCGCAATCGGCCTCCGAAGCGGAGCGGCTCGCGCGGGAGGTCTACGGCGCATGTACGGCTATGGCCATGGGTACTGACGGTGTCTATACAGGGTTCCGCAGCTGGGACGACGCCGAAGGTCGAGGCGGTACGCCATGACCTTCCGTTGCACTGCGCTAGCCGCTTGTGTCGCGTCAATCCTCGCTCTCGCTGGCTGCGAAGAGTCGGCAGGTCCGCGGCCTGACTCGGCTGCCACTCGTTTGACCAAGGAGCGCTGGGCGAAGGCCGAGACGCAGAATGACATGAATGCCGCAGCGGAATCCGACCAAGCAGACGCGGAGATTGAACTCCAGTCCGCGCTAAGCGAACTACGCAACCTTGCCGCAGCAAATCGACCGAATGCAAAGCGAGCAGTCCAGTTGCTCGACTCGTCACAAACAGCGTGGAAGAAGTACGTGGATGCGCAGATCGCGATGGAATGGCCGCAAGGAAGCGACATTTGGCACGGGTCGATCGAGCCAATGTGTATCTCGATGCGAAGAGCGAAACTGTTCTCAGAGCGCACTTGCCAACTACGCGAAATGTTGCGCCGCGAGGACGGCGACTTGTGCGGCCCCCGGTGGCCGAGTGATTGAAGCGCCTATTGTGAGCGCCTTTACTCTCGCGGCTAAAGGACAACTTAGGAGGCTGCGCTAGAGACTTTTTGAACCAAGGATGTCCGTTACCGAACACGCGCTGGGTCCACCGCCCCGCTGCATTCGTTGAACCCGTGTAAACCTGTACACACTTGTTCACAGTCAACACGAAACAACTGAGACAAACAGCACACGCTTCGGTATCCTCACACACGATGGAAGAGCCGCACGGCACTTTCTCGCATACGCACAACTCCGGGCCCGCGTTTCCGACGTAGTACTGGCGCACCCCCAACGGTTGGAGAATCGTCATAACCCTCTCGACGCCCTTCCTTACCGACATCGACGCACGCGCTGCTATCAAGGGCTCGCGCGACCCGTTGGGAATTCAGCCGATCTGGACGCGAATGGGTCGAAGAGTCATTGGCAACCTGACGACTGTGAGCAATTCAGTCCGGGACTTCACGGTGACGATGCTCGGATACCATTTCGCTGAACGCGTTGCGGAAGCAACGGGCGTCAGCGACGATCTCAACGTCTTCTTGCGGTGGGAGCAGCTCGCGGCCTACACTCGCGGCGGATTAAATGAGGACTGGGTGTTCCGTGGCACTGAGCGCACGAAAAGGAACTGGTACGCAGCCGACCGCATTCGACTTGGGGTGGACTCAACCTCGTTCATCCTCAGCGATCAGAAGACTTATGGGCTTTGGGGTCTCTACAGCGTGCCCTCACGCTCGTCGGGACTCCTTGAAAGCAGCCCAACCCGATTGACAGCCGAAGCGCGTCAGTTCGTAGAGGAAAATTACCTTTCCGTTCTCGACGGAAAGGTAAATGGACACGGGAAGGCGCTGGTCGATCTACTGGCGAAGCGAACATCTGAATTGCGACCGCGACCGCAGGATCGCGATTGCGCGCTCTTTGAAGCCGTCGCCAAAGTGTTGCGTCGCCAGTTCAGCAGCGGCGAGCGCTTGTTCTATTCCCGATACCTGATCGACGGTGGACCGACAGATTCAACCCAAGGCGGCCAACGGTTGCTGGCCGGCGCGATGCGAAAGACGCTCAGCATGCAAGAATGGCGGCTTTCTTCGGCATCGGTGAGCCACCTGGCGAAGTCATGCCGTGCCGAAGCTAGCGACGCCGGCCGCCAAGTGGCGATTTATCTGGACCGAATCACGGTCGCGGAGCAACTCCTTGCGCCATGCGCGAGCTTCTTCTCATACCTTCTCCAAAATGACAAGCAGCGGTTGGATGACATAGCCGCCAGTATGAGAAATCAATGGGGAAGCGGCCTCGGGTCGATAGATTCGGAACGCCTGAAAGAAATCAAGCCGGAACTGGTCGACGCGTCGGGAAAGGACGAATCAGCCGAGCGATGGCTTACGATCAGCGCAGCGTTGTCGGAAGGTGACTACGCCTGCGCCATCACGCACCTCATTGATCAGAACCGCGAAGTGATGATGCTGCGCGGCGCCGCCGCACCATGGATCGAGATTCGAGATGGAAAGCTTCACGTCAAGTTTGTCGCGGATACGGGCGAATTGCCCACCCAAGAGCAGCTACCTTCGCACTGGATCCATTCGTACTTCCTGGACTCACTCCGCACAGTGACGAAAGAACTTGAGGCGTAGGCCATGGTTGAGATTCCTCGAGCAGTACTCTCCGAGCAGTTTGAAGCGCGCCTCGGCGACCGGCGCCTGCTAGCCGCGGTATTTGTGACGTTTCGGTTCGATCCGGAGTTCTTTGAACAGCAGGTGCTTCCGGTCTTCCTCGGTGTGCCAACCAGTCATTCCGAGGCGATTCGACGTGTACAGCTGGAGGACGCACTCAAGGAAGTCCCCCACAGGGTCGCTGTGTACTACGACCAGAGCGGACTCAATTCCGACGCGAAGTCGGCCCGTTTGGATGTGTCGAGAGTGCCGATCGTTCACCGCACAGGCATCTTTCATCCCAAGAACGTTCTTGCCCTAGTCGAAGCAAATGAAGCCGACGACGATGGCTATCGCGCCCAGTCGCTCATCGTCGCCTGCATGTCTGCGAATCTGACGCGTGCAGGGTGGTGGGAAAATGTAGAGGCCTGTCACATCGAGACTATTGCCGAAGGAGACATTACTCGTCTCAAGGACGACGTGTTTCGTTTCTTGGATGGTCTTGCACGCAAGGCTGGTGACAAAGCCGCTGACGGTCATGACTCGGTCAAAGCAATCAAGAAATTCCTGCGATCCACGGACCAGCGCCTGGTGCGTTCGTCTTCTGGACTTCTCCACACACACTTCTTCGATGGCACGACAAGCGTGCCCGACTTTCTACGAAATGCTGCAGGTCGCGCGATCGATGGCCTCAATCTGGAAGTGATTTCTCCCTACTTCGACGCAGGACCCGAATCAAAGCCGCTAAGCGATTTGATTGCCGAATTCCAGCCAAGGGAAGTACGCGTGTTCTTGCCTCGCAACGACGCTGGCGATGCACAGTGCTCAGCAGAGATATTCGAGTGGATCAAGCTTCAACCTAATCTCCAGTGGGGGACACTACCGGAGGATGTGACGCGCGGAGGGAAGTCCGGCGAGGTCAAGCCACGCAAGGTGCACGCCAAGGTCTACCGATTCTTTCAGGTAACCCCAAAGCGAGAGTATCTGTTCGTCGGCTCCGTCAACCTTACCCGTGCTGCTCACCAGCGCGGAGGCAACCTTGAGACCGGGTTTTTCGTTGAGCTGGTTCCAGTGCGCCGTCCTGACTGGTGGTTGCAGATTGACCGAGCCAAGCCGACGATCTTCGAACCCAAGGCCGAAGAAGATGGTGCCGCTAGCACCGCCGGTTCGAGGCTGTCGTTGCGGTACTGGTGGGACTCCAAAAGAGTCGAGGCGTACTGGGATCACAGCGACACGTCGCCGCGACTCCAAGTCTTGCGGGGCGGCGTGCTACTGTTTGCCATCGAGCAGATTCCACCAAGGCAATGGATTCAGTTGGATACGGCGAGCGCCGCCGTGACCGAGCGGGCGCTCCTATCCACTTCTATCTTCAACATTGAAGGCGACCGCTCCGAGCTCGCCGCCCTTCTTGTTCAGGAAGAGGGAATGGCACAACGCCCATCACTGCTGTTCGACCTCTCAGCATCGGAAATTCTGCGCTACTGGTCGTTGCTAAGTATCGAGCAGCGGGCCGCATTTCTTGAGTCCCACGCTCCCGAGCTCGCACTTACTGGCGATGGCGCTGATCTCGTGACAACGCATGTGCGCCTCCTTGATCACGACAGCTTCTTCGATCGATTCTCCGGAATCTTCATTGCATTCGGACAGTTTGAACGGAGTGTGCGCGAATCGCTGGACGCCGGCAACAATCGCGCCGCCGAGTACCGCCTGTTTGGTCAGAAGTACGACTCACTCAGGCTCCTTCTCTCGCGCATCAGAGATGATGGAGCAGATACCGTCGATCACCTGGTCGAGCACTACGTGATGGCGCTCTGCGCCCGACAAATGGTCAATGAGCTGCGCAGGGATCTTCCCGAATTTTTTAGTGAGCATGCGGCTGAATCCAGGCAACTTGAGGAGCTACTTGATGTCACAGTGGAACTGAGAGCACGCCTGCGCGACGGCGATGACCGCACAATGACCGAGTTCCTACCGTGGTTTGAAGATTGGTTTCTGAAGCGGGCGCAACCAGTTGCGCAGGAGGCCGAGGAGTGATCGATCTCAAAGCCGCCCAACAACTCCTCAATTTCGGCGCAAGCATCGGCGAGGGGACTCGAGCCAACGAACAGCTTGCGGGAGCTGTCGCGATTCACAACATTCTGGAGCGTGAACACGTTGCCTATCTTGCCGACGAGGTGGGAATGGGAAAGACGTATGTGGCCCTTGGTGCCATGGCATTGTTCAAGCACTTCAATCCGGAATTCCGAGTTCTGGTGATCGCTCCACGGGAGAACATCCAACTCAAATGGGTGAAGGAGCTCGGCAACTTCTGTGCGAACAACGTACGGTTTCCCGATCTACGCGTGAAGTCCATTTATGGCGGTCCAGCAAGTCCGACGGCAGTCTGCGGCAATCTTCGTAGCTTCGTGCACGAAGTAACGTTAGATCAGCGTCGAGACTTCTTCCTCAGAATGACGTCCTTCAGTATGGCACTGAGTGCCGACAAGGACAATTGGAACGAGCAACGTCGGCAACTCCGGCGTGAACTACCTTGGCTGGCCAACGAGGTGTTCGACCTTCGAAGCAAGGAGGCCTTCAAGGACAACTACGCACGCGCGGTGTGCTGCGCCCTTCCGATCTTTGACCTGGTGATCGTTGACGAGGGACACAACCTCAAACACGGCTTCCATGAAGGAGTCGCCGCCAGAAATCGAATGCTAGCCCTAGCAATGGGACGGGACCTTGAGGTAGATCGTCAATTGTTTCCCCGCTACGGCCCCCGAGCCAAGCGTGTGTTGTTTCTATCTGCCACACCCATCGAAGAGTCGCATACGCAACTTTGGAACCAGCTGGATGTGTTTGGTTTCGGTGGACCGTACGCAGAATTGAAGAAGCGAGATGCGACCGCCGAATCAAAGCGACAGACAGCAGCAAGTTTCCTTGTTCGCCGAGTGACCACCATGTCGGTCAATGGGGAGGCCTTGACCAAGAACCAGTACCGTCGCGAGTGGCGTCAAGGCGGCGTGCTTAAATACGATCAAGCAATCAAAGTCACAGACCCACGGAAGCGTCTTGTGGTGGCGCTGGTGCAGAAGAAGGTGGCTGAGCTCCTGGGGTCTGGCAACTTCAACATGTCCTTCCAGATTGGAATGCTTGCCTCATTCGAGAGCTTTCTCCAGACAAGCAAACTGCGTCGGGATGTTGACACCAGCAATTTCGATGATCCAGAACAGACGCAAGATCTCAGTGATGCGGTCAAAGAGGGGCTAGACGTGCGGGATGTCAATCTCCTCGCCCAGAGCTATCACAAGCGATTTCACGAACATCTACCGCATCCGAAGATGGATGAAGTTGTTGACGCCCTTTCTACATCGTGGCTGACCGGCAAGAAGACACTGGTATTTGTCCGGCGAGTAGCCTCAGTCAGGGAACTTAAACAGAAGTTGGATGAGCGCTATGACAACTGGCTCATTCCGTTTCTGCGCGAGAGTCTGCCTGACGAAGTACGTGGCGCGTTCGATGCTGTAGTGACTCGATATCGCGCCGCAAAGCCGGCGGTCAACAGCGCTCAGCAGGCTCGTATGGCAGCGGGCAAGGAAGCGTTTGGTGATCCCGACGATGACCGAGGAGGCACCGACACTTTTTTCGCATGGTTTTTCCGAGGTGAAGGGCCGAAAGGGTTTGTTAGTGGCGCGAGTGTCGCCCGGCGGTTCATTCAGCCCGGGTCCGCGTACCGGACCTTCTACGAGCGAAATCATGTAGCCGAGGTGCTTCGTGTCGAACCCGGCTGCGTCGTGAGCGCATTGGCCTCGGCAACGGAGCTCGCATTGCCCGAACTCAGGGCGGAAGTTCAACAACGCGCGATGCGCTTTCTTAGTGCCCGGACAACCAAGCATCCGATCTATGCCCGTTTTTTCGCAGCGCAGGCCGCCACACTTGAACTCCTCGGCGAAAGCAAGAGCGAAGGTGCCGCATTCTCTCGCCTGATCTTTGAGCGGGTCTACAAGAGCTATGCCAAGAAGCCTCACGCCAACAAGCCCTTAGATGTATTGCCGTGCCTTGAGGAACGAACTTTCTTTACCGAATTGCTTAAACCCGAATGGCGTGATCTCCGAGCGGACATCTGGCCGGCAACTACAGGTATGGAACTGGCAGACCAATTCAGGGAGTCAGAACTGAGGGCGCAGATGCTCGCGTCGACAGCTCGGCTTGGACATGGCCTGATCGACATCTACTTGCTGACTATAGGACGCCTCAAGACCCTCGAGCCGCGACATTTGGAATCGGATGACGATGAGTCCGCAAACTTGAAATCGCGTCGACTCGTTGAGTATTTGGGACGACTCGATGAGCAAAGGCGGACAGCGCTGCCAGACCGACGATGGGCAGCGTTTGATGAGTTGCGTGAGGTAGCTTCGAACTTCTCGTTGGTGCTTGATGTCAACACGCCCGAGGTTCGGGCGACGCCGCTCGGTGAGGTGGCACGTTTGTTTGGAACGCTTTTGGGACAACAGCAACCCGTTGGCGGAATGTTTGGCCAAGTGAGTAAAAAGCTCGTCCAGCAATTCCGAATGCCGGGATACCCGCTGGTGCTAGTGACCACCGACTTGTTGCAGGAGGGTGAAGACCTGCATACGTTTTGCTCGTCAATCCATCACTACGGCATTTCTTGGACGCCCTCGTCGATGGAACAGCGGATTGGCCGAATTGACCGTGTGCGCTCTCAGACTGATCGGCGATTATCGGGATTAGATCGAGCACACCACGGCGATGAGCTACTACAAGTGCACTTCCCACACCTGCAGGACACCGTCGAAATCCTGCAAGTGGAGCGCGTCCTCGAACGGATGAACGTATTCCTCCGCCTCATGCATGAGGGGCTTGTCACCAACGCGGTCGCAGACAAGCACATCGATGTTCAGCAGACTCTGGCCCGAGGGCGTCGGCCCGTTGAAGTCATTACTAAGCGGCTCCAATCAGCGTTTCGGATTGAAGACGCTCTGCTCAACGGAGGCATTCGAGAACTCGAGGTAACGCAAGCTCTTGCTGAGACGATCACCGATCGACTCCAGGCGTTGCGAACGACCGTGAGAAATCCGATGAGCATTAAATGGTCATCAAGCCAAAACTCGGGCCAATTGCTCGGAACTATGAAGTTGAATAGCGGACGCATCCAACCATTCACACTTGTCATTGACTCTCTCGAGAGTCGGCTAGTGCTTCGCTGCGTCAGCCCTGTCGGCGTCGTCGACTTTAAGGCCATGGGTGAAGCGATTGCGGTCAGCGCTTCATCCCACCGAGTGCGCCTTAGCGCGGTGACGGATCGTGACGAAGGCTCCTACAACCTTACGGTTCAGGAGGATGTTCTGCTTGCGGATCGACGCCACGACGCGCCTCGCGCCAGTGCGTTGCTTGAGCGCGTCGGAGCGGAGGCTGACCGCATTGAGCTCATTCATCTACCGGGACAGGACCGATCACTTGATGTGTTTCATGACACACTCCTCCAGGAAGGCAGAAGCTAAAGATGATCGATTGGCGCAAACTCTGTGTGGGAGTGCGAGATCTTCAGATTGATGGAGACGCTGTTGTGGTAACGCTTGTCGGAGGATGTCAGCACCGAGTTGAAGTTGAGCCGAAGCTTGATGCCATCGAACTGCGCGCCGTCGTCGCCCGGCGCGGCGTGGTGAAAGATCTAGAGAGTCCAGCGCTGGCCGCTTGGAGGCGCAACCGCGCAAGCACCCTCGTTGGGTTTCGACTCGACAATCGAGGTCGGCTAGTCGGCGAGTCGTGGGTTCCCGGGGCTGGCTTGACCCCCGATGAATTCTTGGTGTATGTGCGAAACATTGCTGCGGCCTGCGATCGCTTTGAGTTCCAGCTGACGGGCAAGGACAGGGAGTAGCGCTCCGATTCTGTCGAAACTATCAACGCCGTTGCTCTGCAACAACTCACACACCGCCACCCGACCCGGCCAAGCCACGGCTCGATGACGAGTTGGCCGCGATTGATGATTCTCGCCGCCGCCACCGATTCCCCCACCGGGGGCCTCGTGCTTGGCGCGATGCGAAGGCCATTATTCCAAACCTCACTCACCGACATGCCAACATGACGCAAGATGCGCTCGATGATCTGCGCGTCATTGATCAGCGACACGATGCGCATCTCATGATGACATTGGGGAAACTGCAGCGGATCAACTTCCCAGACCTTCTTGATCAGCTCGCGCCACGATCGCGATGGGATGCGCCGCGGCTTGAGCGCAGGATGCTCGATGATTTCAATCCCCGCGCTTGCGAGCGCACCACACCCCTGCTCCGCTGTTGCCGCCAACTCGTGTGCGGCCTTCTATGAGGGCGCGAGGCACCACGGGACGCCGCGATTGCCCGCGCGCGGGGCCCATGCCATATGGCTTCGCGAAGTGTGGTCCGGAGGTAATGGTCAGGTACGCGATCCCGAGCCCAGCGTCGAGCCCGTCAGGGCATCTGCTCGTACAGCGGCGACGCGGCGACCTCCGCGACTAACATTTAACAGCGCACCGGGCGCCGTGCCGAGGGCAAATTGCAGTAGACTCCTTGACGCTAAATGAATAACCATTCCTGGGCCAGGACTTCCGTACCGCGCAAATCGTGCCTAGAGCGCCACACCAGAGGAAGCGCCCGCAGGAATGAGCAATCGTGGTGCCGGCGCCTTGCGATGCTGATGGCAGCATCGCTGCTGGCATCATGCGCACCGATCGACGAGCGCGTGCAGAAGCTCTCGACGGACGGGCAATACGACGCTGCACTACTGGCGCTGGAGGAGGCAGGCGCCGGCCGCGTCATAACCAAGGAAGCAGACGATCGGGCACTGAAAGCTCGCGCGATCTTCCAATCATCTGCAGAAGCACGGTTCACGACTGATGTACGGGCCTCACTAAACGCAGGACTCGCGCGCCAAGCCGCGGATCGATCCGGTCGTGCAGTGCAGTTGTGCGAATGGTCCGCAAGCCTTCGGGACCTACATGCAGCCGATCTAGACCGGGTCTCGAGAATCGATGCTCTCGGCATCGCATTCGACACGGCGGTGGCGCCACCATCGGTCCGGGGTGACCGCCGCACGACGCTGGATGGCTCAAGAAAGTACTGGGAATTCCTTGCGGACTCACCGGACGTGTCCCGAAAATTCGAGGCACTTCGCCGAGCACTCATCGCCGATTGCCAACACTCGATTGAGGCGCGCGGACCTTTGGATTCGATGTCGATTGCCCGCTTGGAAGGCGACCTATCACTCGCAGCCGTCGACGATGCCACCATAGATGCGATCTCAGGGATGGCCCGATCAGTCCGTGCCATCGAGGAATCCCGCTCCATCGACCAAGCTGCGCTGTCCGACTACCTTCGACTGCGGCAAGGTCTAGGGGGCGAATCCAAGGCATCTCTCGTCCGGAATGCGGTCGAATCGCGGTTGGGAGCCTGGGCTGTGGAGGCAAGTGCGATAGAAGATTCCGTCGCGACCGTGGACTTCGGACTTCTGGACACCCTTGAGTCCTTCAGGGAAGCGAGCACGGACAAAGCGCCCCCAGTTCAGCAAGCGATCGAACAGATGCTCGCGCGGGCATTCCGGAATCGAGCCATCGAGGTAGCCCGCGATGCCGCTTCATCGCCGCTTGCATGGGCATACCTGCAGGCAGCACGTCACTTCTCGAATGGTTCGACTGACCTGTCGGATGCGACGGTGTCGGTCGAACACGCCTTGGCGTCGCGTAAACGCATGGAACCGACCATCTTGCTCGACATTGATCCCGCCGTTAATCCCGATGCGCGATCGCTGCTCGAGTTGGGAATCATTCACACCGTGGATAAAGAGAGCCGTGACGACGTACGGTGGCGGTGGATCGATCCGGTGGGCGGAAGGGCAGACGTAGTCATCCGAGTGAAGAAGTGCGTGGCCTACACCGTACATGCCTCGGACCTAGTCCTGGCCAACTCGCGGTACCTGTCGCACTATGAGGATGTGCCAAATCCGAGAAAGCGAAGCCTCGAAATGGCCCTCGACTATCAACGTTCGAACGTGAGCTGGGCCGAATCTAGCCTGGAGTCAACGATCCGTTCGCACAACATCTACCCTACCGAGTACAGCCTAATCGGCGTCAATTCTGCACGTAACGCCTACTTAATTGCTATCGATCGCTACAACGCACTGATTTCCGAGTTCAACACGACGCCCGCAACGGTGCCCAATCCCGTGTTCCTGCCGTATACGTTCCGCCAGGGAGTTGTCCGATCCGGATTTTCCACCGAGGGCGAGGTTGAGGTCGCAGGTGCCATGCGTAGATGCGCACATGAAAAGGTAGCGTCGGACAACGTCCGGATCGGCACCAAGACAACCGACATCGACGTGTATACACGCCGCGACGATCCACTCGAATTGGATACGGGCGTGAGCGCAACCGTTGCGCGGCTTCAGGCGGTCTGCGACGAGTGGCTCGAGAGTATTGCCATCGCGGCGATAGCGCTTCCCCGGCCCGTTGGTGTTCCGCTGGCACCACCGGAAATCGCAGCACTGGGCTGGTTGGACAATCCGTTCGGGATCCGCGCGACAGCAGCACAGACTGCCGGCGTGCCCCGCTGGCTTGCCGGCATAGATGCCTCGTTCAAGGTGACCAAGACACCGGGACCTGCACCCGAGATTTCCCTCATGACCCGACAGGATGGGGGGCCGCCGGCACCTGGAGCGACCGCCACTCGCCTGCGCAACTGCACTTGCCAAGTGGTGTCAACGGTGGGACGAGGTAGTGGCGCACTGATCTCTGCAGACGGCCTAGTGCTCACCTGTGCACATGTGGTACTCGGTCCATCGCTCAAGGTCAGATTCGTTGACGGACCACTTGCTGGCGAGTACGAAGCCGAGGTAATTAGAGTGAACGCCCGGCAGGACGTCGCAATCCTCCGCGCAAAGGGGCTCCGATCGACTGACTGGCTTGATGTTGCGCAACGGCCTGCCACCGCTGGACAAGCCGTCCAGGCCGCCGGCTTTCCGTCGCTTGACAACGACGGGTCATCCACGCTTGCGGTGTCGGAAGGAAAGCTGGAGGCTCCAGCCGGGGAAGTCGGTGATTGGATCAGAATCGTCGCCGACATTGCGGCGGCCAGCGGCTCCAGCGGTGGTCCGCTCGTGGATGCATCCGACGGCCGGATCGTCGGCGTAGTGACGCACATCTCGGCTCCGCAGTTCACTCAAGCGCGGGCATCGACAAAGGCATACTGCATGGCCGCACCAGCGAGCTTCCTGTCAGAGTGGTTGGGTCTGACATACGCCCACGACACCCCCACGAATCAGCCAGCTACAGATCTTCCTTCGAGGTAAAGCCGTCACCTGCAGAGCGCCCTGCGATCAATCCCATGCACCATCTCGATGAGAGGGGCATGCAATCATCGTGCCGAGATATTCGCCGCCGCTCGACGACCGCATCATCGATGGCACCACGTACGTGGATGCCGGCACGGTGCAGTGCTTCCGCCGCGACGCCGCCACCACGTTTACCTACGCGGGCGAGGCGGCCGCACCCACGGCAAACGCGAACTACCGATTGATAGGACTTCGCGTTTCCAGCGTCGCGAGCGGGCGCGCGACAAGTCCACCGTAAAGCGTGATTTCGTACATTCATCGTAAATGCGCTGTGCTTCAATGCAAATATCGATGAGCTCTTCACCATGATCGATGCAATGCCCATGAGGCAGGACGAACTGTCAAACCGCTAGTGGTGCGCTTCGCCGCCGACTGGTCCGGACCATGGCACCCTTCGCCGTACCGACAATGGTTCTTCATGCTCGCCGGCTCGCTCACCATCACCGCCGGCAACGGCACAGAACGCACCCTCTGC
>Ga0164294_10003376_pt1 | contig 14203 bp, 14 predicted proteins | sample GEODES005metaG_FD_111479 | JGI IMG/M metagenome (GOLD analysis project Ga0164294, IMG submission 111479) | Oligotrophic lake water microbial communities from Sparkling Lake, Wisconsin, USA - GEODES005 metaG | ecosystem: Environmental > Aquatic > Freshwater > Lake | place: USA: Sparkling Lake...
CTAGAGAGGATGCGCTTTTCCGTTGCGAATCACTACCTATCCTAATGAGTTTTGAGTTGCAACTAGAAACTTACATTGACGCGAAGATCTTTTTATGCCACGCAGTGCCATGGACAAACTTCGCGAACCTCTCTCCGACATCGCCCAATGCGGGCTCCCCTGCGCGCTCGAAGCGATGGGCGAGCGATGGTCGTTCATGATCCTGCGCGCCTCGTTCAACGGTATCTGCCATTTCGAAGAGTTTCTCGACGTGCTGGGTATCGCCCGCAACATCCTTTCCAACCGGCTTTCGCGGCTGGTCGAGGCCAAGATTCTGAAGCGCGAGCATTGCGCCGACGACCGCCGCCGGATCGAATATCGCCTGACTCCGCGCGGTCATGATCTGCTTCCCGCCATGCTCGCGCTGCGCCAGTGGGGCGAAAAGTGGGTAATGGATGTCCCTGCCAACCCGGTGTTGTGCGATCAGCGCGACGGCAGGCCGATTGCTCCGATCACGGTGCGTGCGCACGATGACCGGGTGTTGGGCTGGGAGGAATTGACGTGGCGCGACACTGCCGAGGTCGCGCACGACGCGGTGCAAGACGCGCCTGCACCGATCCACTCTGCGCCGGTACACGCGATTCGCTGAGGCCTACTGAACTTTCGGAACAGCCCGTCAGGGATTGACCTGCCGCCGCGCCTGAGGGATGCCCTGCACGCCATGGCCCGCCTGTTTCATATCAGCGATCTGCATTTCGGATTGGAAGACCGCCGCGCACTGGAGTGGCTGGCGGACCTCGTGCGCGCCGAGCAGCCCGATGCAGTGGTGATCACTGGCGATCTGACGATGCGCGCCCGCCGCCGCGAATTCGCTGCCGCAACCCATTGGATTCGGGGCCTGAGCGTTCCCGTGATCATCGAGCCGGGCAACCACGATCTGCCCTATTTCAATCTGCACGAGCGTTTCACCGATCCCTATCGCCGGTTTCGCGCTTTCGAGGCGCAATTCGAGCGTCCGCACCGGCTTTCCAGCGCGATGCCAGGCGCGGCCATCGTGCCTTTGAAAACCACCGCGCGCGCACAATTGCGGCTGGACTGGTCGAAGGGGCGCGTGGGCACGCGGGGCCTCGCCGCAACGCTGGCAAAGATTGATGCCTTGCCCAGCGGAACCCGCGCGCTGATCACCTGCCACCATCCGCTGACCGAAGCCGGCACGCACGGCAAGGCTTTGACTCAAGGCGGCACGCGGGCGCTGGCGGCCTTGGCGAAGCGCGGGGTATTGGCGGTGCTCTCGGGCCACGTGCACGACCCGTTCGATATCCTGCACCCCACGATCCACGGCCCGGTGCGCATGATCGGTGCCGGAACGTTGTCGCAGCGCGTGCGGGTCACCCCGCCAAGCTTCAACGAGCTGTCGTTCAAGGACGGCGAGCTTGGCCTGACCGTGCGCGAAATGGGCGCCAGTCAGGCTTGAGCCTTACTTGGCGGCGGGGGCCGAAGCTTCCGCTGCGGGCGCCGCCGAGGCATCAGCAGCGGGCGCTCCAGCAGCCGGGGCGGCGGCGGGCGCTGCGGCGGCGGCAGGCAGCGGCAGATTGGCACCCTGCGAATTGAGATAGAGGATCACATCGGCGCGCTGCTGTGCATCGGTGAGCCCGGCGAACGACATCTTCGTCCCGGTCGCGTATTTCGCAGGGCTGGTCAGCCACTCGTCGAGGCTGGCAAAATCCCAATTGCCGCCCTTGCCCTTGAGCGCGTCGGAATAGGCGAAACCGGGGTGCGCTGCTTTGGCCTTGCCCGCCACCGCCCACAGATTGGGTCCGATGCCGTTGGCCCCGCCTTGCGCAATCGAATGGCATGCCTTGCACTTGGCGAACGACGCCTCGCCTTTGGCGACGTCGCCGATGGCGAGACGGTTGGCAATCGGCGCGACCACGGCGGCCGCCTCGCCGCCTGCAGCTTCGACGCCTTCAATGACATAGCCCATCTTGGCCGGACGATTTTCCTTGTCTGCCATGAAATAATGGCTGGAAAGACTGGACAGTCCAAGCGCCATGACGCCGCCGAACAAGGTCCAGCCCGCGATGGTATTGAAGCTATCGTCCATTCTAAACCTCATCTCGGGAGCGCGCATGCTGCGATGCGCAATTCCGCGCTCACCTAGTCGGCACCCCGCGCTTGCGCAAGTCCGGATGTAACGACCCGAGGGGCACAATGTGCCGCAACGCGTGTAAAATGCTGCTTGTGGCCTTCCGGAACGCGGCTTAAGCCGCGCGGCCATGCACAGTTATCCTGCTCCTGCCCAACGGCTGGTTGAAACCATGGCCGCCGCCGCCGCCGCCGATCCGGGTCGCGCCGTCGCCTTCCAGGGCGCACCGGGCGCCAATTCGCACCGCGCCGCGCTCGAAGCCTTGCCCGATTGTCTGGCGCTGCCGTGCTTCTCGTTCGAAGATGCGCTCGAAGCGGTGCGCGAAAGGCGCGCTGGTCGCGCGATCATTCCGATCGAGAACTCGCAGCACGGACGCGTGGCGGATATCCATTTCCTCCTCCCCGAGAGCGGACTGTCGATCGTGGGCGAGCATTTTCTCGCCATCCACGCAACCTTGATGAGCACCGGCACTGGCCCGTTCACCAGCGCCTTCAGCCATCCCCAGGCGCTCGGCCAATCGCGCTTCTATCTGCGTGAGCGGGGCATCGTGCCGATGGCCTATGCCGATACGGCGGGGGCAGCGGCTTATGTTGCGGAGCTGGGCGATCCCACACTGGCCGCGCTGGCGCCGACGATTGCCGCCGAGCTTTACGGCCTGAAGGTGATCGAGGAGCATGTCGAGGATGCGCCGGACAACATGACCCGCTTCGTGCTGCTAGCCCGCGCACCGCTCGACCCGGCAGCGCTGCATGGCCCGGCGATCACGACGTTCGTGTTCGAAGTGCGCAACATCCCGGCCGCGCTCTACAAAGCGCTGGGCGGCTTTGCCACCAACGGCGTCAACATGACCAAGCTGGAGAGCTACCAGCGCGGCGCCAGTTTTGCGGCGACCGCGTTTTATGCCGACATCGTGGGCGCTCCGGGCGAGCCGGCGGTGGACCGGGCGCTTGAAGAACTGGCTTACTTCGCCAAGGACTTGCGCCTGCTGGGCACATACCTGCAAACCCGCGAGCGCGGCTGACGGACCGCCGGGCCGTGGGCACTTAGGGCCATAAAATCCGCTTGTGGCAGCGCGGCGTGCATGCGACCAATCGGCGCGTGACAACCGCAGCGGCACCGGACAGCGTGGAGACAGGCGCGCGCGCATGGCAGGCCGCGCGGAGCATGAGCGATATCCAGTTCGCGCCAGTCCCCGATGTGACAACGCCGCCGCCGCAGCCGCCCGAGTGGTTGCTTGTCATCATGCGATTTCTGGCCAAGCTCTTCGCGCCGCTGGGCAAATGGCTGGGGCAAGGCTGGGGCACGATCGAAATCGTGCTCCTCGCCTTAACGGCATGCGCCGTGCTGTGGCTCGCTTGGACGCTGCTCTGGCCGCTCTGGCGCGATCGGCGCAAGGCAGCGCCTGCTCAGGATTGGGCCCCGGAGCGCGGGGCGGCGCTGGCGCTGCTCGAAGACGCCGACCGGCTCGCCGCCGAAGGGCGCTTTGACGAGGCGGCCCGCCTGCTGCTGACACGCAGCGTCCACCAGATCGCCAGCGCACGACCGCAATGGCTCACCCCATCGAGCACCGCGCGCGAAATCAGCGCGATCCGCGAGATGCCTCTGCCCGCCAAACAGGCCTTTGGCGAGATCGCGCACCTGGTCGAGCGCAGTCTCTATGCGCTGCGCAGCCTTGCCGCCGAGGACTGGACGAGGGCACGCGCAGCTTACGCGGAGTTTGCGCTGGCTGACCTGAAGGTGGCTCCATGAACCAGGGGGCATTTTCACGCGGCACCGCGCTGGGCATGGTGCTGATCGGCGCGCTCGCCTTTGTCGGCCTGCTCTACTGGCTGGGCAACAGCGGCGGCCCGGCGAACAACGGCGGAGGACATGCAGGCGGGCGCGGACTAAACGGCTATGCCGCGCTGGCCGCGATGCTCAGTGCCGATGGACTGGAGGTGCGCCGCGCCCGCAGCAAGGCGGGCCTGACCAGCCCCGGGCTGCTGATCCTGACCCCGCCCGCCAACGCCAAAGGGAGCGATATTGAAGAGATCGTGGCACCGCGCCGCGCCTTCGGACCGACCATGGTAATCGCGCCGAAGTGGGAAGCCATTCTGACGGCAAACAATCCCAAGGCCAAGCGCGGCTGGACCAAGATCGTCGGCATCGCTGCGCCCGAATGGCCCGGTTTTCGCGATGACATCAGCGTCGATTTCGGCAAGGGCGCGGCACACGGTTGGCAAGGCGGCAGGGCAAGCGGACGTTTGCCGCAGGACCGGCAGGTGCTGTCGGGCCAAGGGGCCGGACTGATACCGCTGGTGACGAGCGGCGATGGGCGCGTGCTGGCCGCCTATGACGAAGGCAAGGGCGATACTTCCGCGCTCGATGCCTTTGCCGGGGTGCCCCGCCGGGCAAAGCTGGGCGATGAAGAAGACGAACAGCGAATTTACCCGTTGATCTTCGTGTTCGAGCCCGATTTGCTCGATAATTGGGGGCTGGCGGACCGCACGACCGGGCTGATGGCACGCAGGCTGGTGCTCGCGGCGGCGGACGGGCGCGATGCACCGGTGACATTCGACCTCACGCTGAACGGGCTAGGCGCGGCGCGCAATCTGCTGACTCTGGCGTTCGAACCGCCGTTCGTCGCCGCCACGGCGTGTCTGCTGATGGCGATGCTGGCGATTGGCTGGCGCGGGTTCATCCGGTTTGGCCCTGCCTGGCAACAGAGCCGCGAGATTGCATTGGGCAAGACCATGCTGGTACGCAACAGCGCCGGGCTGGTCCGCCGCGCAGGGCGGCTCCACTTGATCGCGCGGCCCTATGCCGAAGCGGCGCGCGAACGGCTGGTCGCGACGCTCGGCCTGCCGCGCGGGCGGCCGATGGAGGAAACCGACCGGGCCATCGATCTGGCGCAGGCCCGGCGCGGAATCGCAGGCATGCCGTTTTCGCAGGCCGCAGCGCGGCTGAGCGCAGCCAGACGCGCGCACGACGTGGTGCGCGGGGCGGCTGATGTGCAGCATATCGAGAAGGAATTGATGCCGTGAATTTGGACAATGTGCGCGAACTGGCCGCCGCGATCCGCGCAGAAGTGGCCAAGGCCGTGGTGGGGCAGGACGAGATCGTCGATCACCTGCTGATCGCGCTGTTTGCCGGTGGCCATGTCCTGCTCGAAGGCCCCCCCGGCACCGCCAAGACCTTTCTGGCGCAATGCTATGCCACGGCGCTGGGGCTCGATTTCGGGCGCATCCAGTTCACCCCCGATCTGATGCCGGGCGATATTCTGGGCTCCAACCTGTTTAATTTCCAGACCAGCCAGTTCACCCTGACCCGCGGGCCGATCTTCCGCGAGTTGCTGCTCGCCGATGAAATCAACCGCACCCCGCCCAAGACGCAGGCCGCGCTGCTCGAAGCCATGCAGGAGCGGCGCGTGACCTTGGACGGCGAGACGTATCCGCTGTCCGACCGGTTCATGGTGGTCGCGACGCAAAACCCGATCGAGAATCAGGGGGTCTATCCGCTGCCCGAGGCGCAGCTCGACCGTTTCCTGTTCAAGCTGCTCGTCGCCTATCCTTCGGCAGACGAAGAAGCGCAGATCGTCCGACGTTTTGGCAGCGGGCGCGGCGCGCCCCGCCCAGCCGAGCTGGGGGTGCAAGCGATTACCGGCGCGGACGACATCGCGGCGGCCAATGCGGCGGTGGGCCAAGTCACGCTGGCCGAAACGGTGATCGACTATGTCGTGCGGCTGGTACGCGCCACGCGCGAGAGCGCCGATCTGGTGGCGGGGGCGAGCCCGCGCGCGGCAGTTCTGCTCGCCGGCGCGGCGCGGGCGCGCGCGGCGCTCGACGGGCGCGATTATGTGGTGCCTGATGACGTGAAAATGCTCGCCACCGCCGTGCTGCGCCACCGCATGCTCTTGAGCCCGGTCGCGGAGATCGAGGGGCGGCAGGTGGAGGCCATCGTGGCCGATCTGGTCGAACGCACCGAGGCGCCGCGCTGATGCTGGCTCGGCCTCACCCTGAATGAGAATTCCGGCATTCTATCCCAGCGCGCGCGCGGTGATCTTGCTCGCTTTGGCCGCGCCGCTCGCGCTGGTTGTAGCAGCGGCGATGCCGGGGGCCTGGGTGCTTGCCCCGGCGCTGGGCGGCGCACTGCTGGTCATGGTCGTGCTCGATGCGTTGTTTGCCGGGCAAGCGCTGGACATTCGCGTCATCGCGCCCGCGGATTGCGAGGTGGGCCAGCCACTCTCGCTTACCGTGCTCGCCGATCTTGAACGCGCGGCGCCGAACGCAAGGCCGATGGCTGCACTGGCGCTCGATCCCCGGCTGGCGGCGGGTGGCCGCTTGCTTCATTCTTTGACGGCGGCGCCAGGCGCTCCTGCAGGCGTCTGGAGCGCCAATATCGAGACCGTGCCGAGCAGACGCGGCACCGGCACGATCGAGCGCGTGTGGCTGCGCTGGCAGGGTCCACTGGGGCTCGCCTATCGCCAGATCGCGCGACCGGTGCATGTGCAAGTGCGTGTCTGGCCCGATATCACCCCGGTCAGAAGCCCAAGCTTGCAGATTTTCCTGCGCGATGCGCAATTGGGCATGGTCGCGCGGCGGATCCGGGGCGAAGGCACCGAGTTTGAAGCGCTCGCCGAATACGAACCGGGGATGGACCGGCGGCGGATCGACTGGAAAAGCTCGGCCCGCCACGCGCGGCTCTATGCCAAGGAATTTGAAACCGAGCGCAACAACCAGATCGTGTTCGCCTTCGACTGCGGCCAGACGATGTGCGAGCCGGTCGACGGACAGGCCGGCGGTAGGCAGGCCGGCGGTGGACAGGACGGCGGTGGACAGTGCGGCAGCACGGCGCGGATCGACCGCGCGGTGACCGCCGCGCTGACCACGGCATGGGTGGCGCTGAAAGCGCAGGATCGGGTCGCGCTCTATGGCTTTGCCGCAAGGCCGCAGGTGCTTAGCCCGTTCGTGACCGCGAGCCGCGACTTCCAGCGGTTGCAACGCGCCGCCGCCGCGCTCGATTATACCGCCGAGGAGCCCAATTTCACGCTGGCGCTCTCCTCGCTCACCGCGCGGCTGGGGCGGCGCTCGCTGATCGTGGTCTTTTCCGATTTCACCGATCCGACCAGCGCCGAGCTGATGATCGAAAACCTCTCGCGGCTGACTAAGCGGCACTTGGTGATGTTCGTGGTGATGGCCGATGCGGAGCTTAGCGGGATTGTCGATGCGCCGGTGATGAACCTGCAAGGCGCGGCGATGGCGGTGACCGCCAGCGCCTTGCTGCGCCAGCGCGCGCTGGTGCTGCAAAGGCTGCGGCGCTGCGGGGTCGAGGTGGTCGAAGCGCCGCACGCGCTGATCGGCACGCGCCTGCTCGATGCCTATCTGGCGGTGAAGCGCAAGGGGAGCATCGGATGAGGGCGGACACGCCCGGCTTTGCCGCCGGTCTGACCCGGCGGGTCAGCGGCTGGCTGGGGCGCAGCACCGCGCAGGCCGTCGCCGCAACCGAACAGGCCGCGCTGCGCTCGGACCGGTTCCGGCTCGAGCGCGAAGGTGAATGGCGGCGGCTGGAGGCGATCGTCGTGCGGATCGAAGCAGGCCGTCTGCGCGCGGTGTCGGATGACGATCTGCAGGCCCTCCCGGTGCTCTATCGCAATCTCGCCTCCAGCCTCTCGGTTGCGCGCGAAACCTCGCTCGACCGCGCCACGCTGGCCTGGCTCGAAGCACTGGTGCAGCGCGCGTGGTTCATCGTCTATGGCCCGCGCGATGGGCTGCGCAGCTGGCTGGGCCGCTTTCTGGGGGGCGGCTGGAGCGCGGCGGTGCGCGCGCTCGGCGTGGATCTGGGCATTGCGCTCGGCGTGATGATCATCGGCACCGTGGTGGGCTGGCTGATGGTGGCGAGCGATCCGGACTGGTTCTATGCGATCATCCCGGGCGGCGGCGGCGATGTCCGCGTGCCCGGTGCCAGCCGCGCGGTGCTGTATGGCACCCTGTTCGGCAATCAGGACCAGACCGGGCTAGGCGTGTTTGCCGCCTTCCTCTTCAGCAACAACGCGCAAGTCTCGATCCTGGCCTATGCGCTCGGCTTTGCCTTTGGCGTGCCTTCGATCCTGCTGCTCATCCACAACACCACCGGGCTCGGCGCGCTGCTGTGGCTCTATCATGGGCAAGGGCTGACGTGGGAACTGGTCGGCTGGCTTGCCGTGCACGGCACGACCGAGCTCTTTGCAATCCTGCTCGCGGGCGCATCGGGCATCCATATCGGCCGCGCGATGGCCTTTCCGGGGCAAATGGCGGTGCTCGATGCCGCAGCGGCAGCGGGGCGGCGAACCGCGCTGGTGATGGCCGGGGTGGTGCTGATGCTGATCGTCGCCGGGCTGCTCGAAGGCTTTGCCCGGCAATTGGTCAACAACACCGGCGGGCGGCTGGCCATTGGCGGGTTCATGCTGGCGTTCTGGTGCGCCTACTTCTTTGCCTGGCGGCGCAAAGTTGACTGACGCCGCCGTCTCTGACCGCGCCTCTGCCCGCGTCTCTGCCCGCGCCTCTGCCCCCGGGCCGGCCAACGGCTGGCGCGGCGCGCTGGCGCAGCGGTTGCGCCGCGGGCGCGGGGCCTCCGTACCAGGCGCGCCGGTGCTCACCGATGAGGAGCGCCGCGCGCGCACCGTGATCACGCCCGAGGGTGTGCCCCTCTCGCTCACCTTGGCCAGCCGCGGCGCACGCGCCGCCGCGCTGCTGATCGATCTGTTCCTGATCGGCTTTACCATGACCGCAACAACGTTGCTGCTGGTGTGGATGGCGGGCGGGATCGGCATTTCTGAGAAAGATCTGAACGCAAATAATGCGCGTGCGGGCGCGCTGCAGGCGCTCGTGGTCACCTGGTTCATCGCCATGTTCCTTTTTCGCAACGCATGGTTCCTCTCGTTCGAGCTTGGCCCGCGCGGGGCGACCCCCGGCAAACGGCTCATGGGCATCAGGGTCGCCGCGCGCGGGTCTGGGCGGCTGACCACCGAGGCGGTGATCGCGCGCAATCTCATGCGCGATATCGAGCTGTACATGCCGCTGGTGTTCATCGGCGGAGCGATCGAGGCGGGCAGCGACACCGAGCTGGCCGGATGGTCGGGCGCGGTATGGTTTGCGGTGTTCGTGCTGTTTCCCTTCCTCAACCGCGATGCCTTGCGTTGCGGCGATGTGATCGCGGGCACATGGGTAGTCGAAGCGCCGCGCCGCAAGCTGGAGCAAGCGCTCTCGCTGGGCACCGCCGCACGCGGCGCCAGCGCGGTTTCGGGCGCGCAATACCGCTTCGGCGAGGCAGAGCTTGCCATTTATGGGGAATACGAGCTGCAAGTGCTCGAACGCGTGCTGCGCGATAACCAGCCCGAGGCCATGAGCGAAGTGGCCGAGGCAATCTGCGCCAAGATCGGCTGGACCGGCGGAAAGGGCGACCAGCGCGCCTTCCTCGAGGCCTATTACAACCAGCTGCGCGCCCGGCTCGAGCAAGGCATGCGCTTCGGACGCCGCAAGGCCAACAAGCACACCCCGGGGGGCGGATGATCGAGGGACTGGAGATCGCGGAAGACGACCTGACGGGCGAAGACATCCGCGCGCTTGTCGCGCTGCACCTTGCCGGCATGCATGCCGAAAGCCCCGCCTGCAAAGTCCACGCCCTGCCGCTGGACCGCCTGCGCCAGCCCGGCGTCACCTTCTACGCTGCCCGCGTGCACGGCGAAGTGGCGGCGATGGGCGCGATCAAGCACCTCGATGCGGCGCACGGCGAGCTCAAATCGATGCGCGCCGCCCCGGCGTGGCGCGGCAAAGGCGTGGGCGAAGCAATTCTTGTACACCTGTTGGGTGTCGCCCGCGCGCGCGGCTATGCGCGTGTGAGCCTGGAGACCGGACGCACCGGGGCATTTGCGGCGGCGGCGGGGCTGTACCGCAAGCACGGCTTTGTGGAGTGCGAGGCGTTTGCGGACTACGTGGTGGATGAGTTCAGCACGTGCATGACCTTGGCATTGTAGATTTGCGATAAGGGAAGATGCGAGGGCCATCGCCCTCGCGCTCCCTGTCGTTTGACTGCATTCCGCGCCGAACTGCTGCAACCTGAAATTGCAATTAAACCCCGCTCCAGAATCAAAAAGGCCCCGCCGAGGCAGGGCCTTCTCGTATTCCATGGCAAACAGTCAGCTCACAGCGAGCCCGTCAGTTCCGGCACCACCGTGAACAGGTCGCCGACGAGGCCGATGTCGGCCACCTGGAAGATTGGGGCGTCTTCGTCCTTGTTGATGGCGATGATGGTCTTGCTGTCCTTCATGCCCGCTAGGTGCTGGATCGCGCCCGAGATGCCGACCGCGATGTAGACTTGCGGGGCGACGATCTTGCCGGTCTGGCCGACCTGATAGTCATTGGGCACATAGCCTGCGTCGACCGCCGCGCGGCTGGCGCCGATGCCGGCGCCGAGCTTGTCGGCGAGCGGGGTGATCACCGAGGCGAAGGTTTCCGCATCCTTCAGCGCGCGGCCACCCGAAACGATGATCTTGGCGCTGGTCAGTTCGGGGCGTTCGCTCTTGGCGATTTCCGAGCCGACGAAGGTGCTGAGGCCCGAATCGGCATGCACGCCGACCGCCTCGATGGAGGCCGAACCGCCGGCGGCATTGGCCTTGGCAAAGGCGGTGCCGCGCACGGTGATGACCATCTTGGCATCGCTCGATTCGACCGTGGCAATGGCGTTGCCGGCATAGATCGGGCGGGTGAAGGTCTTGGGGCCTTCGACCGAGAGGATGTCCGACACCTGCATCACATCGAGCAGCGCGGCGACGCGCGGGGCGATGTTCTTGCCGGTGGTGGTGGCGGGCACGACGAACGCATCGTAATCGGCCATCAGCCCGGCGACGAGCGGTGCGACGTTTTCCGCCAGCGCATGGGCATAGGCCGCATCGTCGGCTTTGAGCACATGCGCCACGCCTTCGATCTGCGCGGCAGCAGCCGCGGCGGCATCGCAGGCAGACCCGGCGACGAGCGCGGTGACTTCACCGATCATCGCAGCAGCGGTGACCACGGCGAGAGTGGCATCCTTGACCGAAGCGTTATCGTGCTCGACCAGAACAAGTGTTTTAGACATGGATTTTATCCTTCTGAACGGGGCCCTTCGCGCTTAGGCGACGACGCCCATTTCCTTGAGCTTGGCGACCAGCGTGGCGACATCGGGGACCTTGATCCCTGCGCTGCGCACGGGCGGTTCGGACACTTTGAGCGTCTTGAGGCGCGGCGCGGTATCGACGCCGTAATCCGCCGGGGTCTTGTTCGCGAGCGGCTTCGATTTCGCCTTCATGATATTGGGCAGCGAGGCATAGCGCGGCTCGTTGATGCGGAGATCGACGGTGACGATGGCCGGAAGCGCAAGCTTCACGGTTTCAAGCCCGCCATCGATATCGCGCTTCACGACAATCGAATCGCCCTCGACGGTCACTTCGTTGGCAAAAGTGCCCTGTGGGCGGCCGAGCAGCGCGGCGACCATCTGGCCGACCTGGTTGCTGTCGTCGTCGATCGCCTGCTTGCCGGTGATGATCAGGCCGGGGGCCTCTTCACCCGCGATGGCGGCGATGATCTTGGCGACCGCAAGCGGCTCGACCGTGTCGTCGGTCATGACGAGGATCGCGCGGTCTGCACCCATGGCGAGCGCGGTACGCAAGGTTTCCTGCGCCTTTTGCGGGCCGACCGAAACCGCCACGATCTCGGTAACCACGCCCTTTTCCTTCAGGCGGATGGCTTCCTCGACCGCGATCTCGTCGAACGGGTTCATGCTCATTTTCACGTTGGCGAGGTCGACGCCCGTGCCATCCGCCTTCACACGCGGCTTCACGTTATAGTCGATCACGCGCTTCACGCAGACCAGGGCTTTCATCAGGGTAGGCCTTTCTCTCTCAATTGCCGCCGCGCTTAATTCACGCTTACGTTAACGTCAACATCACAACTGCTAATCGATCATGCCATTTCGAGGATGATGGCATCAACCGCGAGGCTGTCACCTGCCTTTGCGTTCACCGCCTTCACCGTACCCGATTTTTCGGCGCGCAGGATGTTTTCCATCTTCATCGCCTCGACCACCGCGAGCGGTTGACCGGCTTCGACCGAATCGCCCTCGCCGACGTGGAGGGCGACCAGCAGGCCGGGCATCGGGCAGATCAGGTACTTCGAAAGATCCGGTGGGACCTTTTCGATCATATGCGCGGTGAGATGCGCGATCCGCGCGGGCAGCACATGCACCTCGTGGATATGGCCGCGCGTGGTCAGCTTGAAGCCGGTGCGCCATGCCTCGACCTTGACCGTCAAGGGCTTGCCATCGACTTCGGCCATCACCACGCGGTCTCCCGGCGTATATTCGAGCGCGAGATCGATGAATTCGCCATCGACGGTGATGTCGTCTTCGTCGACCGAGACGGCATAGGCCTGTCCATCGATGCGCACCGACCAATCGGCGGGCGGATCGAGCTCTGCGCCCAATTGGCCATCGACCCGGCGCGCACGATCCGACCGGGCGGCCGAGAGGAAACCCGCCAGCGCGGCCAGCGAGCGCAGGAGTTCGGGCGACGTCGCCGCGCCGTGGAACCCGTCCGGATATTCCTCGGCGATGAACCCGGTGGTGAGTTCGCCCGAGCGGAAACGAGGATGCTGCATGATCGCCGAGACGAAATCGATATTGTGGCCCAGCCCCTCGATCTCGAACGCATCGAGCGCCTCGATCTGCTTGTCCGCCGCTTCGTCGCGCGTCGCGCCCCAGGTGACCAGCTTGGCAATCATCGGATCGTAGAACATCGAGACTTCACCGCCTTCATAGACGCCGTCGTCCACACGCACGCCGTCCACGCCGCGCCGGCCATTGGCTTGGCCGTCGTCGGTCCAGCCTTCGACCGGCGGATCATAGCGCACCAGCCGCCCGGTGCTGGGCAGGAAGCCGCGATAGGGGTCTTCGGCATAGACGCGGTTCTCGATCGACCAGCCGTCGATGCCGATATCGTCCTGCGTGAAAGCCAGCTTCTCGCCCGCCGCAACGCGGATCATCTGTTCGACTAGATCGATGCCGGTGATCGCCTCGGTAACGGGGTGCTCCACCTGCAGGCGTGTGTTCATTTCGAGGAAGTAGAAGCTCTCGCCCGTGGGGTCCGCGCCCGAAACGATCAGCTCCACCGTGCCTGCCGAATAATACCCCACAGCGCGGCTGAGTGCGACGCACTGCTCGCCCATCGCCTTGCGCATCTTGGGCGTGACGAACGGCGAGGGCGCTTCTTCGACCACCTTCTGGTGGCGGCGCTGGATCGAGCATTCGCGCTCGTTCAAATAAAGAATGTTGCCGTGCTGGTCGCCGAGGATCTGGATCTCGATGTGGCGCGGATTGAGGATGAACTTCTCGATGAACACGCGGTCGTCGCCGAACGAGTTCAGCCCCTCGCGCTTGGTCGCTTCGAAACCCTCGCGCACGTCCTTTTCGGAATAGGCGAGGCGCATGCCCTTGCCGCCGCCGCCCGCGCTCGCCTTCATCATCACCGGATAGCCGATCTCTTCGGAAATCCGCACCGCGTGCTCGGTATCCTCGATCTCGCCGACAAAGCCAGGGACGACGTTGACGCCGGCCTTGAGCGCAAGCTTCTTCGATTCGATCTTGTCGCCCATCGCGGCAATCGCACCCACTGGCGGGCCGACAAAGGCGATGCCCTCAGCCGCCAGCGCTTCGGCAAAACTGGTCCGCTCCGAGAGGAAGCCATAGCCGGGATGGACAGCATCGGCTCCGGTTGCCTTGCATGCCGCGATGATCTTGTCGGCGAGCAGATAGCTCTGCGCGGCAGGCGCGGGGCCGATATGAACCGCCTCGTCCGCCATCCGCACGAACGGCGCGCGCGCATCAGCGTCGGAATAGACCGCCACCGTGGCAATACCCATCCGGCGCGCGGTCTTGATCACGCGGCAAGCAATTTCGCCGCGATTGGCGATGAGGATTTTTTTGAACATTGATTAAGCCTTACGTACGGAAAATAGCCACACAATCAGGAAAAATATAGCAAACCATGTACCATAAACGATCTGCGTCCCGAAATCACAGATGCGTGGATAG